>OLFX01001651.1_pt1 | contig 23447 bp, 18 predicted proteins | sample 1605091 | NCBI WGS metagenome assembly OLFX01 (sample SAMEA3888906, study PRJEB22519) | human gut metagenome | biome: human gut; feature: human-associated habitat; material: faeces | place: Denmark | collected 2012 | reverse complement strand
GAGAGATATTAAAGTGACTGATTTCCAAAAAGCCTTTGTAGTGCTGACTTAGGCACATTTTATGAATAAGGGTGTTTTGCGCTGGTCTTGAATTAAGTGAATTTTTCATTTATTAAAGCAAGAAATTTAGCCTAAAAGTCAGTTTCTTCCTTGAAACTAGCGCCACTAGTGGCATCAGACCAGGCGACAAGAGCTTGAGCAGAGTTATCAAGATAGGTCTTGAGAGGTTGCTTCAAATCATAAATAGTCTCCCAAAATCCTAGGACTTTTCCTTCGTTGTCGATAGCAGCTTGGTAGGTCTGGATGAGGACTTGATCAAAACTGTCAGTTGGAATCTGATAACTTCTTTCTTTGGTAGAGGATGCTAGAACTTCAGACATGACCCAATCAGGCAGATTTTCAGGCTCACGGGGGAAGAAACTACCGTCAGCGCCACCGTTGTCGTAGAGAAAGTTTCCTTGGGCATCATAGGCTGCTAATTTATAGGGCAGGTGATTCAGTAGTGTTTTTAAATCATTCATACCTTCATCATAGCTTCTTTCAGGAGAAATGGCAATGCTTTGGATTGGAAACAATACTATCATAGGATAGTATCAGTTTGTCCGAGGAAAGTATTATCTCTTGGAGCAGTATCAGGGTATAATAAAGTAAAAGAAGACTCGAGGTGAAAATATGTCAAAACTTATTTTTCTAGATGTTGATGGGACGTTGGTAGATTATCATAACCGCATTCCAGAGTCAGCAGTAAAGGCAATTCGTCAGGCGCGTGAAAAGGGGCATCTGGTCTATGTTTGTACTGGCCGTAGCAAGGCAGAAATGCAACCAGAATTATGGAAAATTGGCTTGGATGGGATGATTGGTGGTAATGGCTCTTATGTGGAGCATCATGGTCAAGTCCTCATGCATCAGCTGATTTCCAAGGAAGATGCAGCAAAGATTGTGGATTGGCTAACAGAGCGCCATCTGGCCTTTTATCTGGAGAGCAATAACGGCCTCTTTGCCAGTCCTGATTTTCGGGAGCGGGCGCGTGAGACACTTAAGACTTACGCTATTCAAAAGGGGCAATCTGCAGAGTCTGTGGAGGGTAAGGAACCAGAAGATTTCATTCATGGCCTCAAGTATGGTGGGGAACTCTATCGTGACGACCTAAACAAGGTCAGTTTCGTTTTGGAGTCCTATCAGGATCACTTGGATTCCAAAGAAGCTTTTCCACAGCTTGAAGCCCATACTTGGGGAGGACGAGGTGAAACAGCCCTGTTTGGTGATTTGGGTGTTAAGGATATTAACAAGGCTCATGCCATTGATGTTCTTTTGGAATATTTGGGGGCTAAGCGTTCGGATACCATTGCTTTTGGTGATGCCAAGATTGATATCCCTATGTTGGAATACTGTGAGGTTGGCGTTGCCATGGGAAATGGTGGTCCAGAAATCTTGGATATGGCAGACCTAGTTACAGATGATGTTGAAGCTGATGGCTTGTACAAAGCTTTTGATAAATTGGGCTTGTTGCAATAGAAAAAACTGAGTTACATAGGGTAGCTCAGTTTGTGTTTTATGCCGGTTTACGACCGATAAATTTTTTCAAGAGATATAAGAGATAGCCAACAGCGATATACCCAGCACTGATGACCAGGACGTTTACCAAGACCTTGTTCCAACCAAATTTATTGACATTGATAAAGAAGTAGGCGAAGGGGCTATCTTTGGCGCCTGGAATTGGGAGTTTTAGCACCAGCCCATTTAGCAGGGCAAAGGCAAAGTAAGACAGAGGGACCACGGACCAGTAAATTGGCTCACGTAGACGGTAGGCTTTCTTAGCATCGAAAATAAGGGTATCAAGCACCAACCCCCAAGGCACAATATAGTGGACCAAGAAGTTACGGAGCGTCCAGAATTTCTCAGGTTCCGTAATAGGTGCCAAGAGGATGTGATAGATGACCCCAGTGATGAGGATGGCCATAGTTACACCACCCTTGTAACGCAAGAGTTTGGTGTTAGTCGTCGCATCCCCTTTTTTGAAGTCATAGATGATAAAGAAAATCAAACTAGAAAAGACAAGGATATTGGACAAAACAGTGTAATAGAGCAACATGCCCCAACCATCATCAAGGATTTGGATAGAGACTCCTACCAGTCCACAGAGAGCTAGTAAGATACGGTAAAATCGTGAAACAGTCATAAGCTTCCTTTTCCTAATAAATAATCTCTCTTATCATATCACATTTTTCACTAACAATTTATTGAAAATTCTAGTAAAATCAAAGTAAGAAAGACTTTAAGGAGTAATGATGTCCAATTTAATCGATTATCTTGAAAAGGTTAAGGATTTGCCTTTCGACAAAGAGCCTCTTAATATTTTGGATAAGGTTTGCATCAATGAGATTGGTTACCTGACTTATGAAAAATGGCTCACGGCAAGTGATTTGAAGGAAACCATCAATCTACATGACTATGCTGAAGGGAAGGACCTAAATCCCGATTATACCTTCATGGTGACTAAGGAACGTGTCGATTTGGCTGAAGCCATGGTCAGGTCTAGGCGTTTCACTGGACTTAATCTAAGTGACTACTGTAGTGTCTTGGACAAGGAAGTCGAAAAACAGTTTGCGGCTATGATTTTCAGCCTGCCTGAGTTGGACTACCAGCAGATTGTCTTTCGTGGGACAGATGATAGCGTCATTGGGTGGAAGGAGGATTTTCAGTTGACCTACAGTCGGGAAATTCCTGCGCATCGCTCAGCCATGGCCTTTCTGGAGAAGCACTTGTCAAACCTCAGTGGTCATATCGTTGTTTCTGGACACTCCAAGGGTGGCAATCTTGCCCTCTATTCGGCTGTTCAGAGTTCGACTGTCTTGCGTGAGCAAATAGCAGAGCTCTTGCTTCTTGATTCTCCGGGCTTGATGAAGTCCCTCTTAGAGAAGCCTTCTTACCAAGAGTTGAAACCCAAGATGACGGTTATCAGACCTCAAGAATCAGTTGTGGGAGTTATGCTCTACTGGGACAAAACCGCAAAGCTCGTAGCAGCAGATGGCATAGGCATCGCTCAACACAATGTCTTGCTTTGGCAGGTTGACTTGGAAACAAATGATTTTGTTTATGAGGACCAGCCGACGGACTTGAGTCAACGCTTAAAAGAGACCTTCCAAGAATGGATTGAGACCTTGCCAAATCAAGAACTCAAGCAGGTTTGTGACTTGTTCTTTGATACCATTCTTGATTCTGGAATTGAAAGTCTGGATGATATTGGGATAAAAACTCTCCCTAAGCTAGGCCAGATGTTGCAAGAATTTGGCAATCTCTCGGACGAACAAAAGAAGGTCCTGCAAGATGGTTTCAACCAGTTGCTATGGATATTTTGGAAGTCAGGGAACAGAAAAACAAGCCTGCCCAAGCTAGAACTTCCTGATTTCATCAAGAAGTTAAGTGAATTGACCAACAACGATTAGTGGCATCGGAATCATAGAAGTGGAGAATTTTATGTCTAAAAATGTACTTATTACAGGAGCAACATCAGGAATTGGTGAAGCAACGGCGCGTGCCTTTGCAGAAGAGGGAGAAAATCTCATCCTAACAGGTCGCCGTGTGGAGCGCTTAGGAGCTCTAAAAGAAGAGCTCCAAGCAACCTATCCAAATCAAAAAGTTTGGACCTTTGCCCTGGATGTCACAGATATGGCAATGGTCAAGGATGTTTGCCAAGCTATTCTCAAAAGTGTGGGGCAAGTTCATGTCTTGGTCAATAATGCAGGTCTGGCACTAGGTCTAACAGCTTATCAAGACTATGAGGAGTGGGACATGCTGACCATGCTCGACACCAATGTCAAGGGCTTGATGATGGTGACGCGTCAGATTTTGCCAAGCATGGTTGCCGCCAATGAGGGCCATATCATCAATATGGGCTCTACGGCGGGCATCTATGCCTATGCAGGTGCTGCCGTTTATTCAGCAACCAAGGCTGCAGTAAAAACTTTCAGTGATGGCTTGCGTATCGATACCATTGCCACAGATATCAAGGTGACAACCATTCAGCCTGGTATCGTTGAGACCGACTTTTCTCAAGTTCGCTTTCACGGTGATAAGGACAAGGCAGCTAAGGTTTATCAAGGTTTAGAGGCCCTCCAAGCACAAGATATTGCGGACGCAGTTCTCTACGTCACCAAGCAACCTCGACGCGTCCAGATTTCAGACATGACCATCATGGCAAACCAACAAGCCACAGGGTTTACCATTCATAGGGAGGAATAAAAAGTCTCCGATAAACCTTTTCCAGATGGAAAGGGCTACAAAATTTGGTCGCTTACTCGTATTTTTGCCATGTCTAGATCATAAATAATATACATTCTGAGCCACTATAGGTGGCTTTTTATCATTTTTCCTAACCTTTTACGAATATAAATTTAAATAGTGATATTTTAAAATAATAACTTATAAGTATTTACATGTAAGTACTTATAAGTTATAATAAAGGAAGAGAGATTTGTATGTATCCTATTCATTTTTATAAAGATAGAAATGGACATGAACCTGTTAGAGAGTATATTGAAACATTATCTATGAATTCAAGTAAAGATTCTAGAATTAAATTACATAAAATTCAAGACTACCTGACTATGTTAAAAAATAGAGGAACCATGATTGGTGAACCATTCATTAAACATTTGGAAGGAGAGATTTGGGAACTAAGACCCTTAAGAGATAGAATTTTATTTGCAGCATGGCTAGATGATGGTTTTATTTTGCTTCATCATTTTGTGAAAAAGACACAAAAGACTCCAAGACGTGAGCTGATGAAGGCTCAAAAGGCTTTAGATGATATTAGAAAGCGAGGATTGTAAGATGACTCCAGAAAAGAATCCAGCAATTGGAAGTAGTTGGGATGATTTACAGAAAACTATTTTCACTAAAGAGGAAATCGCGGCAAGTGAACTCCGTGTCGCACTGATGCTTGAGATTATTGATGCTCGTAAAAAACAAGGCATTTCTCAAAAGAAACTTGAAGAATTGAGTGGTGTCAAACAACCTGTTATCGCACGTATGGAGACAGGTAAAACGGCACCTCAGTTAGATACGGTTCTTAAAATACTGGCTAGTCTAGGTAAGACATTGGCAGTAGTCCCACTTGATTCACATGTGAAGTAAGTTTAGGGAAGATAACCTACTTTTATAACAATTATTATTTGCTATTCTAAAACGATTAACACGGACTTACCGTGTTTTTTTGTTCGAATTTTCCCAAAACTATGAAAGAAACCCTGAAAATGCTATAATGTAAGGGATTACGACAATGTTGAAAGGATAAGTCATGCCAGCAGTTACTCCAGAACTTGAGATAGAACGTCAATTAATCGAGCAGTTAACCTCTGGTGAGAGCCAGTGGACCTATCGACCAGACTTAAAAAATGAAGATCAATTATGGGACAACTTTTTTGAAAAGTTAGCGCAAAATAACGTTGCCCTACTTGCTGACCATCCCTTGACTGAGCAGGAGAAGCGCCAAATCAAGAACCAGCTTAACTTCATTAACTATTATGAAGCTGCTAAGTGGTTGGCGGGTGAAAATGGTATTGCCAAAGTCGAGGTTCAGCGTGAAGATGCTAGCCTTGGGACTATCCGACTTTCTGTCATCTGGCGTGACAATATCGCTGCTGGAAAATCCAGTTACGAAGTGGTCAATCAGGTGGAACGTGACAAGGCCTATCCACAAGATCAGGACCGTCGTTTAGATACGACACTGATGATTAATGGCCTTCCTCTTATCCACATTGAGCTCAAGAGTCCTCGTGTGGCCTTTTTGGATGCCTTTCATCAAATCAAAAAGTATGACCGTGAAGGTAAGTTACGTGGCATTTACTCTGCCCTTCAGATGTTTGTTGTGACTAATAAGGTGGACACACGTTATATCGCAGCTGCACGAGAGGATAAGCTCAATAAACAATTCTTGACATCTTGGGTGGATAAAGATAATAAACCCATGACCAGTCTCATGGACTTTGCCCATGAGGTCCTGTCTATTCCACGTGCCCATCAGATGGTGATGCAGTACTCCGTTATTGATGATAGTAAAAAAGCCCTCATCCTCTTACGTCCCTATCAAATTCATGCCATCGAGTCTGTTCAAGATGCCTCTCGTCGTCAGGAATCAGGCTATATCTGGCATACCACAGGTTCTGGTAAGACCCTAACATCCTACAAGGTGGCTCGCAATCTCTTGCAGATTCCAGCCATTCAAAAGACGATTTTCGTCGTGGATCGCAGGGATCTTGACCAGCAAACAACGTCGTCCTTCCTTTCCTACGCCGCTAATGATGTCATCGATATCGACGAAACAGACAATACCCATGATTTGGTTAAGCGTTTGGCAGGAAATGATAAGCGAGTGATTGTGACGACTATCCAGAAAATCACTACCATGATGCGCAAGTTCCAAGAAGGTAAATACCAAAAGGATTCGGAAAAAATCAAGGACCTCCGTGTAGCTTTCGTTGTGGATGAATGTCACCGTGCGGTCACACCTCAGACGCAAAAAGACATCAAAGACTTTTTCCACAATTCGCTCTGGTATGGATTCACAGGCACACCGATTTTCAAGGAAAATAAACGCAAGCAATTAGGTGATTTGGCACAAACCACCCACCAACAATATGGCGAACGCCTCCATGAGTATACGGTCAAAGAAGCCATCCATGACGGGGCAGTTCTGGGATTTAAGGTGGACTATCGTAATACCATTATTTCGCCGATTCCTGAAGAAGACCTTCCTGACTCTGTCTATGAAGATAAAGAGCACATGCTAGAAGTCTTGGATGCTATCCTAAACAAAAGTTATCAACAGTTGGGCTTCCCAAATGGTGAGGGCAAGACCTACGAGGCCATCTTAACCGTTAAGTCCATTCCACAGGCTCAGGCCTATTACAATCTGCTCAAGAGTATCAAGGCAGGACAGGAACGTGTCAAGGTGTCAGAGCGGGTTAAGCGCGTGCTACTTGACTTTCCAAAGGTGACAGTCACTTACTCCGTGTCGGAAAATGAAGAAGAGTCTATCGGCTACCAAGAGCACATGAAGCAGGTCGTGGACGATTACAATCAAGAGTATGGGACCTATTTTAATATGGCTGATTTGCGTGGCTTTAACACGGATATCAATAATCGTTTAGCTAGAAAGTTAGACAAATACATTCCTCGTAAAGAGCAGTTGGATTTGGTCATCGTTGTAGACCGTCTTTTGACAGGTTTTGATGCCCCTTGTCTATCCACTCTTTTCATTGACCGTAAGCCCATGCGTCCACAGGATTTGATTCAAGCCTTTAGTCGCACCAACCGTATCTTTGACAGTAAAAAGCGTTATGGGCATATCATCACCTTCCAAAGACCAGAGGCCTTTAAAGAGGCTGTGGATAACGCCCTTAGACTCTACTCAAACGGTGGTGAAAATGATGTCACTGCCCCAGATTGGACAGAAGAAAAAGCTAACTTTAACCAAGCCTGGATCGACTTTCAAGTAAAAGTGGAAGATGTGGAAAACTATGTCATCACGATTGAGCAGGCTACTAGCCCACAACTCCGTCGTATTGCCAAGGCTTACCAAACCTTTGACAAGTATCTGGCATCTATCCGTGTCTATAGCGAATACGATGAAGCGGCTATCTATGCGGAGACGGGACTATCAGATGAAAAGCTCGAAACCTATCTAGGAATCTATCAAAATATCCTAGCAGAGCTCAAAAGCCGAGCCGAAGACGATGGTGATGATAATCTCTTTGATATCCACTACGAACTGGAATCCGTCCAAGTTGACGAGATTAACTATGCTTACATCCTGACACTGATTCAAAGTATGATTCAGCAGGAAGAGGATAGTCCACAGGCCCTTAGTGACAAGGATATCGAAACGGTTGATAACTATATCCAGAGTCTCGAACGCACCAATCCTAAACTAGCCGAAATCATCCGAAACCTGTGGAAAGAAGTCCAAGCCAATCCTAAAGATTACCAAGGACAATCTATCACTGGTGTATTAGACACTATGATTGAAGCCATCATCGACGACCATCTAAAACGCTTTGCCAGAAAATGGTATGTCGGACTAGATGAACTTCGTTACTATGTCCAACACTATCGTAAGGGTGCGAAGAAGCAATCTGGCGAAAGCCAGCTCACCAAGAGCCAACGCTATAAAGACTACAAAGCAGAAACAGCTGATGCCCTCAACCCGCTCAGCTACAAAAAACACATCAAAGAAGCCTACACCAAACTCATCGAAGAGGTCATTGAACCATTGAGAGTGGGGAGGTAGAGGAATATTTATTTAAAAATAGTTGAGAATAACTAACTAATTATTTTGTTAGTTTATTAATAATATAATTATAATTGAATGGGGTTCGGAAATTTATGAAAATTGATAAACATATTTTAGATATTGATCAGAATATTTGTAAAAACATTGATCTTATAAAATCGACAGGGGAACGGGGATTTTCGTCTCAAAATATTATGAACGTGTTACGAAATTTCGTAGAGCATATTGCCCTTAAAGTATATAATCATGATATGAATGTTGACTTGGAATGGAATTATGAAAATTTAGATTTAGGGAAAAAATATCTTTATGAAAATGGAAACTACGTATTTTTAAGGAAATTTCATAAGTTTCTTCAACCGTCCGCATCGCATTATACCCTTGATGAAAATAATTCTGAAAGATTGATGATTAAGTATTATGAGTATCTTCTTAAATTAAAAAAATTTTTGAAAGAGAATTATGATTTTATTGTATTAGAGAATTTACAGGATTTTCCACTTTATATGGATACCATGTCTGAAGAATACTACTCCAAAATCTCAAATGTAATTGAATATCCTACTAATTCAACCATAGAGAATGAGAGGTATTATATACAAAAAATTAAACCATTTTTCATTGACCAAAATATTTATTATGAGGTAACATACACTGGTACAGATAAGAGTCAAAGTAAGTTTGATAGAATCACTGCATATACTGATAAAGAGATATTATCAAATTATGCAACAAAATTGTACATACGAAAAGAGAAAATCAATATATATGGGACATCCCTTACGATCTTAGTAATTAATGATTGGGAAGTTTCTATTCGTCCATGTGAATTTAATACTTTAAAATCTATCTTGAAATTGGGAGGAAATGAAATTAATTCCTCTCATATGGAATATAGAATATTAATGGGTTATTTAAAAGAATATCAGATGAATTTAGTTGATATTGTAGATTTAGATGAAACATTATATCAGACTGTAAAAACTTTTGTTAATCAACAATCAAGGGTATCTCACATTTTTAAAATGTTAGATAAAGTTAGAAAAATTGTTCAGGAAAAAAAGCCAGGTTCAAATATACTAAAATACTTATTATTTCATATGAATAACAGTATTCTAAAAAAACAGTATTTCTATGACAGGCATCCTAAAAATAATCTCAAAGGAGGTAATAAAAAATTATCTGGACTTAGATTAAGTTGGGGATGCATTCCTTTCGATGAAATGCCGTTTTGTAGCTCTCTAATTAATCATAATCCTAAAATTTATGACTTGTTAGCTTGTATTGATGATGATGGGAGAGATGAAGAATTTCTGGTTAGGTTAATAAAAAACAATACTGAAGTTAATGGTAAATTATATACTTTAATTAAAGAATTACCCGAAGAATATTCTGGAAAAGTTGAGAGATTAGTAGAACAGTATAATAACAAATTAATAGAGCAACATGCAGGTAGAAAACTAAAAATTGAAAGGGGACATATCTTCATTTCTCAATATGAAGAAGATGTACTCGAAGTTTTGAAAAAATTAGAACTTTTTTCAGGTCGGAATAATACAAATCATTCTCAATCAGTAGAAAAGTGGTTGGAAGATCATGGAAATAGTATTGATGATTCTTATAAAAAAGAAAAACTAACCTCACTTTTTTCAAATTCTGCGGTATCTTTGGTATATGGTTCTGCTGGAACGGGTAAAACATACTTTATAAATCATATTGCACAATTATTTAATTCGAAAGATAAATTATTTTTAGCTGTAACTCATACAGCGGTTGAAAATTTGAAGAAAAGAATTAGTTCAACAAATTGTAGTTTTTCAACAATTCAGAGTATTAAAAATAGAAAAGATATCGAGTGTGATATATTATTTGTTGATGAATGTAGTACTGTAAGTAACGCAGACATGGCAAGAATACTAAAAAATATATCGTGCAAGTTTCTAGTATTAGTAGGAGATATTTTTCAAATTGAGTCAATTCAGTTTGGTAATTGGTTTGAAATTGCTAAGGAATTCATAAAGCCTGAAGCTATAGTAGAATTAAAAACACCATATAGAACAGAAGATGAAGAATTAATTGATATTTGGAATAAAATTAGAATAATTGATCCTTTAATAATGGAGCATTTATCTAGAAATAACTATAACTTTGAATTAAGTGAAGAAATATTCAAAAAAGTGCATAAAGATGAGATTATTCTAAGTTTAAATTATGATGGAATTTATGGAATTAATAACATAAATAGATTGTTACAAGCTGCTAATCCAAGCTCAGGAGTTGAATGGAACTCAATGTTTTATAAGATTAATGATCCAATAGTTTTTAGTGAAACAAATAGATTTAATGGTGTTCTATATAATAATTTGAAGGGGATTATTAAAGGTATCCAGAAATCTAGTAACGGTGAAAGAATCTACTTCACGATAGAGTTACTAGACGTTGTTCTAAATGGTTTAGACGTCTCTAATAGTGAATTAGAGCTTTTAGAAAATAGTAATTCCAATAATTCAATAGTTAGGTTTTATGTAAACAGGTATAGAAGTACGGATGAAGACTCAGAGGATAACTCGACAACTGTTCCGTTTCAAGTATCTTACGCAATTTCAATTCATAAGGCTCAAGGTTTGGAATATGAGTCAGTTAAAATTGTTATCACTAAAGAAGTTGACGAACAAATTAATCATAATATACTTTATACTGCGATGACAAGAACAAAAAAATATCTGAAAATATATTGGAGTCCAGAGACCGAGAATTATATTTTGTCACAATTGAGTAGAAAAAATATTAGAAAAGATATCAATCTATTAAAAATGAAGCTATAATGCAGAATCGAGGGTATTTCAAAAGTAATGGAAAATAGTAATCTTCCTATTATTAGAGTTAAGGAATTTGATAATTTATGGGAAAGTAATAAAATCAGCAAGATTGTGAGAATTTCTGCGGGAGGAGATATTGACAAACTTAAGCTAAGGAAAAAAGGAAAATATCCTGTTATTGCTAACAGTTTAATGGACGATGGAATAGTAGGATTTTATGATGATTATAAAGTTGAAGCGCCAGCTGTTACAGTTACCGGTCGTGGAGCTGTAGGTCATGCGGTAGCAAGACATGAAAATTTCACACCTATTGTTCGACTCTTAACCTTAAAATCAAACAAAATTGATGTAGACTTTATGGAGAATTTGATAAATTCTATCCACATTCTCAATGAGTCTACTGGGGTTCCACAATTAACCGCTCCACAGTTAGGAAGCTACAAGATTTGTTTTCCATCCCTTGCTGAACAATCCGCAATTGGCTCTCTTTTCCGCACCCTCGACGACCTTCTGACTAGTTACAAGGACAATCTCGCCAACTACCAATCTCTCAAAGCGACCATGCTCTCCAAGATGTTTCCCAAAGCTGGACAGACAGTACCTGAAATTCGTTTGGATGGTTTCGAAGGTGAGTGGGAGCTTCTTGAAATTAATGATTTAGCTGATGACTTTCAAAGTGGAGGCACTCCAAAAACAAATGTTCAGGAATATTGGGATGGGGATATTCCTTGGATTCAATCATCTGACTTAGAGACAAATTGTCTATTTAAAATTAAAGTTCAAAAAAGTATTTCTGAGAAAGGTTTAAAAAATTCATCAGCCAAAATAATACCAAAGGATTCAATTGCGGTTGTTACGAGAGTTGGAGTTGGGAAGTTAGTAGTGATGCAACATGAATACGCAACGAGTCAGGATTTTTTATCACTCTCAAATCTTAAATCAAATATAGAATTCACAGCATATTTACTTTATAGATTACTTCAAAAGGAGGTTACTCAACTTCAAGGGACATCAATAAAGGGTATCACTAAAGTGGAATTACTATCGAAAAAAGTACTTATCCCTTCTCTTCCTGAACAACAAGCCATCGGTGCGTATTTTTCAAACCTTGACCAGCTTATCACTTCTTATCAGGAGAAAATTTCTCAGCTAGAAACTCTGAAAAAGAAACTCTTGCAAGATATGTTCATCTAAGGAGAAAGTGAAATATGGAGCATGAATTCATTAAGTTAGAGCACATTGATACTTCAGTTGCGGCGAAAAATTTTGCTGAATTACTTTATGATAATAAAACATATTTTTTAAATGGTAGTTGGGGATCTGGTAAGTCGGAATTTTTAAAAGAAGTGAAGAGAGGTTCCCAAAATAAACTTATTACCATTGATTTTTGGAGGTTATCTGATACTCGTTCAACTATCGAGATTGCATTTTCAAAATTACATCCTCTTTTATATTGGACTATAAGACTGGGTATTATCCTGCTAGTGGCTGTATCTATACTGATGACTAATGTTGTTGATATTGGGTTGAGTAATTATTTTGGTGGCTCAAAACCTTTGATTCTGAAACTAGGAGGAGTAGTAGCATTAATAGTTGCTGTATGGCAAGTTTTTAAGAAAAAATCGGATGAATTTTATTGTTTCTTATTAAGTAAATTACCAAAATTTTCGAAAGTCCTGATTATTGATGACTTTGATAGAATGTCTGAAAAGCAACAAGAAGAAAGTTATAAACTTTTCAGTTTGATAAATGGAAAGTTGCCTATAGTTTTTGTTGGTGATATTACAAAGGTTCATAAAAGTGATGATAATTATTTATCAAAAATAATTGATAGACAAGTTGAACTACCGTTTGATTTGCATCCTTCTAAAATATGGAATAACTATTTTAGTGTTCTAGAAGATAAATTTAATATAGGGCTTTCTAATGATTTTAAAAAAAGAATAAATTCTGATCAGAAGAATCTACGAGATAGAGAACACTTTAATGATTATGTCAATCAAGAATTCTTTACAAGAGGAAAGTTGGACCATGTTCAGGTTGAACAGCAATTACTAGTGATTTATGCTTATTTATTTTATCCAGATTTATATATGAATCTGCTTAAAGGTGAACCAATTAAGGTGGAGAAATCAGAAGAGTCAGATTTTCAGGACATAATAAGTATAGGTCATACGCTAAAAGAACAATTATCTGAAATTCAGAGTTCAGATAATTCAGATTATCCATTAAGTTTCAAAAAGAATAAGTTAGAATATTTATTATATGAGCAAACAAGTAACCGAACAAAAATTGAGTTAGATCTACTGTTTACTAGTAACTCAGAGGAAATAATATCAGAGATTATTGAGTCAGATCAATCATCTGATTTTTACCAATACTTATCTAGTCAATTCCGAGTATTTTCTAAAAAAATGAAAAAACAACTTTTGATTATGGTAATAAAAGAATCAATGAAATTTAAGAATAGTCCTTCAATGAATTTTATTGTTCAAGAAAGTTTGAATGAGGTTATACCTTCATATGAAAGGAATTCACCTCTGACTGAAGATGTTATTATTAGGATTATAAAGATGTGGGAACCTATCCTTAGAAATGAAAAGTTGGATCAGTCTGAAATCATATATTTTCTCAATAAACACGACTTGCTTAGTTTTCACGAACTAGGACAATATTATTCTGATTTAAGAATAGATACTGAGACTTTTTCAAACTTACGTAGAAAGGACTTTTTTCTGCTAACCTATTTAAGTAGTAAGGGTTTGTTTGAAAAGTTTAAGTATTGGGATAATACTATTTGGGAGGCTATAAAATTATTTGATAACAGGGAGTTCTTATCTTTTTGGATTTTTCAATCAATTATTACGAATGAACTAGACTATGAAGGATTTGATATTATTCCTGAGGACAAGAGGTATACTATTTGGACTGGTAGATATTTGTTTGAATCCCCTCATAAGCATACTGATTATAAGGAGTCTGTCATTTCTAAAATTAAACCGAGACTTGAAAAGATGAAGAAGGAAGGTTTTATATTTACTGAGAGGGAAGACACGAGATTTAAGGTTTAATGTAAATTATTTTCTAAGGAGACCAACATGGTATCAGTAACGCAACGTATTAAACAGATTAAGCAGCCTCGTGGTGGTTTTCTGCCTGTTAAGGCTTTTACAGTGACGACGCTTGATGATGGTCAGGTTCTTAATCCTGAGGAGTCTATTGCGGCTAGTTTGGTTGGGACTGCTGTGGACTATCTCAGTCGTTTCATGGATGGGACAGCTGTTGAGGAGGCTTTTGAGATTTCCTTGCTTGGTGCTCGTGCCATGAGGATGGAGGCTAAGGCTTTTGGTCTTCTGGATGATATTAAGGAACTGGACGATTTGTCGATTACTAAGGCTTGTCAGTTAGCAGGTTTTGAAAGTGGCTTTCGTGCTGGTCAACCCTACATCAAGCATCTAGATGCGGAGATCTGGGAGTTGAGGCCCTTGCGGAATCGGATTTTATTCGTGGCTTGGTTGGATGGGAGCTTTGTCTTACTGCATCATTTTGTCAAAAAGACGCAAAAGACGCCCAGACGAGAGATCGAGAAAGCCAAGCGGGAGTTGCAAGATTTGAAAGAAAGAGGGCTAAGAGATGAACAATAGTGCCATCGGAAGCAATTGGAAGGATGTGAGAGCAGAGCTCTTCACTAAGGAAGAAATCCTGGAAAGTGATCTGCGGGTCGCGATTATGACTGAGCTGATCGAGGCTCGGCATGAAAAGGGCATTAGCCAAAAGAAACTAGAAGAACTAAGTGGGGTCAGTCAACCGGTCATCGCTCGGATGGAGACAGGAAAGACCAGTCCTCAATTGGACACGGTTTTGAAAGTCTTAGCTAGTCTGGGCAAGACCCTCGCTGTCGTCCCACTGGAACAAGAAAAGGTCTAAAAGAAATCAGAAAGAATTACTATGGAAACAACACAAACCTCCCAGTCGCTTTATCAAGCCCTGTGGAACTCAGCGGACGTGCTCCGCTCTAAGATGGATGCCAACGACTACAAGTCTTATCTCTTGGGTATGGTCTTTTACAAGTATTTGTCGGACAAGATGCTCTTTTTCGTGGCAGAGACCATGGAGGAAGAGACAGAAAGCTTGGAAGAGGCACTGGCAGTCTATCGTAAATACTACGAGGATGAGGAGACTCACGAGGATCTCTTAGCAGTCATCACTGATGAGATGAGCTATGCCATTCATCCTGACTTGACCTTTACGGCTTTAGTGGAGCGAGTGAACGATGGAAGCTTTCAGCTAGAGGACTTGGCTCAGGGCTTCCGTGATATTGAGCAGAGCGACGAGCTTTATGAAAACCTTTTTGAAGACATTGACCTCTACTCTAAGAAACTTGGAGCGACTCCTCAAAAGCAGAACCAGACGGTTGCGGCTGTGATGAAAGAGTTGGCTGTCTTAGATGTGGCAGGTCATGCTGGTGACATGCTTGGTGATGCTTACGAGTACTTGATTGGTCAGTTTGCGACGGATTCGGGTAAGAAAGCTGGTGAGTTCTATACACCGCAACCTGTTGCCAAACTCATGACCCAGATTGCCTTTTTAGGTCGTGAGGACAAGCAAGGCTTTACCCTCTACGATGCGACAATGGGGTCAGGCTCGCTCTTGCTTAATGCCAAACGTTATTCACGTCAACCCCAGACCGTGGTTTACTTTGGTCAAGAGTTGAATACCTCAACTTATAACCTGGCACGTATGAACATGATTCTGCATGGTGTGCCGATTGAAAATCAGTTTTTGCACAACGCTGATACCTTGGACGAGGATTGGCCAACTCAAGAGCCAACTAACTTTGATGGTGTTCTCATGAACCCACCTTATTCAGCCAAGTGGTCTGCTAGCTCAGGATTCATGGATGATCCTCGATTCTCACCATTTGGGAAACTAGCTCCTAAGTCTAAGGCTGATTTTGCCTTTCTCTTGCATGGTTACTATCACTTGAAACAAGACAATGGTGTTATGGCCATCGTCCTACCTCATGGGGTGCTCTTCCGTGGTAATGCCGAAGGGACTATTCGTAAGGCTTTGTTAGAAGAAGGTGCTATTGATACGGTTATCGGTCTGCCTGCTAATATTTTCTTTAACACAAGTATTCCGACGACGGTTATCATTCTGAAAAAGAACCGCACCAATCGTGATGTTTACTTTATCGATGCCTCTAAGGAGTTTGATAAGGGGAAAAATCAGAACATCATGACGGATGCCCATATTGAGAAGATTCTCAATGCCTATAAGAGCCGTGAGGATATGGACAAGTTCGCCCATCTGGCTAGCTTTGAAGAGATTGTGGAAAATGACTACAACCTTAATATTCCTCGTTATGTGGATACCTTTGAGGAAGAAGAAGTGGAGCCCTTGACAGAGATTGTGGCTAAGATTAATCAGACTAATGCGACGATTGAAAGTCAGACAGCGTCCCTTCTTGACATGCTTGGCCAACTTCATGGAACGACACCAGAAGCAGACGAAGAACTCAAGGCTTTTGTGGAAGCATTTAAGGGCTAGTTGCAAGCTTTCATTTGCTTTTTCCGAATAGATAGAAGTAGAGGGGCCAACCCTCTATTTTTCTTAAGGAGAAGTAGATGGAAAAAAGACACAAGCATGTCTCACCGACCCTGGATATCATGGCTAAGAAGATTTTTAGCCTGCCTGAGGTGACGGTGGCATTTATTCGAGATATTTTGGATTTGGATGTTGTGGATGCTCAGATTTTGGAGGGGACACAGCTTCATAAAAAGGACTTTGATGAGGATGAGCTCTTTTCAACCTCGGTGGATGTTCGAGCCAAGTTGAATGATGGAACTGAGGTTATCATTGAGATTCAGGTGCGTAAGCAGCATTATTTTCTCAATCGTTTTCATTATTATTTGGCTAACCAGCTAGTAGAAAATGTGCAACAATTACGCCAACAAGGGCAGACGCATAAGATGTATGAGCAGATGGAGCCGGTCTATGGTATTGCTATCTTGGAGAAGACCTTGTTGCCAGATGAGGAGTCCCCGATTAATACTTATTGGATGGCCAATAGTAGGACGGGGAGGCCTTTGAATGCTTACTATAAGGATGGGAAACAGCAGAACCTTCTTCAGATTGCCTTTTTAGAGTTGGATAAGTATAATAAAGATAAGCATATTAGGGATGAAGGGCGGCAGTGGCTAGAGTTCTTTGGAAATCTCCCATTTTCAATGGCACCTAGTCACGCGGTCACGCATGCCGATTCATTACTGGATTCATCCAGCTGGACACAGGAGGAAAAGGCGATGATTGATGAACGCATACGTATTCAAGAAAATTATGACATGACCATGGAAACAGCAATTGATGAAGCGCGTGAAGAAGGTATAGAGAAAGGGTTAGAGCAGGGACTAGAGCGAGGTCGTTATGAGGGACAACTAGAAATGATTCGTAAGATGCTGTCAAAAGGCCTATCTCTAGAAGTTGTCTCAGATGTGACTGGTCTATCGCTTGAAGAATTAGATGGTTTGTTATCGTAAGAGCCAACCGATAGGAGGAAAAGGCGATGATTGATGAACGCATACGTATTCAAGAAAATTATGACATGACTATGGAGACAGCAATTGATGAAGCGCGTGAAGAAGGTTTGGAACGAGGTCGTCATGAGGAGCGTTTAGAGTTGATTCGTAAGATGCTCTCAAAAGGCTTATCTCTAGAAGTGGTATCAGATGTGACTGGTCTGTCGCTTGAAGAACTAGAGGCAATGTTATCGTAAAATCTAGTTAGGTTAGTTATTTTTTTGAAAAATCAGAGACAGATTATTGTCTCTTTTTTTATTTTTGGGTGTTTAACATTTGTAATACTAAAACATTCGGAAAATAATACTTTGAAGCGTAAAATTAAAAAAGACTGTCAAACGTTTGACAGAAATCTGAGAAAACAGATTTAAAACATTTTGATAGTTTTGGCCGATAACTCTTGCTAAATAAGCCTTTATGGAAATTTAGAGTCTTTTCTTTCTTACACGTGAAAGAAATCACCTTTTTGTGCGACATTTTTAGACTATAATTTAGACGTGAATGACTGAACTTTCTAATATGACAATTTTGTTAAGGCCTTGTTAAAATGGATAGCCTAGCCTTTTTTTTTACTTTTTCATCCCTTATAATTTACTTTGGTTTGTTTTTAATAAGAAAAACAACAGCATTATTAACAATATTTAATATGAGGGAATCTTTATTTTCTTTCAAAGGACGGCTTGGTCCTAAGATAGAGAGATTGTGAAAAAAAGTATCAGGAGAATAGACTTGTTTAAAGAAAGAAAAACGAAACCAAAGTACAGCATCCGTAAATATTCCATTGGGGCAGCATCAGCTTTGATTGGCTTTATGGCTCTTGCCAATGGGCAAGCAGCTCAGGCTGATGAGGCACAATCGATTGGTGATTTGACTGATGCCTCAAATCAGGCACAGACACCTCAAACAGCCTCAAGGGCACAAGTGGCGACTTCCGAACCAGCATCAGTTGAGACTGTGCAAGCGTCACAGCCTGCTAATATTGCTCCAGTTCAGCCTCAGGTAACAACTGTTCAAGCAGCTGAACAGACTCCGACCATTGATCAATTGGTTGAGGCAAGCAACCCTCAAACTCAAGAAACTTCAGCAAATGTTTTAACCAATGCGACTGAGGATCAAGCTCAAGGCAAGGAGTATAGCACGGATGCCTACGGTGCCAAAATGCCTTACACGACTCATGAAGCAGAAAATGCGACTGTCGAAAATGGAGCTACAATTCAACAGTCAACGGACATGGAATCTACAGCTGTAGAAGCGACTAACCAAACTTATGTTGAGCTTCCTAAAAAAGATGCAGCAGTTACCTTCAATGTTACCGAGCCAGCCAATGCTTTGAATGTGCGTTATACAATACCTGATGGTGCATCAGGTCAGTTGGATGTGCAGGTTAATGGTTCAAGTGTCGGTAATCTTGATTTGTCATCTCACTCAGCATGGCAGTACCTTAAAGGTGACCATGAGTATGATCAAGCTATTGATGGATCAAGTGCACGTTTCCGTTTTGATGAGACACGTCTTCTCCTCAAGGACATCCAATTGAAATCTGGTGATAAGATTTCTCTGGTTAAGAAGAAAGATGACAATGTCCCTTATGGTATTGATTTTATTGAGCTAGAACAGGCTCCAGCGCCAGTTGCCCAAGGTGAAAATAGTATCAGTATTGTGGATAAGGGTGCATCTGCCAATGATGATAGTGATGACACAGCTGCCTTACTTGCGGCTGTTGAAGAAGCTAAAGCCAGCGGAAAATCTGTCTATATTCCAGAGGGACGTTTCAATTTCGACAAACAAGTTAATATCGAAGCCGATAATCTAAAGATTTCAGGTGCTGGTGTTTGGCATACACAACTGCACTTCACAAGTGATAAACGCTATGGTGGTGGGATTGTCTTCGGTCATAATAGTAATGGTATCGAGTTGAGCAATCTTTATATGGATTCCAACTTGACCTCTCGTTATAACGAGGATGCACAGTACAAGGCTATTTCGGGAACACTTGGCAAGGATTCGAAAATTCATGACATCTGGGTTCAACATTTTGAAGTTGGTATGTGGATTGGAGACTATGACCAAACGGGAAATATGAAGTACACGGATGGTCTTGTCGTTGAAAATGCTCGTATCCGTAATAACTTGGCTGATGGTATTAACTTTGCTCAAGGAACCAAGAATTCAACAGTAAAAAACTCTAATATCCGTGGGAATGGTGATGATGGTTTGGCTATCTGGTCAAGTATTTCAGATGGGACAAATGCCGCAGCTGAGGAAAATAATAAATTCCTTAACAACACCATTGAATCAGGTTGGCGTGCTGCTGGTATCGGTATTTTTGGTGGTAAGGGGCATGAGATTTCAGGAAACCTCATTAAGGACGTCTTTGCTGGAGCAGGTATCCGTGTAAACACTGTCTTTGCAGGTCACAATTTTGACCTCAATGATTCTGGAATTAAGATTCATGACAATACCATTCTACGTTCAGGGACAACTAATGACCTCTATAAGCTCCATCGTGGTGCCATTGATTTCCAACAAGTTCGTGGAACAATCAAGAATGTCGATGTCTATGATAATAAACTATTGAATACCTTGGCTGAGCCGGTGATTACCAAAAACTTTGAGATGGGTGACAATGGTAATGGAGAAATCCGTTTATCTAATAATACGATTGACAATAAGGCGACGATTGTTGGGGCTGTCTCAGCAGTTTCTCCAACAAAACCTGAACCAAAGCCTGTCAATAATCCAGTCTCCGAGACTTCAGTTTCTGAAGCACTGAAGAGTGAAGCAAGTTCAAGCACTCCAGTTTCTGAAGCATCAACTAGTGAAGTGATCTCAGAGTCTTCAGTTTCAGAAACACCAAAGAGTGAGGCAGGTTCAAGTACTCCAGTTTCTGAAGCATCAACTAGTGAAGTAGTTTCTGAGACTTCAGCATCAGAAACACCAAATAGTGAGGCAAGTTCAAGTACTCCAGTTTCAGAAACACCAAAGAGTGAAGAAAACTCAAGTACTCCAATTTCCGAGACATCAAACAGTGAAGTAGTTTCCGAAACTTCAGCATCAGAAACACCAAAGAGTGAAGCAAGCTCAAGCGCCCCAGTTTCCGAGACTTCTAACAGTGAAGTGATCTCAGAGTCTTCAGTTTCAGAAACACCAAAGAGTGAGGCAGGTTCAAGCACTCCAGTTTCCGAAGCATCAACTAGTGAAGTAGTTTCTGAGACTTCAACATCAGAAACACCAAAGAGTGAGGAAAGTTCAAGCACTCCAGTTTCTGAATCCTCAACAAGTGAAGTGGCTTCCGAAACTTCAGCATCAGAAACACCAAAGAGTGAGGGAAGCTCAACTGCTCCAGCCTCTGAGTCACCAAAGAATGAGGAAACTTCAGTAGCTTCATCTACTAGTCAGGTTGACGTAGCAATTACTTCTGACAGCCCAGAGAAATCTCCAACTTCAGAAAGTACACAAAAGGATCCGATTAGCGAGGTTTCTTCAGAAGTTATTGAAAAAGGTTCAACAAGTCAGGTCGATGTCAATGTTTCTGAAGCTCCAACAACAGCACGTACATCTGAAGTTGTCAGCATCTCCCCAAATAGTCAGGTCGCTTATAACAATGACCTAAAAATCTCTGTAACAAGCAGTCAGCTCGCCTCAGAAGCTATTCGCTTTAATTCTCTTTTGAATGAGAAGTCTGTGGATGTGATTGCAAGTAAAGTTATGGCGGTTATGGCCTCTGAAACATTAGCCTCAGAAGCGGCATCACTTACAAGCTCTGAAGGTGTTGCCAAAGAGATTAGCAGTGATTTGTCAGAATTGGCGGAAAGCAAGAAGGATGACACACCTAAGAATGTCGCCCGTATTGATAAAGCAACTGAGGCAAAACAGGTGGCCAAGAGTTCTGAAAGCCAGGCTAGCACTTCAAAAGAAAAAGGTAAGTCTAATACGACAACGGTCTTCCTTCTTGTCGGAGTTGCTGCAGCACTAAGTATATCTACAGTTTATCTTACAAAACAAGGTAAAAAAGCAGGTAAATAATAGGTAAGAAACATCCATTAAATTGGGTGTTTTTGTTTTTAAGCAAGCTCTAAGATACCTAATATCATTATTCTTTATTTTTAATCATCCACTTTGATTTGGTCCTGTATAATTAAAGTGATAAGAAAAATTAAGGAGTTAAGTGATGAAAGAAAAAAGAAATAGTAGGATTCGTTTATTTGCTCTTCTTGTTTTAGTATTTACTTTAGGATTCGGATTTTCATTTGATACTAGCAAACAATCTTCGGCTGTGAGCTCTCAAGTGGTTCAAGCGGATGAGAACAATGGTATCTTGACTTTTAATGGTCAAAAGCAGTTTGTCATGGAGGAGAAGGACCAGTTAGGACGTGCCCACAGTGCTCATATACAGTTACAAGATAAGGACGAGCCGAAGAATAAGCGTCCCGGTAAAATAAAATATGATCCTGTAGGATGGCATAACTATAAGTTTTATTATGGTGACGGTAAATCAAAATCTTGGCTAATGAATCGAGGGCATTTGATTGGCTATCAGTTTTCTGGTGTCAATGACGAGGGCAAGAATTTAGTGCCTATGACTGCCTGGTTGAATTCTGGAAATTATAAAGGAACCGACGAAGGTAATCAGTCAGGTATGCTTTATTACGAGAATCGCTTGGATAACTGGCTAGCACTCCACCCTAACTATTGGTTAGACTATAAGGTAACAGCTATCTACAGTGGAGATGAGTTGTTGCCTCGTCAAGTAGAACTTCAGTATGTTGGTATTGATGGTTCTGGAAATCTCTTGGAAATTAAACTTGGTGGAGATAAGGAGACTCTTGACAGTCAGGGAGTTACGCATGTTATCTTGGATAACCAATCACCAAATGCAAAAATCAATTATGCAGATGGGACAGCGACAAATACGGTTACTGAATTTACTGAAGCGCCATCTGAGCCTAGTTCTGAGAGTTCACAGGTGACTGAACAACCAAGTTCTGAGCCAGAGCCTGTGCAACCTTCACAAGAAGAAAGTCGAACAGTTTATGTGGCGCGTCATGGAACAGCAGATGTTTATTGGTATGACATCAACAGTATGCCTAGCAATACCAACAAAGCAAATGTCGTTACAATGACAGAGGCAGATGCCCTAGCCCAAGGTAAACGACACACGTCTAAAGAGTAATACAAAAGCTGGACATCTTGTCCAGTTTTTTTGTAAAACGACTCAGATTTTACCACTTTCATCTGAAAATTTGATATACTGAGACTATCAAAGATACTTGAAAGAGAGGTTAATTGACTCTTTTTCAGTACAAGAAAGGAATAGAAATATGATTTGGATTATTATTGCCATTATCGTTGTTCTTGTAATTTTTGTTATTGCAAGTTATAACGGCTTGGTTAAAAGCCGTATGCAGACTAAGGAGGCATGGAGTCAAATTGATGTTCAATTGAAACGTCGTAATGACCTTCTTCCTAACTTGATTGAAACTGTTAAAGGTTATGCAAAATACGAAGGTTCAACGCTTGAAAAAGTAGCAGAACTTCGTAATCAAGTAGCAGCGGCGACTTCGCCAGCAGAAGCGATGCGTGCTAGTGATGAATTGACACGCCAGGTTTCTGGAATCTTTGCGGTAGCTGAAAGTTACCCTGACCTTAAGGCTAGTGCAAACTTCAGCCAGCTTCAAGAAGAGTTGACGAACACTGAAAACAAAATTGCCTATTCACGTCAACTTTATAACAGTGTGACAAGTAACTACAATGTGA
>OLFX01001649.1_pt1 | contig 23491 bp, 21 predicted proteins | sample 1605091 | NCBI WGS metagenome assembly OLFX01 (sample SAMEA3888906, study PRJEB22519) | human gut metagenome | biome: human gut; feature: human-associated habitat; material: faeces | place: Denmark | collected 2012 | reverse complement strand
GTTGCAGGGTCCACCCTGCAACGGTTCCAACGGAACCGCCTACCGATGACAGAGGGCCGGGGGCTTTACTCCACCCCCCGGTAGTACAGCCCCCGGGTGAACCCCGCCGGGGCCTCCCCCGCCCCGGTGCGGTAGGCCCGGAACACCTGGGCGCAGTCCGCCGGGGTCTCCCGGAGGAAGGCCAGGCGGGCGTAGGTCAGGCCGGCGGTTTTCCAGTCGGCCTTGTCTGCCAGCCAGAGGGTCTTGGCGTTGAAGAGCTCGTTGCGGCAGCCCCAGGCGGGCTCCACCGGGAAGGCCTCCCCCTTCCGGTCCTGGAGGGCCTGGGGGGCCTCCTCACAGTGGCAGCCCTGGCCCCGGTTCTTTAGGATGCAGTGCTCCATGAGCATCAGGGGCAGGCGGCCGTAGACGATGGCCTCGGTGGGCAGGGCCTTGCCCAGGTCCCGGATCTGGGACAGCCGGCACTCGAAGGAGGCGGTGGCCGAGGCAAACCCCAGCCGGGCCAGTTCCTCCCCGGTGAGGGTGTTGGTGAAGCCCAGGCCGAAGTCCCCCCGGGGGGTGAGGCCGAATGCCCGGGCCAGGGCCAGCTGGCCCACGTGGCCCAGGAGGGCCTGGGTCACCCCCGCCCGGCAGGCGGCCTCCAGGGCCTGGCGGAGGGCAGGACCTTCCCGGTCAAAGGCCATCCGGGGGAGCACCGCCCCGAAGGCGATGTCCGGATAGGCCTGGGTGAGCTCCGCCCCTTCCCTCTCGTGGGAAGCCCATGCCTGGACGGGGAGGTAGACCAGGGCCGGCCCCTGGTCCAGGCTGGCAGGGGAGAGCTGTTCCCACCGCCGGAAGGACAGGGTGAAGGCAGGGGGCTCCCCGGGGCCCTTCCGGGCCTTGGGACGGGCAAAGGGCCGGGTTTCCCGGGCAGGGGGCGCCGTGCGGGCCTGGTCCAGGCCGGCCAGCACCTCCCGCCGCAGGGCGTTTACCGCCGACAGGGGGAGGGAGAGCCCCTCCCCCCAGTCCACCTGGAGGTCCTGGACGGCGTACACCGTGCCCCCGGTCTTGGCCAGCTGGGCGGCGACCTGCTCCCCCGTCACCGGCCGGGTGCGGGCGGGCTGGGGGGCGGCCCCCTGGGCGGTGACGGTGTGGCCGTCGGCGTCCCGGGCGGTGAGGGTGACAGGTTCCCCCAGCTGCCCCCGGGCGGAGAGGGTCACCGGCACGGGCCGGTGCTCTCCCCGGGTGTAAAACTGTTTGGCTTGGGCGAAGAGGTCGGCAGGGTCCCGGGTCCCCTCGGGCCGGGTGCCGAACATGGCCGGGCCCTTCCGGTCCAAAAAGTACCCCTGGGTGAACCCCTGGCGGGAGAAGGCGGCCTCCAGCTGGGCCATCTCCTCCCGGGTGGGCTCCCGGTGTTCCCGGAGGGCGGCGGCGTAGATGGCGGTGACCACCGCCACGTACTCCGGCCGCTTCATCCGCCCCTCGATCTTCAGGCAGGCCACCCCCATCTCCTCCAGCTGGCCCAGGTGGCCGGCCAGGGAGAGGTCTTTCAGGGAGAGGGGGTGGGAGGTCTGCCGGTCCCCTGGCCAGCGGTAGGCCAGGCGGCAGGGCTGGGCGCACAGGCCCCGGTTGCCGCTGCGCCCCCCCAGCACCGCCGAGAGGGTGCACTGGCCGCTGTAGCACATGCACAGGGCCCCGTGGCCAAAGACCTCGATCTCCAAGGGGGAGGCCTGACACAGGGCCCGGATGGCCTCCGCCGGCATCTCCCGGGGCAGGACCACCCGGGTGATCCCCAGTTCCGCGCAGGCCAAAATCCCGTCCAGGCTGTGGACGGTCATCTGGGTGGAGGCGTGGAGGGGGAGGTCAGGACAGGTCTGCCGCAGGAGTTTGGCCACCCCCAGGTCCTGGACCAGGACGGCGTCCACCCCCAGGTCCGAGGCCAGGGCCCCGGCCTGGGCGGCGGTGTCCAGCTCCCGGTCAAAGAGGAGGGTGTTCAGGGTGAGGTAGACCTTCACCCCCCGGAGGTGGCAGTAGGCCACCCCCTCCTCCAGCTGCTCCCGGGTGAAGTTTTTCGCGTTCCGCCGGGCGTTGAGGGGGCCGAAGCCCAGGTACACCGCGTCCGCCCCGGCTTGGACGGCGGCCTGGAGGGCCTCCGGGGACCCGGCGGGGGCCAGCAGTTCCATGGGTTATCCCTCTTCGCCGGCGGGCTTGGAAGGCTCTGCCGGGGGCTGCTTGGGGGGGCGGCCGCCCCGGGAGGCCTTCCGCCCCTCCCGCTTGGTCTCGGACAGTTCCCGGGCCAGGCGGGCGTTCTCGTCCAGGGCCTGCTTGAGCTGGGCGCGGAGGTTGTCGGACACCGCCCGCTCCTTGCAGTATTTGTCCGCCACGTTCATGGCCGCCAGCACCGCCCCGTCGGTGAGGGAGATGGTGGTGCCGGACATGGCCTCGTCCATCTCCTTGTTGACGATGTCTGCGCACTGCTGGAGGTAGCTGGCATCCTCCTCGGCCAGGAAGTTGTAACTCTGGTTATGGATATAAATGGTCACTCGATTTGCCATAGGAATCCCTCCCTTATCTGGATCTTGGTGGTTCAGGCAATGGCCTATTATACCATGGATCGACAGAAAAAAACAGACCTCTCCCACAAACCAGGGGAAAGGCAGCAGGCCCCCGCCGGCGCAACCGGCGGGGGCCTGTTTTCTCAAACTTCGCTGGAGAAGGTCACCGTCACCGCCTGGACCTGGTCCAGACCGGTGAGGTTTTCCGGGGTGAAGAAGTCCTGGAGGGAGATCTTGCCCAGAGTATCGTCCTGGGCGGCGGGGTTCCCGGCCTCGGCGTAGGCCAGCAGGGCGATGGGGATGGGTTCGTTCCGCTGGATGGGTTGGGGCTCGGTGAGGAACCTCTGGGTCTGGGCGACGAAGTCCCCCTCCAAGGGGCCGGCACTTCCCACCTGCAGGTTGCCCTGACAGAGGACCCGGGCGATGATGGCCTCGGAGTCCTCCAGCTGGAGGGTGATGAGCCCCTCCGCCTGGGGCGGCAGGAGGCTGCCCACGGCAATCTCATCCACGTTTTTCCAGGTCCCGTCCTCTCCCAGACGATAGATCTGGACGAAGAGGCCCAGGATCTCCTCTGGGTTCTGGAAGGTGAAGGCCACGGTGTTGTCCTGGGTCAGTTCGTAGGCTTGCAGCAGGGTTTGCTCCTGCTCCGTGGGCGTATAGGGGGCCACGGTGTATGCGGCTGCCTCCTGGGGCGCATCGGCGGCAGGCGCCTGGTTGGAACAGGCGGCCAGGGACAGGAGAAGGGTCAGGGGAAGCAGGAACCAAAGGGGGTGTTTCCGTTTCATGGGGGTTCTCCTTTCTGTGGTGGAATCGAGGGCCCTGTCAGGCGGTTTCGGAGAAGGTCACCGTCACCGCCTGGACCAGGTCCGGCCCGGTGAGGTTTTCCGGGGTGAAGTAGTCCTGGAGGTTCAGGCTGGACATGGAGGTGCCGCTGTCATAGGCCAGCAGGGCCACGGGGATGGGCTGGTCCAGCTGGATGGTCTGGGGGTCTGTGAGGAAGGCCCAGGTGTGCATGGTGGTGTTCGGGTCCGGAGGGAGGGGATCGGTCTGGCTGGTCATGCCGCCGGCACCGTCACAGACGATGTGGAAGGTGAGGGCATAGTTGTCCGCCCTGGACAGGGTGAACAGGCCGGACAGGGAAAGGTCTGCTTGATCCTCCCCCAGCAGGGCGATGGCGGGGGCGGAGACAACCTCCCACTGGCCGTCCTCGCCCAACTGGGCGGTTTGGATCGTGAGGCACCTGGCCTCCGCCGGGGCCTGGAAGGAGAGGACCTGCGCGGTGCCCTCTGTGTGGCCGAAGGCGTCCAGCAGGGTTCGCTCCCGCTGGGTCAGGGTATAGGGGGCGATGGTGTTTTCCTGGGCAGCGGTGTCAGGTTCCTGGCTGGAACAGGCGGCCAGGGGTAGGAGAAGGGCCAGGGGAAGCAGGAACCAAAGGGGATGTTTCCGTTTCATGGGGGTTCTCCTTTCTGTGGTGGTCTGGGGCAGGGCGGGGTTACTCTGCCAGGTAGCGGTGGAGCATCACCACCACCTGGGCCCGGGTGGCGTTGCCCTGGGGGGCCAGGGTGCTGCTCCCCACGCCGGTGAGGATCCCCTTGTCCACCGCCCAGGTCATGGCCTCCCGGGCGTATTCGCTGACCAGGTTCTGGTCGGTGAAGGCGCTGAGGTCTCCGGTGTGGGACAGGTCCCTGCCGTAGGCCCGGGCATAGCGGTGGAGGATGGCAGCCAGCTGCTCCCGGGTGATGAAATCATTGGGGGAGAAGGTGGTGTCCGAGGTGCCGTTGACGATGCCGTGGAAGTTGGCCCACACCACGGCGCTGTAGTAGTAGGCCCCCACGTCCAGGTCCTCAAAGTTGGTGGTGATGGTCATGGTGGGGCTCCCCACCGCCCGGTAGAGGACGGTGACCAGCTGGGCCCGGGTCATGTTGCTGCTGGGGGAGAAGGTGTCCTCCCCTGTGCCGTTGACCAGGCCGAAGTGGTAGGCAAAGTCCACCGCGTTGGCGGCCCAGGTACCCACGGTGGCCTCGTTCACGTCGGTGAACTGGTGGGAGTGGGTCTTGCTGGTGACGGCCACGGTGAGGATGTCCTCCCACTCCTGGCCCTGCTGGGTGAGCAGGGTCATGGGGATGGTCACCTGGCCGGAGAAGCCCGCCGGGGGCAGGTAGTGGAGGGTGGAGACGTGGTAGGTCCCGTCGCTGGCGGCGTTGGTGTAGTACCGGGCCCCGTCGTCGGGGGTGCCGGCGCCGTGGCGCACATCCCGCAGCAGCCGGCCGGCGGAGGGCTGGCCAAAGACCACGGCGATCACCGGGTCCTCCGCGTCGCTGTGGTAGAAGTCGTCCCCGGTGAAGGGGAAGCCGGTGGCGTCACAGACCTTGTCCCCCTCGGCGGGGGGCACGTCGGTCTCCTGGACCAGGATCTCCAGGCGGCCGCAGTAGAGCGCGTCCCCGTAGGCCCGGAAGTTGATGCCATAGGTCCCCGCCTGGCGGGGGGTGAAGGTCACCTGGGACAGGAGGGGCTGGTCCTGGGTTCCCTCCAGGTAGTAGTAGGTCCCCTCCTGGACGGAGAGGGTGCCCACCTGGGTGCCGGTGGCGGAGTCCAGCGCAAAGACCACGGAGCGCAGCCCGGGGACAGCGGGGGTGCTTTCCGAGGCACTGTCCCCCTGGACCAGCTGGTCGATGAGGGAGAGGGTGCCGCTCTGGTTTTTCAGCTGGTCCAGGGTGCGGGTGCCCTGGGCCAGGCCGGTCACCGCCCCGAGGGTGGTGCCGGGGTGCATCCGCAGGGTGTAGACGCACTGGCCGGTGAGCACCTGGGTGCTGTCCAAGGTACAGGCGGCGGTGACGGTGCAGGTGTAGGTGGTGTCGGCGGTGGGGGTCACCTGCAGGGTGGGGTCGGTGCCCACGGGGCTGCCCTGGGCATCGGTCCACTGGTAGGTGAGGGTGTAGTCGTCGGTGACGTCTGCCTCCCCGTTGTGGAGGAGGGCGGAGGGGGCGGTGAGGACGGTGTCCACCCCCTGGCCGGCCTCCACCCGCTTCTGCTGGGCGGAGAGGACCAGCCGGTCCGGCAGCAGCCGGGCGGGGGTGACGGTGAGGGCATACTCCCCGGTAACCACGCTGCCCAGGGCGTCCTTGGCCTCAGAGACCGCCAGGATGGTGGCGGTGCCCTCGGCCACGGCGGTCACCTTGCCGTTGCGGTCCACGGTGGCCACCTGGGGGTCGCTGGAGCTCCAGACCACATTTTGGTTCCCTGCCGAGCCCAGGGTGTAGTTCACCTGGGCGGTGAGCTGGCGGGTCTTCCCCACGGGGAGGAACTCCGGCCCGGCGGGGGTGATGGTGACGGAGGCGGGGGTGTCCTGGGCCACGGTGATGGTACACAGGGCCGTCCGGCCGCCGGCGGTGGCGGTGACGGTGACCGTCCCCGCCGTCATGCCCCGGAAGACGGCGGTGTTGGCGGGCTGGCCCTGGGCAGGGGGCACCAGGGCGGCGATGGCCTCGTTGGCGGAGGACCAGGTGATGGCCGCGTCCTGGCTGCCCTCCGGGAGGGTGGCGGTGAGGGTGAGGGTCTGGCCCACCGCCAGGGTGGCGGAGGTTTTATCCAGGGTAATCCCTGACCCGGCGGCCCCGACAGGCAGGACCAGGGAGACGGCCAGCACCAGGGCCAGCAGGAAGGCGGGGATGGATTTCGGGTTCCGTTTCATGGGTTCACCTCTTCATGGGTTGCGGCCCGCCGGGGGCGGCGGGGCTGGTGGAAGGAATATAGTTTGTGGCTTAATTATACCATATCCCGGCGGCGGGGGAAGGGGGTTTGTCACATTCTGTGGAAGTTTTCCGGCAAGGGGCGGCAAAAATTTCCCCACATATCCCCTGGCATATCCGCGCAGGCTACCCATATACTGAAATCACCGGAAGGAAACCCCTTCCAAGGAGGGATTCCATGGCACACCCACCCCTCGACCAGGCCCAGGTTCTGCGCCGCCGCCTGGAGGAGACCACCCGGGACCTGGCCGCCGCCCGGGCGGGGTTTGACCAGACGGCGGACCGGGACCTGCTGGAGTACTATCTCTATGAGATCAGTGCCCTGGGGGCCAAGCACACCTATCTGCTGCGGCAGATGAAATCCTTGGGGCTGGAGGACTCCCCCGGCCCCTGAGACAAGGGAGGCCGTTCCATGCCATTCTTAGACCCCAACGGGCCCTGGCTGACCGTTCTGATCTTCGCCGTGCTGTTCCTGGTGATCTTCCGCCGGCCCCTGGCCTGGCTGGGAAAGCTCCTGGTCCGGTCGGCCCTGGGGCTGGGCTTTCTGGCCCTGTGGTCCTACAGCGGCCTGGCCGCCGGGCTGAGCCTGGGGGTGAACGCCTTCAATGCCCTCACCCTGGGGGTGCTGGGGGTGCCGGGGTTGGGGCTGCTGCTGTTGCTGAAGAATTTCTGAGAGGGGCACCCGGGGTTTGCCTTCGTTCGGGAGGGCAGAGTACGGGGGTGTCAAGCTGCCTGCTTGGTGGGAGGCCCCTCTCGAAATGGGGGGATGCACCCCGACCCGCGCCGGCGAAGCCGGCACTCTCGGGGTGAGAGGGATGTTTTGGCCGGCGGAGCCGGTCAAAACATGATTTCATTTTCTTTCCCCGCCTGCGGGCGGGGAAACTCTGCGAGGCTTGCCCTACCGGGCGAGGGGCGTTGGACGGAAAGGCTGGTGGGGCCCTTCGGGTTTTTGCGGGCTGCCGCCCGGACCTGCTGGGTTTGCCCTGCCGGGCGAGTCCGTTGGGCGGAAAAGGGTGTGTGCCCTGCGGGTTTTTGGTTGTGGCCCTGGGAAGGGGCCGAAGGATTGTGCATTGCGCAGAAGGGAGTGAGACAACGTGCTTTTTGGATCTGTGGTGGAGAAGCGGTTCCCCCAGAAGGGGATCATCCGGGGCCGGGGGGAAGGCCGGGCCAACTACTTTTTGTGGGCGGGCGGCATCCTCACGGGGGTGATGCTGCTGCTCATCCTGGTGGGTTATGTGTGGACCCCCTACAGCACCACCGAGATGTCCGGGGCGGATAAGTTCCTGGGGCCCTGCCTGGCCCATCCTCTGGGGACGGACAACTTCGGCCGGGACCTGCTCTCTCGCATCATGGAGGGGGCGGGAAGCACGTTCTCCATTGCCTTGTGCGTGGTGCTCATCGGCGGCGTGGTGGGGACCATCATCGGCTGCCTCACCGGTTACTTTGGGGGCGTGGCGGATCTGATCCTCATGCGGGTGTGCGACGCCATCACCGCCTTCCCCAGCATTCTGCTGGCGCTGGTGCTCATCACCATCATCGGCCAGGGGAAGCACCCCATCATCCTCATCCTGGGGATCCTCTTCATCCCCTCCTTCGCCCGGGTGGTCCGGGGGGAGGTGGCCAAGCAGCGGAACATGAACTATGTGGCCTCCGCCCGGCTCATGGGGGCCAGCCACCTGCGGATCATCTTCCGTCACATCCTGCCCAACACTGTCCAGGTGCTGCTGCCCATCCTGGCGATCGGCTTTAACAACGCGGTGCTGGCCGAGGCCAGCATGAGCTACCTGGGGGTGGGGGTTCTGCCCCCGGACGCCTCCCTGGGGCGGATGCTGGCCGAGGCCCAGACCTACCTGGGCCGGGCGCCCTGGTACGCCCTGTTCGTGGGCCTGGCCATCGTGCTGCTGATCCTGGGGCTGAGCCTGCTCACCGAGGGCCTCCAGCAGAAGCGCCGCAGCTGAGAGAGGGGGACGCACCATGCTCTTAGACATTCAAGACCTCTACGTCCGCTTCCGCAATGCCCCGCCGGGGAAGGAAGCGGTGAAGGGCATCTCCCTGGACATGCGGGAAGGGGAGATCCTGGGCCTGGTGGGGGAGTCCGGCAGCGGCAAGACGGTCACCGCCATGGCCTTGGCGGGGCTGCTGAGCAACGCCAAGACGGAACTCTCCGGCCAGATCTTCTTCCGGGGGATGGACCTGCTCCAAGCCTCCCGGGAGACCGTCCGGGCCCTCCGGGGCAGGGAGATCGCCGTGGTCTTTCAGGAGCCCATGACCTCCATGGACCCGGTGATGCCCATCGGCCCCCAGGTGGAAGAGGCCCTGATGGTCCACACCAAGCTGGGCCCGGCCCAGCGGCGGGAGAAGGCCCTGCAGGCCATGGCCGACGCGGAACTGCCGGAGCCGGCGGTGCTCTATGGCAAGTACCCCCACGAACTGTCCGGCGGGATGCTCCAGCGGGCCATGGTGGCCGCGGCCATCATCTCGGAGCCCAAACTCCTCATCTGTGACGAGCCCACCACCGCCCTGGACGTGACCATCCAGGAGGGCATCCTGAACCTGCTGAAAAAGATCAACCGGGAGAAGGGGACGGGGATCCTCTTCATCTCCCACAACCTCCATGTGGTGCGCAAGCTGTGCACCCGGGTGGCGGTGATGTGCAAAGGCCAGCTGCTGGAGGAGGGGCCGGTGGACCAGGTGTTCTTCCACCCCCAGGCGGACTACACCAAGGGCCTCATCGCGGCCATCCCCACCAGACGGAAACGGGGGTAAGGACCATGGAACCCATCCTGGAGATCCGAAATCTCAACAGCTTTTACCACCAGGGCGGGGGCGCCTTCTCCAAGAAGCGCACCGTCCAGGTGCTGAAAAACGTCAACGTCACCCTGGGCCAGGGGGAGGTTCTGGGCCTGGTGGGGGAGTCCGGCAGCGGCAAGTCCACCCTGGCCAAGTCCATCCTGGGCATGACCGAGTACCAGGGGGAGATCATCCACCACTCCCGGCGGCCCCAGATGGTCTTTCAGGACCCCTACTCCTCCCTGAACCCCGCCTTCTCCATCCGGCGGATCGTGGAGGAACCCCTGCGCATTTTTGGCAAGTACCCCGCTGCGGAGATCCGCCGCCGGGCGGAGGAGATGCTCTGCGACGTGGGGCTGGACCCGGAGTTCCACGACCGGAAGCCCGGCCAGCTCTCCGGCGGGCAGCGGCAGCGGGTGTCCATCGCCGCGGCCATGATTGTCCGGCCCAAACTGGTGATTCTGGACGAGGCGGTCTCCGCCCTGGACGTGACCATTCAGGACCAGATCCTGGACCTGCTGATGAAGCTGCGGCGGGAGTTTGACCTGAGCTACCTCTTCATCTCCCACGACCTCAACGTCATCTACCAGTGCTGTGACCGGGTCATCGTCATGCAGAAGGGGGAGATCGTGGAGGAGAACACCGTGGACGGCATCTTCGACCACCCGGTGCACCCCTACACCAAGCAGCTGCTGCGGGCCGCGGAGTGACGGCGGCTTCCAGGGGCCTGTGCCCCGGCGGTTCCAGCGATTCTGTTTGCAGCCTTCCCGGCCCCAGGTCCCATGTCGGCCTGGGGCCGGTTTTTCGTGGGGCGGGCAGGGGAAATCCCCCGGCCAGACGAAAACACGTCTTGCCAAGTGCCCGCCCTTGCAGTAAGATAGACAGCAAGAACCCCCAGAAAACCTACCGCAAGACCCCGCAAGGTCCCAACGTTTCCCCGAGGTGATTTCCCATGGCTTCCCCCTCCCCTGCCAAGTCTTTGAAGGTTTGGCTGATTGTGATTCTAGGCATCGCCGCCGTGTGCGTGGTGGCGATGGTCCTCCTGTATGGCCAGCGGCAGACCGGCGGGATGGTCCAGATCACCCAAAACGGAACCGTGGTGGGGACCTATCCCCTGGACCAGGACACCACCCTCCGTGTGGACAGTGACAACGGCGGCTATAACCTGGTGGTCATTGAAAACCACACCGTCCGGGTGGCCGAAGCCAGCTGCCCGGACCAGGTCTGCGTCCGCCACGGGGCCACGGACCAGACGGCCGATCCCATCGCCTGCCTGCCCAACGGCCTGGTGGTGGAGGTGGTGGCCAACCCCCAGACCTCCCAGCTGGACGGAGTGACTTAAGTATGAACGTCAAAAAACTCACCACCATGGCCATGCTGACGGCCATCTCCATGATCGTCTTTCTCATCGAGGCGCAGATCCCCCTGCCCATCGCCATCCCCGGGGTGAAACTGGGGGTGGCCAACGTGATCACCCTCTTTGCCATCTGGACCCTGGGCCGGCGGGAGGCCGGGGTCATCCTGCTGATACGGATCGTCCTGGGAAACTTGATCGTAGGCAGCGTGATGGCCATGCTCTACAGCCTGGCCGGGGGCCTGCTGTGCTGGGTGATCATGTGCCTGATGAAGCCCATCACCAGCCGGAAGCACATCTGGGTGATGAGCATCTTCGGCGCCATGGGGCACAACGTGGGCCAGCTGGCGGTGGCGATTTTCGTCTCCGGCACGGTGTCCATTGCCATCTATGCCCCGGTGCTGTTCCTGGCGGGGATTGTCACCGGCTTTTTCACCGGCCAGTGCGCCCAGGCCGTGCTGAACCATATGGACAAGCTGCGCAAGTCCGACTGATTGTCACCCGAAAAGCGAACTTTGGTTGACAATTGAGAGGCGCCGTGGTATACTCACCTCATCTTTTGCGAAATGAGGTGGGTTTCCCATGCCAGTATCTTCTTCCCATACCAAAGTGCTGTCCCTGACCTATGTGGCCCTGATGGCGGCCCTGATGGCGGTTTGCGCTTGGATCACCATTCCGGTGGGCCCGGTGCCCTTTACCATGCAGACCTTTGCCGTTTTTGCGGCCTTGGGCCTCTTAGGGGGCAAGCGGGGCACCTTGGCGGTGGTGGTCTACCTCCTGCTGGGGCTGGTGGGGCTGCCGGTGTTTGCCGGGTTTTCCAGCGGAGCGGCTGCCCTGCTGGGGCCCACGGGCGGGTTCCTGGTGGGCTTTCTGGCCTCTGCCCTGGTGTACTGGGGGGTGACGGCCAAGTGGGGCAAGTCCCTGCCGGGGATGGCCCTGGCCATGGGGCTGGGCCTGGTGGTGTGCTACGCCTTTGGCACGGTCTGGTTCCTCCTGGTGTACACCGGCGGGGGGAGCGCGGCGACCCTGCTGGGGGCCCTGACCCTGTGCGTGTTCCCCTACATCCTCCCCGACCTGGGGAAGATCGTCCTGGCCCTCGTCCTGACCCGGCGGGTGGGGAAGTACGTGCGCGGATAACATTCCTTTAAAAACGAAAGGAGAGGACCGGCTGTGCAAGTGAAAGACCGCGTCCTGGCTGCCTTGGAGGCCAGCCGGGGCACCTATCTCTCCGGTCAGGCCCTGGCCCAGCAGCTCCAGGTGAGCCGCAACGCCGTGTGGAAGGCCATCTCCCAGCTGCGGGAGAGCGGGTATCCCATCCAAGCGGTCTCCCACCGGGGGTACTGTTTGGATGTGGACAGTCCCCTCCTCTCCCCCCAGAGCATCGCCCGGCACCTCACCGTGCCGGGGCTGCAGGTGGAGGTGGCGCAGACGGTGTCCTCCACCAACACCCTCCTGCGCCAGCGGGCGGAGGAAGGGGCGCAGGAAGGGCTGGTGCTGGCGGCGGTGGAGCAGACCGCCGGCAAGGGGCGGCAGGGCCACAGCTTCTTCTCCCCACCGGACACGGGGCTGTATTTGAGCCTGTTGCTGCGGCCCAAACTCTCCGCCCAGGACGCCTTGCTGCTGACCACCTGCGCCGCGGCGGCGGTGGCCCTGGCCATTGAGGCCTGCGCCGGGGTGGAGGCCCAGATCAAATGGGTCAACGATGTGTTCTGCCGGGGAAAGAAGGTGTGCGGCATCCTCACCGAGGCCGCCCTGGATCTGGAGTCCGGGGGGCTGCAGTATGCCATTGTGGGCATGGGGGTGAACCTCTTCCCCCCGGCCGGGGGGTTCCCGGCGGACCTGCCCCAGGCCGGGGCGGTGTACACCGCCCGCCCCCAGGGGCTGGAGAGCCGCAGCCAGCTGGCGGGGGAGATCCTGAACCAATTCTTCGCCTTCTACCCCCATTTAGAGGAGAAGCCCTTTTTCCAGGCCTACCGGGACCGGTCCCTGGTGCTGGGCCGGGAGGTCACCGTCCTGGAACGGGGCCAGACCCGGACGGCGCTGGCCCTGGACCTGAACCCGGACTTCTCCCTCCAAGTCAGAGAGGCCGACGGGAGGGAGCGGGCCCTGGCCTCCGGGGAGGTCCGGGTGAAACTGTAAAGGGGTGAGCTGCCTCCCCCTACCATACCAGATGACCGCCCGGAACGGGGCGGTGGAAAGGAACGTGCTGGGCGCGTTCCTTTTTTTGTGGAAACCCAGGGGGGAAGGGCAGAAAATCGGGGCGAAAGGGGTCAAATTTCTTTTCACTTGTTCACAGTTTTGCCTTTTTTTGCGGCGACAGATGTGATATAATACCAGAATCATGGGTCACTGTGCCCATTGTTTTACTTTGGAAACACAGCGGGGTCCCCCCGCTTTTGGAAAGGAACTTCACCATCATGGGTTTTTTAACCAAACTGTTTGGCACCAACATGGCCAAGGAAATCAAACGCCTTGAGCCCATCGTCAAGAAGATCGAAGCCTTGGAAGAGGAGTACAAGGGCCTCACCGACGCCCAGCTCCAGGCCAAGACGCCGGAGTTCCAGGAGCGCTATAAGAACGGCGAGTCCCTGGACGACCTGCTCCCCGAGGCCTTTGCCACCTGCCGGGAGGCTGCCGACCGGGTCCTGGGCCTGCGGCCCTACCGGGTGCAGCTCATGGGCGGCATCATCCTCCACCAGGGCCGCATCGCCGAGATGAAGACCGGCGAAGGCAAGACCTTGGTGGCCACCCTCCCCGCCTACCTCAACGCCTTGTCCGGGGAAGGGGTGCACATCATCACCGTCAACGACTACCTGGCCAAGCGCGACAGCGACTGGATGGGCAAGGTCTACCGCTTCCTGGGCCTCACCGTGGGCCTGGTGATCCACGGGGTGGACCCCGCCGGGAAAAAGGCCGCCTACAACGCCGACATCACCTACGGCACCAACAACGAGTTCGGCTTTGACTACCTGCGGGACAACATGGCCATCTACAAGGCCGAACTCATGCAGCGGGGCCACGCCTTCGCCATCGTGGACGAGGTGGACTCCATCCTCATCGACGAGGCCCGCACCCCCCTGATCATCTCCGGCATGGGGGAGCAGTCCACCCAGCTGTACACCCTGGCTGACAACTTCGCCGCTGGGCTCAAACCCCTGGTGAAGGCCACCGTGGACGACAAGGAGCAGGAAGAGGAGGACATCGACGCCGACTACGTGGTCAACGAGAAGGCCCGGGCCGTCACCCTCACCGCCCGGGGCATCGCCAAGGCGGAGAAGGCCTTCAACGTGGAGAACCTGGCCGACCCGGAGAACTCCACCCTCTCCCACCACATCAACCAGGCCATCCGGGCCCGGGGCCTCATGAAGCGGGACATTGACTATGTGGTCAAGGACGGCGAGGTCATCATCGTGGACGAGTTCACCGGCCGTCTCATGTATGGCCGGCGGTACAACGACGGCCTGCACCAGGCCATCGAGGCCAAGGAAAAGGTCACCGTGGCCCGGGAGTCCAAGACCCTGGCCACCATCACCTTCCAGAACTACTTCCGCCTGTACAAGAAGCTCTCCGGTATGACCGGTACCGCCCTCACCGAGGAGGAGGAGTTCAACGCCACCTATAAGCTGGACATTGTGGAGGTCCCCACCAACAAGCCCCTGATCCGCCAGGACCACCCCGACGTGGTGTTCAAGAACACCACCGGCAAGTACCACGCCATCGTCCGGCAGATCGTGGAGTGCCACGAGAAGGGCCAGCCTGTGCTGGCGGGCACCACCTCCATCGAAAAGTCGGAGCTGCTGTCCAAGCTGCTCACCAAGCAGGGCATCAAGCACAACGTCCTCAACGCCAAAAACCACGAGAAGGAAGCCGAGATCGTGGCCCAGGCCGGCAAGTTCGGCGCCGTCACCGTGGCCACCAACATGGCCGGCCGTGGCACCGACATTATGCTGGGGGGCAACGCGGAGTTTTTGGCCAAGAACGACCTGCGGAAGGCCGGCCTGTCCGACGAGATGATCGCCGAGGCCACCGGCTTTGCCGAGACCGACAACGAGGAGATCCTGGCCGCCCGGAAGATGTTCTCCGAGGCCGAGGCCAAGCATAAGGAGGCCCTGGCCCCTGAGGCGGAGAAGGTCCGCCAGGCCGGCGGCCTGTTCATCCTGGGCACCGAGCGCCACGAGTCCCGCCGCATCGACAACCAGCTCCGCGGCCGTGCCGGCCGTCAGGGCGACCCCGGCGAGAGCCGCTTCTTCCTCTGCCTGGAGGACGACATCATGCGCCTGTTCGGCACCGAGCGGATGCAGAAAATGATGGAGACCCTGAAGATCGACGACGACACCCCCATCGACGCCAAGGTCCTCTCCGGGGCCATTGAGAACGCCCAGAAGAAGGTGGAGTCCAAGAACTTCCAGGCCCGGAAGAATACCCTGGAGTACGACGACGTGATGAACGTCCAGCGGGAAATCATCTACAAGCAGCGCCGCCAGGTGCTGGATGGGGAGAACATGGGTTCCCACATCCGCAACATGCTCCACCGGTGGATCGAGGAGTCCGTCCGAGGCCACCAGGGAGAGCACAAGCACCTCACCGCCGAGAGCTGGCAGCTGGCCACCGAGCCCTTCCGGGGTCTCTTCTTCCCCCCGGAGCAGTTCCAGTACACCGATGAGGAGCTGGCCGCCAAGAGCACCGACGCGCTGATCACCGAGCTGAGCGACACCGCCCTGGCCGTCTACAACGCCAAGGAGGCGTCCCTGGGCGAGGAGCTCATGCGGGAGCTGGAGCGGGTGATGATGCTCCGGGTGGTGGACGAATACTGGATGGACCACATCGACGCCATGGAGGAGTTGAAGAAGGGCATCCAGCTGCGGGCCTACGCCCAGACCAACCCCGTGGACGCCTATAAGAAGGAAGGCTTCGAGATGTTCGAGGCCATGGTCCAGGCCATCCAGGAGGAGACCATCCGCCGCATCGTGGTGGCCCGGGTCCAGACCAACGAGGTCCGCCGGGAGCGGGTGGCCAAGGTCACCGGCGAGTCCGGCGGCAGCGAGGAGCCCCAGAAGAAGGCCCCCGTCCGCAAGACCATTAAGATCGGCCCCAACGACCCCTGCCCCTGCGGCAGCGGCAAGAAATACAAGAAGTGCTGCTACCTGAAGGACAAGGCCGCCCAGTAAGGCTCCGGGGTCTTTGACGCCCCCTTGTGGGGGAGAAAGGTTTGCCCCTATGTCATTTACCCAGCAGACCCACCACGGCGTCACCTTCCACACGGCAGACGCCTTCACCGCCGCCGGCGGGGTGGCCCACGGTTTCGCCACCCGGCTGGGGGGCGTGAGCACCGGCTCCTATGCCCAGCTGAACCTGGGCATCACCCGCCCGGACGAGCGGGCGGCGGTCCGGGAGAACTACCACCGCTTCTGCGCCGCCATCGGCGTGGACGAAACCCGCCTGGTGATGACCCACCAGGTCCACGAGGACGGGATCCGGGTGGCCACTGCCGCCGACGTCCTCCCCGACCTGCTGGACCCCATCGACTACCGGGTGGATGGGCTGGTCACCAATACGCCTGGCCTGGCCCTCACCATCTACTACGCCGACTGCATCCCCGTTCTCCTCTACGACCCGGTGGGGAAGGCCATCGCCGCCGTCCACTCCGGCTGGCGGGGGACCAGCTTGGGCATCGCCCCCAAGGCAGTGGCGAAGATGACCGCCCTCTACGGCACCCGCCCGGAGGACGTTCTGGCCGCCATCGGCCCAGGGATTGGCCCCTGCTGTTTTGAGACCCACGACGATGTCCCCACCGCGTTGGAGGACCGGCTGGGGCCGGCGGTCCGTCCCTTCTGCCACCCCCTGGAACAGGCGGCGGGCAAGTTCACCGTGGACCTCAAGGGCATCATCGCCTGGGAACTGCGCCAGGCGGGGCTGGCCGAGGAACACATCGACACCCTGCCCCTGTGCACCGCCTGCCACCCGGAGCTCTACTGGTCCCACCGAAAGATGGGGGACCAGCGGGGCAACCACGCCGCCATGATCGCCTTGGAGGGCTAATGGCCGGGGTGGGGAGGGTTCCCGTTTGTACGTTGTTATAAACTGTCAGTTTTCGTTGTCAAAGGAGTCGAGATCCCCGTGCACAAGCGATTCTTTTCCGAACAAACCAGGTACCGCCGGCGGCGGAAGGCCCAGCGGCGCCGGGAACAGCGGGAGGCCTCCCATGCGGCCCACCCCCTGCGCACATCCCTGCCCTTCCTGTGCCTGAGCGGCGTGGTGCTGGCTGGCGCCATTACAGCGGCCTCCTGCACCCTGTGTTACCAGGTGGAGGCCCAGGGCCAGACCCTGGCCTTCTTCCAGGACCCGGGCACCTATGACCAGGCGGTGGCCCAGGCGGAGAACCGGGCCTCCCAGATTTTAGAGGCGCCGGTCTCCCTGAACCAGGACCTCACCTTGACCACGGCCCTGGCCCCCAAGGACCAGATTGAGAGCCTGTCCGGCGTCACCGGTTCCATCCTGGAGAGCATCCCCCAGCTGGACCACGTTTACACCCTGACGGTGGACGGCACCACCGTAGGGGTCAACGGGGATGCCGACGTCATCACCCAGGCCCTGAACCTGGTGAAGGAGCACTACACCACCGCCGAGACCCGCTCCCTGTACATCGAGAGCCAGGTGGACATCCAGTACCAGTACCTCCCCGCGGGCACCCAGGCGGCCTCCGCCGAGGAGATGGCCCAGGCCATGCTGGCCGCCTCCCCCCGGACCTTTGACTACACCGTCCAGGAGGGGGACACCTTGGAATCGGTGACCGCCCTCTTCTCCATGACCGAGGAGCGGTTCCGGGTCCTGAACCCCGACCTCACCTTGACCACGGAGGTCACCTTGGCCTCCAGCCCCTTGGAGGAGGAATCCGAGGAGGAGGCCCAGGCCCCCGCTGCCGAGGACCCGGCAGAGGGAGAGGCCGCCGACCAGGCAGCCAAAACGGCGGAGGAGGCGGAAAACGCCACCATCGATTTGGCAGACCTGCTGGGGGACCAGGTGCGCACGCCCCTGGAGGCGGGCACCACCATCACCATTGAACAGAACTGCCCGCTGCTGGTGGTCTCCACCGTGGAGGAGGCCACCGTGACCCGGGAGATTGCCCCCGCCTTGGAGACCCAGGACGATGACACCATGTTCCTGGGCCAGCAGCGGGTGATCCAGGAGGGCCAGGCCGGGCAGGCCAACGTCCTGTCCCGGGTGGTGAAGCGGTGCGGCATCCCTGTGGCCAGCAACGACCTCAACGCCGTCACCGTCACCGAGGCCACCCCCCTCATCGTGGGCACAGGCACCAAGGCCATGCCGGAACTGCCGGACGGCTGCCTCTTCCTCTGGCCGGTCCAGGGGACCATCACCTCGGAGTTCGGCTACCGCTACATTTTTGGGGAGACCAACTTCCACCGGGGGCTGGACATCGCCGCCCCGGAGGGGACTGCCATCAACGCCGCCGCCGACGGCACCGTCACCTTCGCCGGAGAGCGGGGGACCTATGGCAACCTGGTGGTCATCACCCACGAAAACGGCTTTGTGACCTACTACGCCCACTGCTCCAAGATCTTGGTGGAGGTGGGGGACGAGGTGACCCAGGGGACCCCTGTGGCCGCAGTGGGGTCCACCGGGCGGTCCACCGGCCCCCATTGCCACTTCGAGGTCCGCTATGAGAACGAGCCCATCGATCCCCTCTTCTACCTCCCGGGGGAGAACAATGCCCCCGCCCGCACCCCGGTAGACGAGGAGGAGCCGGAGGAAGAGACGCCGGCGGAGGAGCCTGCGGAGCCTGAGGTCCCCGCCACCCCAGAGACCCCGGAGACGCCTGCCCTACCGGAGGAACCTGCCCAGCCGGAGGAGCCCGCAGACAACCCGGCAGACGAAGGCACGCCCCCTGAAGGGAAGGGAGAACCGGCCGCCCCCGAGGCGGGGTGACCATCCCCAGGGCCGGCGCCCGTTGGGAACGGCCAACGGCCTTGGGGCGCGGAGACATCCGCCCTGCCAGGCAGCACCGCCCTTACGGAGGGCGGTATGCGGGAAAGAACATGACGGAGGAAGGTCCCTTCCCCCGAGCCCCCTTCTCTGGGATTCCAAACCAGGGGAGGGGGTTTTGTTATCGGCCCGCTGCCTGCTGGCGGGCGGGGAAAGCGAAACGCTCCCAAGGCGTTTGCCTTGGGAGCGCAGAGGGGGTGGCGGCACCGGGGCCGTCCGCCGGAAGGGGTTATGCCCCCACCCGGGCCAGCAGCACTTTGGCCGCTGACCGGGCGAAGAGCCGGGCCCCGGCCAGGGCCTCCTCCAAGGTGTTGCCATGGCTGCCCACCTCCACCAGCAGGGAGCCCTTGGTGAGCTGCTGGTTGAACCGGGCGGTGCGCAGGGTGATGGGCCGGGCCAGGCCGGGCCAGAGGGAGTTCATCTCCTGCTGGATCTCCATGGCCAGGGCCAGGTGCTCCGTCCAGTCTGGGAAGGTGGCCCCGGCATCGTCGGTGCCCACCAGGAGCATGACCTGGGCGGTTTTCACCCCGTCGATTTGCAGGACGGGTTTGTAGACGGTGCCGTCGCTGTCCACCAGGGCGTCCCGGTGGATGTCCAGGACCATTTGGATGGTGGGGTACTGTTCCAGGTAGCCCTCGATCCCCGTCCGGGCGTTGTCGTAGGCGTCGTTGTAGGAGGGGGAGTCGTGGAGGGTTTTGTCGTGGATGACGGCAATGCCCATCTCCTGGAAAATTCGAGCGATCTCATCCCCCACCCGTATGATATTATAGTTGGTGTCTGTGGTGCGGGCCACCCCCGTCTCGGCATAGGGGTTCTGGCTGTCCTGGGCGTAGGCCTCGGTGGCGTGGGTGTGGACGATGAGCACCTGGGGCCCTGCCTCGGCGGGCTGGAAGGTGAGGGAGGACCCGCTCTGGGCCACCGCCTCCAGGTCCACGGTTTTGCTGGTCCGGTTGAAGAGGGAAATCCCCTGGGCGTTCACATACCCCGTGCCGCCGCCGGAGATGGTTTTCTCCTGGATCTGGTCGGGGGAGACCTGCTGGAGTTCGGCTTCGGCCTCCCCTTCCTCAGGATGGGCCTGGGGGGCGGTGTCCCCGGCCCCTGAGGCCCACTGGGCCAGCAGGGCGGAGTCCCCCAACAGCAGCCGCTGGAGGAGGGGGACGGGCTCGTCCGGACTTGGGGTTTCCTGGGCCGCCGAGGCGGTGGGGATGGCGGCCAGGTTTCCCAGCCAGTCCAGAGGGACCCCGGCGTTGACCGCTGCCATGGCGACCCCGGTCAGGGCCAGCAGGCAGGCGATGCCCCGCCGGAAAAAGCGGCGGACCTGTCCCCTGGCCTTTCGTGTTTTCATTGGCATCACACTCCCGTATGCCCTTACCCTATGCGCCCAAGGGCGGATTCAGAACCTACGGAAAGGAGGCGCCCCCATGAAAAAGCTCTGGTCTTCCTCGCCGGTGCTCTTCCTGCGGGAGGCTTTGCTCCTCTACTTCAGCCGCCGGGTGCCCCAGGCGGCGGCCAGTTTGGCCTACTTCGTGCTGCTGACGGTGTTCCCGGTGCTCATCTGCGTCTCCTATCTGTTAGGCCTGGTGAACATCGATGTGGTGAGCCTCATCGACCAGCTCCAGACGGTGTTCCCGGAGGCGGCCTTGGATGTGGTGGAGAGTTACCTGGTCTACATCTCCTCCCACCAGTCCATTGGTCTGTTCTTTGCGGGGCTGGCGGCGGGGTGGTTCTCTGCCGCGGCGGCCTTCCGCACGGTGACCCAGGTGATTGTGGATATGTACGACGAGGTCTCCCAGTCCATGCTGCGGGGGTTGGTGTCCAGCATCCTCTTTCCCCTGGCGCTGCTGGTGACGGTGAACCTGTCGGTGATGGTGGTGGTCACCGGCCAGCGAACCCTGGCGGCGGTGGCCCAGCGCCTGCCCTTCCTGTCCCCGGCGGCGGACCTGTGGTCCTGGACCCGGTATGTGCTGCTGTTCTGCATCTTCTTTCTGTTTTTGATGGGGGTGCTGAACTTGGCGGCCCCCTTCGGCACCCCCCGGCTGCCCATGCTGGTGAGCAGCTTGGTCTCCGCCCTGGCGCTGGTGGTGTCTTCGGCGGTGTTCTCCTGGTTCATTGGCCTGTCCACCCGGCTGTCGCTGGTGTATGGGTCGTTGGTGTCCCTGATCATTCTGCTGCTGTGGCTGTACCTGTGCGGGCAGATCCTGTTTTTGGGGATTGTGTTTACCAGTGTGTGGTACCGGCGGCGAAAAAAATAATAGCCCCATTCCGGAAAAAACGCCCCCAAGTCGATGCTCGATTTGGGGGCGTAAGGGGTTTCTCCTCTGGATTTTTTGGATGGGCTATGGTATAATATATCATTACTATGGTATTCTTGCCCTCGTTGCACTTGGGGCAGCGGGTACAGGTGGTGTTGCTATGCGTCAGCAGTCGTTTCAAAAAGCGCTCTCCAAAATGACAGAGACAGGCTTCCGCCTTTTCTTTGTGGCCAGCCTGCTGTTTGCCGGGCTCACGGCCTGCTACAACCGCTGGCTGTGCCTGGCAGAATTGGTGCTGGTGCTGATCCTCTACCTCTACTTCCAGACGGGCATCACCCGGCGGAAGAAGGAGGTCATGGTCTACCTGGACCACATGACCAGCGGGGTGGATGCCGCCTCCCGGCGGACCATGATCACCTCCCCCCTGCCCATTGTGATTTTCCGCCCGGACACCGACGACATCATCTGGAGCAACGAGCGCTTCCTCCACCTGACCGGGGACCCGGACCATCTTTTTGAGACCAAACTCTCCGCCCTGGTGCCCTCCTTCCAGTCCCAGTGGCTGCTGGATGGGGACCATCTGGCCCCCGAGCCCATTCCGGTGGGGGAGAAACAGTATCTGGTCTACGGCAACCTGGTGTGCACTGGGGACGAGGATGCGTTCCTGGCCACCACCTACTGGGTGGATGTGACGGAGTATGCCGGCATCGCCGACCGGTTCCACACCACCCGCCCGGTGGTGGGCATTTTACAGGTGGACAACTACGAGGACCTGATCCGGGGCCTGGAAGAGGGGGAGCGCTCGGCCATCCGCACGGAGATCAACCACCGCCTGGTGCAGTGGCTGGAGCCCTCCGGGGCCATCCTGCTGCGGTATGAGCGGGACCACTACCTCCTGATTTGGGAGACCGGCCCCTTCCGGGACTCCTACCGGAAAAAGTTCCCCATCCTGGATGAGATCCGCCAGGTGCAGAGCCCCAACGGCGTGGCGGCCACCCTCTCCATGGGCTTTGGCTGCCAGGGGCAAACCCCGCGGGAGCTGCACTCCTTTGCCTCCCTGGCCCTGGACATGGCCCTCAGCCGGGGGGGAGACCAGGCCGTGGTGAAGGACGGCCCGGAATTCTTCTTCTTCGGCGGCCGGTCCAAAGAGGTGGAGCGCCGCACCAAGGTGAAGAGCCGGGTGGTGGCCTCCGCCCTGTCCGAGCTGCTGGCCAGCACCGACCAGGTCATCGTCATGGGCCACGCCTACCCCGACCTGGACGTGGTGGGGGCGGTGGCCGGGGTTTGTGCCATCGCCCGGAAGAAGGGCGTGCCCATCCGGGCCGTCCGGGCCCCCTCCCCCTACCCGGCGGAGGAGCAGGTCCGCCAGCTGATGGCCCTGCCGGAGTACCGGGGGCTGTTCGTCCCCGCGGAGGAGGCCCTCCGGTTGGCAGGGCCCAACACGGTGGTGGTGGTGGTGGACACCAACCGCCCGGAGCAGACCCAGGCCCCCGACCTGCTGACCTCCGGGGCGCGGATCGTGGTCATCGACCACCACCGGCGGGCGGCCTCCTACATCGAGAAACCGGCCCTCAGTTTCCATGATCCCTACGCCTCCTCTGCCAGCGAGCTGGTGGCGGAGCTGGTCCAGTACATCCTGGATTCCGGCGACCTGAAACGGGTGGAGGCGGAGTCTATCCTGGCGGGCATCGTGCTGGATACCAAGGGCTTTACCATGCGCACCGGCAGCCGCACCTTTGAGACCGCCGCCTTCCTGCGCAAGGCCGGGGCGGACATCTCCCAGGTCAACAAGTGCTTCCAGCACAATCTGCGGGATACGGTGACCAAGTTCCAGATCATTCAGGGGGCCCAGCCCTATCATGGAACCATGGCCATCACCCTCACCGACCGGCTGGTGGGCCGGGCCATCGCCGGCCAGGCGGCCGATGAGATGCTGAACATCGCCGGCATTGAGGCCTCCTTCGTCCTCTTCCCGGAGGCGGGGCAGGCCTACCTCTCCGCCCGGTCCAGCGGCAATGTCAACGTCCAGGTGATCTGTGAGACCCTGGGAGGCGGGGGCAACGCCGCCACCGCCGGGGCCCAGTTCCCCGGCAAGACCCCGGAGGAGGTGCTCCCGCTGCTGAAGGGCGCCATCGACGCCTACTTCGACGATGGAAGCGACGCATAACACCGCAGAGCGCATCCGCGCTGCTGCCAAAAGAACGATATTATAATTGGAGGTATCCCCATGAAAGTGATTTTACAGCAAGACGTGAAGGGCCAGGGTAAGCGGGGCCAGCTGGTGAACGTATCCGACGGCTATGCCCGCAACTTCCTGCTGCCCAAGAAGCTGGCCGTCCCCGCCAACGCGGACAATATGAACAAGATGATCATGCAGGACAAGGCCAAGAAGGCCCAGATGGAGGCCGAGAAGGCCGAGGCCCAGGCCACCGCCGAGAAGCTGAAGGAGCTGATGGTGAAGATCCCCGCCAAGGCCGGCGCCGGCGGCCGCCTCTTCGGCGCCGTCACCAGCAAGGAGATCTCCGAGGCCCTCCAGGCCCAGTTCGGCCTGAACATCGCCAAGAGCAAGATCGTCCAGGACGAGCCCATTAAGAGCTTTGGGACCTACCAGCTCAAGTGCAAGCTGGGGTATGAGATCACGGGCACCGTGAACGTGGTGGTCACGGAGGAGAAGTGAGGGGGGCTCCCTGATCGGTAGGTTCCCGTTGGGACCGGCGCAGGGTGGACCCTGCGAGGTGGGATTCCCGCCGACTCCGGCGGGGAGCCCGGCTTTCTCCGGAGAAAGCCGGAGGAAAGAGCGCCGGGGGCGTTGCC
>OLFX01001648.1_pt1 | contig 23497 bp, 23 predicted proteins | sample 1605091 | NCBI WGS metagenome assembly OLFX01 (sample SAMEA3888906, study PRJEB22519) | human gut metagenome | biome: human gut; feature: human-associated habitat; material: faeces | place: Denmark | collected 2012 | reverse complement strand
GCCTCCGATTTGCCTCCCCTGCTGAAGTGTTGCACTTCACTTGACAATTCGCCCCACAGAAAAAGTCGCCGCAGGAACCCTAGAGAATGGGTTTCCTGCGGCGACTTTTGGCACCCCCGGCTGGATTCGAACCAGTGGCCTGCCGCTTAGGAGTTCGCCCCAGTTTGCTAATCGCTTCGTAACCAAACACAAGGAAACCCAAGCATTTGCAGGCTTTTGGCGTGTTTTATTCTTAAACATTCCAAAGGGTTTTACGGCTAAAATAACCTCTTTTTTCGGCCTCTGACTGGCAAGGAATTAGCAGAGGCGGCTGAAAAAGTTGATTGTTACACTGTAAAATATTATAAAGCTAAGACAAAGAAAAAGCAAGGTGGCTAAGTGAACCAAACCTTGCTTTTCTTCTCCTGTTATAAGGATTTTGCCAGCGTTTTCAGCAGTGCGGCCATCTCAGGATTATTCAGAAGTTTGAGAAGGAGCTGCTGATCCGTTTCCGGTTCTGCCGGTTGCGGAGCTGCCGCCTGCTCAATGGAGCGAGCATGAAGTCCATCCAGCTCATCCTCCGTTTTATGCCCGGAATAGAAGGCATCCTCAAAACGCTTGGCATTGAGCCGTCTGTCCTCGTCGATGATGTGAGAGTACACATCCGCCACCATCTTCAGCTGGGCGTGTCCTGAATCGCCTTGTACGGATTTCATATCGCCGCCGTTAAGTTTGAGCTTGTAGGTAATGCTGCTGTGCCGCAGGCTATGAAATACTACCTTCGGAAGCCCGTTATCCTCAATCAGCTTATTCAGCGCCCGGTTGATAACCTGCCCTTCTATGGGCGTTCCCATCGGGGAACAGAATACTAATCCATAATCGGTGTACTCATCTCCAAAAAGTTCTTTCAGCTCATTTTGCTCTGCCTGACGCTTGAGAAGCATTTCAGCAACCGTTTTGGGCAGGAATACTTTTCGGATGCTGGTCTTGGTTTTCGGCTCTTTTAAGACCAGCGCAGTATGTTTGGATACCAGAATAGACGGAAAAACCTTTATCACGCCTTTACCGTCCAGCATTTCCAACGACTGCTTCTGCACTCGCTGTAATTCCTTATTGACGAAGATGCTGGCGCAATCGTGAGAAATACTCTCAGCTGAAATATCAATGCAGTCCCAGGTGAGTGCGAGCATTTCTCCCATGCGGAGCGAACAGGAAAACGCCAGATTCAGCGCCAGCGCCAGGTTATCATCGTCACAGAGTTCCAGAGCATGGAACAAGGTATCCGCTGTCCAGATTTCCCTGGGCTTGGTTTCACACTTGGGAAGCGTAGCGTTCAGCACAGGATTTCTGGAGATCATTTCCCACTTCACAGCCTGATTAAAAGCGTTCCGCAGGATTTTATGTATTTCCTTTACCGTCCTCGGAGAAAGGTATTCATTTCGCGGAGTCTGGTAAGGGCGGGGTTTCGCTTTGACGGACAGCAAATCCCGGTAGTACTTGTCCATCACGCGCGGCGTTGCCTGCTCCAGCGGCATATCCCCGATGATTGGGTTGATGTAGTTATCAATCAAGGCACGGCGGCTTTCATAAGTGGACAGCGCCCAAGTGTTGATGCCGTAGATGTTGATGTATTCCTCCAAAAGCTCCCGGATCGTCTTTGCTGTCGGCGCAATGAAGGTTCCGGTACTCTGCTGATACTCAATCTGTGCCTTTCGCTTTTTCGCTTCTGCCTGAGAAGCGAAGGTTTCCCATCTCTGGCGTTTCACGCCGTTCTCATCCACGATATTATAAACGACGGAATACTTGCTTTTTCTTTTAACAATGGATGCCATCCTCATCACCTCCGTTTGCGGCTGAAACAATCCGATATTTGCTCTGGCCCTTGTACCAACGCTCAAAACTGTCTTTGCATATCAGCTTGGTACGGGAAGTTTGAATTGTTTCAAAGCATCCTTTTTGGACTAAATAGTAAACATTGTTCCGGTGGGTCCCCAGCAGGCGGGCAACTTCCGGCATGGTAAGGGTTTCTCCATATTTCAGACGGTCGGCTCGCTGATCTGCTACGGTACGGTAAAAATCCTGGGATTCATACCACGCCCAGAAGCTGGCCCGGTCAATCCGTGTCCGGTTATCCACCTGGATTGTTTGGAATGGCTTCTTTTTCAACAGGTCATACAAGGTAGCTTCCTGCAATCCTAAAAGGGCAGCGGCTTCCCGAATGGACATTGTGGTTTTCTCCCACTTGGAACCGGGCGCTTCTCCATTGACTTTCTTGTAATGGAACTGTCCGGCATACCATTCTTCAAAGCTGTCCAGCATTATCCGCATCCGGCCAGCAGCCACTATCGTGCGAAACCTGTTCTGATGTACCAGCCAATAGGATTCCACTTTGTTCAAGCCTAATATCTGGCGCATCTCCCGGACAGAAATGCTTGTTTTCTTCTTTGAGGAAGGGGTGATGTTATTCATGTGCATCACCCCCGTTTCCACGGTCCAGCCATTCATCGAAGCTCTTTTTGGAAACCCGAATTTGGCCTCCCACCCGGATGCTGCGGAAGTAATTCTTCCGAATCAACGCATAAGCCGTAGGGCGGCTGATGCTCAAAATATCCTGAATCTCCAGGACGGTATAGGTGCGTTTCTGACTGGAAACATCCACCTGTCCCGGCTCCAGGGCAGTCGTCACATGATTCATTGATACGATCTCCTTTCAAAATAGGCAAACAGCTGTTATGCCTATATTGTAAGGGATAAAGACCATATCATCCATGTTGTCGATCAGCCCCGCGACATCCTTGACAAATTAACCTTGATTGTCCAGCCAAGCATCAAAGCTGACTTTCGATACCCGGATATTCCGCCCAATGCGAATACTGTGAAACAGATTCTTCTTAATCAGCGCATAGGCGGTCGGCTGGCTGATTCCCAGAATATCCTGGATTTCATCAACCGTGTAGGTCCTTTTCTCAGGAGTATAATGGGCCTGCATGGTTTCTGTTTCACGGTTCATTTCAGCAATTCTTTCTTCAAACATAATATAACCTCCCTCCGGTCATTGCCGGGTATTATTCTCAGCAATTTGGTTCAAATGCTCTGCACACTCTTTTTGGCACAAATAAAACTTTGACAGTCCTACACTGACCGCCAAAGCTCGATTAACCTCGTTCATTGAGGATTTCTTCAATTTTCCTATGTACTTTTTCAAGCGTCGCTTGTCCAATGTTCTCAGCTGTTCCAATAGAACAACCGATGGTTCATTCAGGCAATTTTTCAAATCAAGGCAGCAATGTGTAGGTAGCTTGGCTTTTACATCCGGCTTGCTCGTAATGGGCGCTACGATTACCGTAGGACTGTAACGGTTGCCAATATCATTCTGGATAATCAGAACCGGGCGAAACCCCGACTGTTCCGAACCGAACACGGGATCAAGATTTGCATAGTAGATTTCTCCCCGCAAATATCTCCGCATGGCTTCCAATCTCCTTTCAAAAAGGAAATATGTAAAAAGCAGCTGCACGGCAAGGATGAAATGTTTTCATACACCACATTCTCCATGCAGCTGCTTTCTGATTTTACATTCACTCATTCTATTTGCCACGCACCCCGAATGATGGGGACATTACCGGTCGCCGCTGGCGCGGCTGTCATAACTCCGCAGCGTCGTTTTACTCGTGCGCCGCAGGGTTCCCCCCAAGTCTTTAGGAGGCCGTGAGGAAGTATCTTTAAGCACCCATATAGTCCTCGCGCCCGAAATGCCATCTTCGGGTTTCAGGCTGGCGTTGATCGCTGGGAGCAGCTTGGTTTCACCTCCTTAGCTGTCCGTTTCGGCGGCGCGCCTGATTCGCTCGTACATGGGATATGTACCGGTAATGCCGTCTATTCAGTTGTCAAGTTACAGAGAAGGGGAAAGAGAACTTGTCCTTCTATTAGTAGTGACAAAAATGGCTTCAAACGGACGCACCATATAAAGCCTTATCAAAATTGTTTAGCCAATTTTCTTAACCCTTTGCGGATACTGTCACGGACACGGCCGGGGTCCACACCTTCCGCCTGGGCGATCTCCTTTGGAGTCATGCCCAGATAGAAATGGGCATAAATCCGTTTGGCCTGCTTATCTGGCAGAGCCATCACAGCAGCGTAGAGCTGTTCCCGCAGCTGCTTATCCTCCAGGATTTCCTCTGGCGTTGGCGGCTGAACCATCACCACTTTTTCAATGCCGTTGTTGCAGTCCAGGGAGTATTGCGCTTTGTGGCGATACATCCGGCGCGAATATGCAGCTTCCGCCCGGTCAGATGCTTGGATAACAGCCATCACTTCTTCGGTGACTTCTACAAGGGTATCGGTTTTATAGACATCGGGATACAATTCCCGCAGGTTGATATATTTCATTATGTACCTCCATTTCGGTTGTGGGTGAATGAGTGACCGAAATGGAGTGGGAGGAGAACGGCAGTGACGCGATTCGGGACAATTCCCTAAAAAACGACAAGCAAAAACGCCAGCCTCCCGCAATGGGAAACTGGCGCGACAAAATAAGTTATAATCTTTCTGGTTCTCCTGCCCTGATAGTGCCGGTGGAGCCGTGCAAAGCTTCAGGGGAGGAATTAGGCTTTTTTGACGGAATACTATCTGTCGGATTGTGTCGAAATATTATGTTGTGCATGGCGGCTTCCTCCTGTTGCCGCCGTGCTGAAACGCATGGTGTAGGGTCGTCGTTGGATTTTGGAAAAAAAGAAGCGGCGGCCTTGATATTCAAAGCCGCCGCGATTTAATATGGCATGGGAAAAGGGCTGCTGAACGACGGCTTTTTTTCTTTTGCCGTCGTCCGGCAGAGTAATTCAATATAGTTGAGATACTTTCTTTCTGAAAATAAGCAGCGATAATGCAAATGTGATTACAGCAACAATAAGAAGTTGCAATAAGGTTTCCTGATTTGTCGGGTTCTGTGCGATAATTACTTGCCGTAGCACAATAACAAGCAAGGAAGTAATAATTGTCGTAGGGACAGATTTGCGGATCATTCCAATGATAAAGGGCCAGAGGGAAAGAATTGTGCAGACAACTATGGTAATTACAGCTGTTGGTATCCATGTTTGTAACATAGAGAGCTGAAATGACCCCTCCAGCATATCAAAGGTTCTGTCTGCCACAATGAGATAAACACTACACAGAAGATACCCAACTATCATTGAGATTGCAGTATATGCCATGATAATGATTAGCTTGCTGGCAATCAGGTGTTTCCGGTTCAAAGGATAGGAAAACATAATTGTGATCGTCCCCTGATTATATTCTCCAATTACTAATCGCGCAGTTAAGACCGACGAATAGACCAGAAAGATAAATGACATCAAAAGGCCAACAACGGTAAACATACTTTCAAAAGTGTCCTTTGTCTGTTCCGGGTCGGTCATGCTGTCCACCATAGATACCGTCATAAAAAGTATGCTGAAAAGGATAGCGACAAAAGTAAATACAATATTTCGTGTTATCCTGAATTTTTTCAATTCCAATTTGAGCAGATGTGCCATATCATTTTCCCTCCTCTGTGAGTTGGAAGAAATAATCTTCCAGCGTGTCATGCTTCCGTCCTAAACTTTCCAAACCAATGCCATTTTCTATGAGGGCTTTTGATAGTGCTTTATCTGAAATATCAGAACCGTAAATACGGATAAATTCTTTGTCCACCACGCTAAAGTTGGTAATACCCATTTTTTCAAGCAGAGCCGCCGCGTGGGTTACATCATCAACTTGCAGGCTAATATATTCCGTTTGCCGCTTGTGGATTTCCTCAATGGGCAATTCTGTTAAAAGTTTTCCATGCTGGATAATACCAATCGTATCCGCAATTAGATCAACTTCGGATAAGATATGGCTGGAAATAAAAATCGTCGTCCCATCTTCCCGGTTCAATCGCTGAAACAGTGTCCTCATTTCGCGGATACCTTCGGGGTCTAATGCGTTGATCGGTTCATCTAAAATCAGAAATTCCGGCCTTGCAAGGATAGCTCTTGCGATTGCTAACCGCTGCTTCATCCCTAATGAGTAATGGCGGATTTGCTTTCCCTCTACATTTTGCAAGTCAACCATTTGCAGAACTTCATCAATGCGCTCTTTATTGGGAAATCCCATATAGTCGCAATGAAGCTCTAAGTTTTGGCGGGCTGTCATTTTCTCGTAAAAGTACGGATTTTCGATAATGGAACCCACCCGTTTGAAAACTTCGTAGCTTTGATCGATGACTTTCTCTCCAAAAAGCTGAACTTCTCCGGCTTCTGGCTGGATAAGGTTCAGGATCATTTTCATTACCGTACTTTTACCGGCACCGTTCGGCCCGACAAAGCCATAAATAGCCCCTTTGGGGACATGAATATTCACATCGTTTACAACGACATTTCCTTTGTAGGACTTTCGCAGCCCTACGGTTTCCATGATATAATCCATTTTGTATTCCTCCTGTACGGCTTCTATTATACAAAACAGACTTCTCTTTTCTCTGCCTGAAATCTAACTTTTTCCTAACTTTTCAAAACGACCGAGAAAACCGTTTGCTCATTCTGCATGCTATGAACCTGCAATTCTGCTCCTATCTGCATAGAAAGTTTCTTTGCAATCGCCAATCCCAGACCATTTCCTGATGACTTCGGGGCAGTCGTATAGTTTCTTGTGAATATCTGCTTTTGCTGTTTTGGCGACATTCCTTTCCCGTGATCCTCTATTTCAATGACACTTTTTCCTTTTTCTACTGTAAGACGCAGGGCGATATACTTTCCATCACCTCCATGCCGGATTGCATTGTCTATTAGGTTTTTCAAAATACGTTGCAAGGCATCCCGGTCTGTGTCTGCATAAATGGGTGTGTCCGGTATTTGAATATCCACCTCAAATTGCTGCTTTTCAAGCAGATCATAATATTCCAAAATGGTGTCCTGGCATAATCTTGAAACATTCTCCTTTTGCAGTTTCAGAAGAAGATCGCCGGAAGCAATTTTGGACATTGTAAAATAATCGTTTATCGTTGTTATCAAATCATCTGCTTTGCGGTCAATTTTGGTAGCCATAGTGTGAATGATCTCCGGCACAGATAAATCATCCACTTTAGCAGCCAACATTTCACTGTTTCCTTTCAGCACAGTCAGAGGGGTACGAATATCATGTGAGATATTTGTAAGAACCTGTGCCATCGCCTTTTGTGCTTGTTCATATTCTGACTTCTTTTCATAGAAGTTTTGAAGCAATGTGTTAATCGTAGCCCCTAATTTTTTTATGCAGGCATGATCGGTAGGGAGAAGAACAAAGCCATTTTCAGAAGTAATAGAAAGTGTTTCCAGCCGGTTACTGATATAGTTGATTTCTTTTTGCAATTTCCTATACTGTATTCTCTGCCAAATGAAGGTGAGCAGAAAAGCGGCTGAAAGCACGGCAAACAGAACCCACATTTATTTATCCTCCATCTTGTAACCTATTCCCCATAAGGTCTTAATATAGATTGTCGTATCTTCCTCGCCGTTTTTCAGTTTCAGGCGCAGTCGATTGATATGGGTATTCAGTACGTTTTCGTTTCCGAAATATGGCTCTTTCCAAATGAGTTCGTACAAGCGTTCTTTTGAGAAAGCCTGTCCCGGATGGGTTGCCAGCAGATGCAAAATTTCAAATTCAATGGGCGTTAAATCTATCAGAGTTCCTTGGCGGCTGACAGTATGGCTGATTGGGTCAATCTCTAAATCTTTAATCTTGACGCCTGCATCGCTCGGCATGGCTTGATAGGTTCTGGCACGCCGAATATTGGCCTTAATTCTTGCAGTAAGCTCAATCAGAGAAAATGGCTTGACAACGTAATCGTCAGCCCCCAAATTCAGCCCCAATGATTTATCGGTATCATTGTCCTTTGCGGTGATAATGATGATCGGGATCGTGCTGACATGCCGAATCGTCTTAATAATCTCCATACCACTCATATCCGGCAGCATAAGATCTATAAGGGCAAGCGAATATTCATCATAGTTTTTAATACTCTGAATAGCTGTTGTCCCGTCACTAAAAGAATATATATCAAAGTCTCCTGATAAATAGTCTTTCACCATACCTCTGATTTCTTCATCATCTTCAATCAATATAATCTTATTTTCCACTGCGATTGCTCCTTGCTTTTCACCTATTTCTTTGTAAAATCATGTGTTCCGCATTCATATCGCCAACATTTCTATTATATTTCTTTGAAGGGAAGAATACAAGTTTTCACAAAGGCAGGTTGACTAAAATCAGCACAATCGCTCCTATTAACTAGCATAATCGGGTGATCTTATGTCTAAAATCGGCAGAACGCAATATCTCTAAACTGTTCCAGAAAAATTGAAAAAGTAGGCCAGCGAGTGGAAATGCTACTTTTCACTCGCTGGCCATTCTCATTTTGAGTATATGCTAAGGAAGAGAGAAGCCGTCCCGATTACCAGGATTGCTTTGCCAATTTTCTTAACCCTTTCCGGATGCTATCCCGCACTCGGCCAGGGTCTACACCTTCCGCCTGGGCGATCTCCTTTGGAGTCATCCCCAGATAGAAGTGAGCATAAATCCGCTTGGCCTGCTTATCCGGCAGAGCCATCACCGCAGCATAGAGCTGTTCCCGCAGCTGCTTATCCTCCAGGATTTCCTCTGGCGTTGGCGGTTGAACCATCACTACTTTTTCAATGCCGTTGTTACAATCCAAGGAGTATTGTGCTTTGTAGCGATACATCCGGCGCTTATAGGCATCCTCCGCCCGGTCGGATGCTTGGATCACGGCAAACACTTCCTCAGTGACTTCTACAAGGGTATCGGTTTTATAGACATCGGGATACAATTCCCGCAGATTGATATATTCCATTATGTACCTCCATTTCGGTTGTGGGTGAACGAGTGACCGAAATGGAGTGGGCGGTGAACGGCAGTGACACGTTCCGGGGCAATTCCCTAAAAAACGACAAACAAAAACGCCAGCCTCCCAAAGTGGGAAACTGGCGCGACAAAGCAAGCCATTATTATGCTGATGAACCTGCCATGATAATGCCTGTGGAGAAGTGTAATTCTCCTGGCTAGAAGCTAGGCTTTTTTTGACAGAATATTATCTGTCGGATTGCGTCGAAGTGTTATGTAGTGCATGGCGGCATCCTCCTGTTGCCGCCATGTTGAAGCGTATAATATAGGGTCGTCGTTGGATTTTTGAAAAAAGAAGCGGCGGCTCTGAAAAGCCGCCGCGATCAAATGGGCGTGTCAATGAGCTGCTGAACGACGGCTTTTTTTCTTTTGCCGTCGTCCGACAGTGAAATTATTCCTATCTACTTTTGAAAACCATTTTACATCGTAGCAAACCAAAAGGCATGAGTAATTCACGCATTTTATGTTTGCGTGAATTACTCATGCCTTTCCCTTCGAGAACAACTATACTGAATTTGTACCACGAAAGGAGCGAATATATATGAGTACACTATTACAAGTTATGGATGTAACCAAGGTATATAAGAATCAGCCCAAGCCCGGTCTCGATCATGTTTCTTTTGAAGTTGAGAAGGGCGAGTTTCTGGGCATTATGGGTGCTTCCGGTTCTGGAAAAACGACCCTTCTGAATGTTTTATCTACAATCGACGTTCCGACCAGCGGCCATATTATCATGGGGAAAACTCATATTGAAAAACTCGGTCAAGGGCAAGCCGCTGATTTCCGCAAAAACAATTTGGGCTTCATCTTTCAGGAATATTTCCTTTTAGACAGCCTGACTGTGCGCGAAAACATTGCCGTCCCGCTGACTTTACTGCACAAGCCAGCGAAAGAAATCGACAGGAAAGTTAAAGAACTGGCCGAACTGTTTGGAATTGATTCCCAGCTAAAAAAATATCCCAGCGAATTGTCCGGCGGCCAGCGGCAGCGTGTGGCAGCGGCTCGCGCAATGGTAAAACGTCCTCCGCTGATCTTTGCGGACGAACCCACCGGCGCACTGGATTCCAGTTCCGCCACTGAACTGCTGACTGCATTAACAGAAGTCAACCATACTTTGGGAACCACAATTCTCATGGTAACACATGATCCCTATGCTGCCAGCTATACAGACCGTATCCTTTACTTCAAAGATGGACATATCATCTCCGAGCTGCAACGTCACGATGTTGAACGGCGGCGTTTCTATGAAGCTATCATGCAGGAATCTGCCCGTCAGGACGAAAAGCGGTAACTGGGGGTGATTATATGAATTTAGCGACAATAGCATTAAAAAATCTAAAACGGAACTTTTCTTTTTATTCTCTGTATCTTGTGTCCGTTTCTTTCGTTTTGATGGTTTATTTCTGCTTTACTTCTTTTTCCATGAACGAGGTTATCATGGAGAAAATCTCATCAGATGGCCGTGTAGAAATGATGTGCAGCGTAGTCGCAGTATTTATCATGGCGTTTGTTGTGTTCTATATGTTCTACTCAAACAACTTCTTCATGCGCCGCCGGATGAAAGAATTAGGCATTTATGCACTGCTTGGATACCGTAAAGGGGATATGCTTTGCCTGCTGACCATAGAAAATATTTTCGTCTGCCTTGGCGGTACGATTATGGGTATTTTGGCTGGCAGCCTGCTACACATCGGCGTAACGGCGGGAATCGTTGCTTTGCTTGGATTGACAATTGATATGGGGGCAATTCCGTTTATCAATCCCCATGCCGTCAGCTCAATCTTCCTGTTTATCCTTGCTGTGCTGCTTACTCTTTCGCTTTCCAATGCAGTATTACTTCTAAAATCAACCCTTTTGGATTTGGTTCGCCTAGAGAAAAAAGTGGAGAAGCCAGTTCGCCCGAATATCGTTTTATCCATCATTGGAATTGTTTCTCTCCTTGGCGGGTACGCTTTGGCGCTGGATATGGTTCGGGGCGCTCAGTCCGTTTGGACAACGATAGGTTTTTCTCCTATTGCATTGCTGACGCTGGTGCTGGTAGTAGTTGGCACAGTATTGTCCGTTTACTCCTTTGTCCCATTTGTGTGTCAGTGTTTCAAGAATCGCCATAGCGTTCTATACCGAGAAAACACGATTATTGTTGTTCCCAAATTTATGCACCGCATCCGCTCCAATGCAAAGTCGCTGATTCTTTTAATTTTGCTGGCGGCCGGAACCCTTTCTGTTTTTGGGGCAACCACACTTTCGGTTTGGTATCCTTATAGAGCTGTGGAACGAATTATCCCGTCTGCCATCGAATATCGGGTTGAGGACGAGCAACAGAGCAGACAGGCGCTGGATGCGCTGGCTGAAGGACTGAACGGCCAGGAATATCAGGTACAGGAAACCAATTTGCTGAAAATCACGGCCACATCAGATCATCTCCCCGATGAATACAGCATCAGCGGCGAAGAAGTACGGACACCTGGGTTTGAGTGTATGAGCCTGACCGATTACAATGCTTTACTGAACAGCCAGGGAAAAGAAAGTTCGATTTCCGAGCTTAGTGATACTGAATGCGTTTTGGTAAAATACCGGCCTGACCCTGAGAACTCTGATGTTGGCGCTGTTTATTACCTGGACATTGGTGATGGAGTCACAACAGATGTAACGGTTGTTCAGACCACCTTGGATAATCCGATTGGGTTTGCAAATAGTGTTGCTACGCTTCTTGTCTCCGACCAACTTTATCAGACCATAGCAAGCGGACAGCCTGAACAAATCACTGTTGTCAGCATCAACGGCGGAACAACCCGTACCGATGGGACTGCCTATACGATTTTGAAAGACACTATGCCTGAGAACATCTATCTTGCGAGTGCATGGCAGCGGCAGACAGAAATCATCCAACTGAACAGCTCCACCTATCTGCTGATTGCATTTGCCACCATTATCTTCCTGATCGCAACCGGTAGTATCCTCTATTTTCAAAACCTGTCTGCTGTCACCTATGATCGGGATGATTACAATATCCTCCAGCGTATGGGCTATAACAGGAGTATGATAAAACGCTGTGTTCGCCGTCAGATTCAGATTTACTTTGTAATTCCTTATGTGATGGGTATGTTGCATAGCATTTTTGCTATTATATGTTACAAATCGGCACTGATGGACGATGTGCTGGGGCAAGCAGGTGAGGTCATTCTGCCCATAGCCCTTGCCATAGGAATTTTCTCTATCGTTTACTTTATCTACTATCAGGTGACGAAATACTCCTGCTATAAGGCAGCGATAAACTAATATCATCGTAGGCAGCTGGCATCCAGTGTGGATACTAGCTGCCTATAACTGTCACTTCGTTTCACTTTCTTGCGGATATAGTGCAAGTAGAGTAAAATATAAAAAGATAGGAGGTGCTGTTGTGAAACGAAAATATATGATAAGACAAGGCTTGATGATATTGAATCAACTATTGCTTATCGTTTTTCTATGCGTTATGAATAGTATCGGAGCTACAATACCAGCAGAAAATATCGTTCATATTGTACTTCTGACATTTCTATTTTGGGATGGATACTACATATCCAGTAAAAACGTAAAGGGGAATCCAGTCCTATCACAATTTGCAATTCTCCTAGTGCTATTTGGATGGCATTTCGGATTGTCGCTATTTGGTTCCTATTCACTTGCAGACACAGCATCAGTTGTTATTCTTCCGATTTGTTTGTATCAGTTGGTGAACTTCGTGCAAGCGTTTCTTTTTCAGGGAGCTAATTACAGGGGAAGAAGGGTATTCCTGTCTGGGATAGCCATACTATGCTTTACAGCAACCCTCAGCTTTTTTATTAACAGAGAATATTTTTATATTCTCTACAACATTCAGTTTCTGGTTTCCTTTGTTTGGTGTATTGCCATATCTGCGATTCACCGTAAACGGGTATGGTTTATTTTAAGGAGCCAAAGAAAGCAACTACTATTTTCGGCAATCTTCGTTCTGCTTCCATTTATCTGCTACATGATAGCTTTCTCTAGGAAAGAAAACTATGTTGAACAGATGGGGCTATATTTAATCGTCATGCTTACATTTGTCAGCATTCACAACATTATTTTCCGGGCAAATCATCAGCAAAAGCCATTTTTCTCATTAAGCTGGTCTACAACTGCTATTTTTCTTTTATTGGGCATAATCAGCTTCGCACTGATTGTATGGTTGTTTGATTTGCCCGTTCTGACCGCGATTACAATGATTTATTTGCTTGTGTTTTGGGGATTGCTTTATCGCCTGCTGATGTTTTGGAAAGCAAGCAAATTGAAGAATAACGCAGTTCCTTCATTTTATGAATACACAATAGCGCAACTTAAACATGAAGAAGCACTGAGAAAGGAGTTTACTAATTACCTGCACGATAATATTTTGCAGGATCTTCTTTCCATGAAAAATCTAGTGCGTAAGGCCGGACAGATTGAAATTCAACAATTACTGGAAGATACACTGCGGAAACTGACATCTTCCATACGGTCCCAGATGCAAGCATACCATCCGAAATTATTAAAGAATTTGACATTCAAGGAGAATCTTCAAAGCGTCCTAGACTCTATTACTAATGATAGTGATACCTTGATTGCCTTAGATTGCAAAGACGATATTTTTATAGTGGAACCATACACAATGCTGATTTGTCGGTTTGCAAGAGAACTGGCTGTAAACGCCCTTAAACATTCCCAAGCAACAAGAATTGATATAAGGCTGCAACAGGAAAATGACATAATTATCCTGCAAGTGTCAGACAACGGAGCCGGATTTTCAACCCCGCCTGACGATCAATCCATTCATCACGGACTCGCTTCCATTCAGGAGCAGGTATCCTTTTTGAATGGCAAAATGACAATTAAAGAAAATCCAGAGGGCGGAACCAATGTCAGCATCTTTATTCCCATGAAAGGCGATGAATCCTATGCGAGTTTTATTGGTCGATGACCATGCGCTTTTTGCTCAAAGTTTGGCGATTGTATTATCAGACTTCCCATCCATTGAACAGTTTTCAAATATTAAATCCGTTGATGAAATAGAGGCAACTATCGAAAGGGACAAGCCGGATATTCTTCTGATGGACATCAATCTTGGAAAACTGTCCGAAGAAGATGGTCTACTCCTGGCACAGGACCTTTTGCAAAAATATCCTGACCAAAAAATTGTAGTTTTGTCGGGATATGATCTGCCCGTTTACCGGAAAGAAGCTGAAAAGCTGGGAGCAAAAGGTTTTGTCAACAAGGATATTGAGCCAGAAGAATTGCTGCATATTCTGGAAGCAATAAATAATGGCTCCACCTACTTTGAAAAAGACGGAACCTATATAGAGGAACTGACAGAAACCGAAAAGCAGGTTCTTCGTATGCTGGCAAGTGGCATTAAGAGAAAAGAGATTGCTGAACAGCTTTTTATGAGTGAGAGAACTGTTTCCAATCACTTGCAGCACATATTTGAAAAATTAGAAGTTTCCTCGTCAGTAGAGGCAGTGACTAAGGCTATTCAACTGGGGTATATTCCACCACTTTAAGGGAGATGTAATGAGATGAACTTCTGGTCCAACACTCCTTACAAAGAAAGGTTGATTAAAATAAACAGAACTCAATATCTCTAAACTGTTCCAGAAAAATTGAAAAAGTAGGCCAGCGAATGAAAATGCTACTTCTCACTCGCTGGCCATTTTCATCGGAATTGTGTGCTAAGGAAAGGGGGCCGTCCCGTTTACCATGATTGCTTAGCCAACTTTCTCAGTCCTTTGCGGATGCTGTCCCGCACCCGGCCAGGGTCTACACCTTCCGCATGGGCGATCTCCTTTGGAGTCATCCCCAGATAGAAGTGGGCATAAATCCGCTTGGCCTGCTTATCCGGCAGAGCCATCACTGCAGCATAGAGCTGTTCCCGCAGCTGCTTATCCTCCATGATTTCTTCTGGCGTTGGCGGCTGAACCATCACTACTTTTTCAATGCCGTTATTGCAATCCAAGGAGTATTGTGCTTTGTAGCGATACATCCGGCGCTTATAGGCATCCTCCGCCCGGTCGGATGCCCGGATCACGGCAAACACTTCCTCAGTGACTTCTACAAGGACATCGGTTTTATAAACATCGGGATACAATTCCCGCAGGTTGATATATTTCATTATGTACCTCCATTTCGGTTGTGGGTGAACGAGTAACCGAAATAGAGTGGGGGCGAACGGCAGTGACACGTTCCGGGGCAATTCCCTAAAAAACGACAAATAAAAACGCCAGCGTCCCATAATGGGAAACTGGCGCGACGAAATAGGCTATTATTATACTGATGAACCTGCCATGATAATGCCGATACATGAGCGTAGTGTTTCTGGGTAAAGCCTAGGCTTTTTTTGATCGCATCAAGTTTGGCGAATTACATCGCTGGTTTGTATCGTGCATGGCGGCATCCTCCTGTTGCCGCCGTAGCAATTACATATATCTGCACAAAAAATGGCGGCCTTGATTTCTCAAAACCGCCGTATAACAATGGATTTGTGCATGAGTAGTGATCTGCCCACAGCGGTTTTTTTCTTTTCTGCCGCTGGGCAGATGGAAGTTACTCATGATGTTTGCTATTAAATCAATATGCGTTCTAGTCGAGCGCCTAATCTGCTCAATATCTCGTTCGTGATGCTCTCTGTCTGTTCTGCCAAATCGTAGGCCGTGATCTCCAAGTCACCTGATTTTCCAATGAGAACAGCAATATCGCCTTGCTTGACCTTTTTAATATCTGTCACATCTACCAGCATCTGATCCATGCAGATGTTTCCAATAATAGGAGCAAATTGTCCGTTGATGAGTACACGCCCATGACCGTTTGAAAGGCTCCGGGGAATACCGTCTGCGTATCCAATGGAAAGCACTGCAATTTGTCGATTTTCTTTGGCCACATACCGCAGCCCATATCCAGCTCCTTCCCCTTTATACAAATCCCTGACGGAACTGACCCTTGCTTTTACAGACAACACTGGAAAAAGCGGGATAGAACAGTTTTCTTCATCCTGCCTGCTGCTTAGCATCCCATACAAGGCAATCCCTATTCTTGCATAGTTACTGGGGAACCCTGGATAATGGATGAGTCCATAACTAGCCGATAGATGGATGTTCGGACAGGAAATTCCGCGTTCACTTAATTTTTCCAGTAAAGTATAGAAGGCGTTGGCTTGCTGATAGGTAAATTCTCGGTCGGCAGCCGTCATACTGTCTGATACACACAAGTGTGTATAAATACCGTCAACCAGCAGATTGTCCATCTGAAATATCCGGCTGATTTCCTCAATATGATCGGAACGTATGCCTAAACGGTTCATCCCCGTGTCAATTTTTAGATGTACCTGGACTTTCTTCCTGCAGGCATTCAGACTTTTGGCATATGGATAGTCAACTACTGTCTGCGTCAACCGGTATTTCCAAAGCAACGGAAAAGAGTCGGGATGTGTATATCCCAAAATTAGAATTTTTCCGGTGATTCCATTTTTACGCAGTTCAACTCCTTCTGTAACGGAAGCCACACAAAAAGCCCGAATCCCTTTCTCCTGCAACGCTTTGGCAATTAGAACAGCCCCGTGACCATAGGCATTCGCCTTCACTGCGGGCATTAACTGACAGCCGGGAGGAAGAAGCTGACTTAAAGCGTCCACGTTCTGGTAAAGCTGCTGTTTGCTGAGTTCAATCCATGCGCGTGCTTGTGGGCCGGAATCCCTTCTTTTCTCCGCAGGAAGCAGTCTTACTAATACTACCGCTGACAAAACAGATAGCATACAAACGGCTAGATAGTGGATCAGGCTGTTATCCACCAGTATTGTTTCAAGGTGAATAACTTTCGCAAATCCCCGCACTGCAACGATCCAGAACGGATGAAAAAGATAAATCCACATTGACATGGTACGAAGCGTTTTTGCGGAAGGCTTGTCCCATGCCAAGGCCAACTGAAACAGGAAAAACATAGAAGGAATCAGCAAAAAGTACATACTGTCATGGCGCTGAACCCCCAATTTATGCAGAAAGAGTCCCTCCAAAACCATCAAAAAAAGAGAACCGCTGGCACCGAGAATCAAAAGGACCTTTTTCTCCCTCCAATGAATCACTTTTAGTTTGGCTCCCATTACAAGAAAAATGGGAACATAAAACAGCCCATTCCGAGTATAGGAAAAAACATGGAATAAAGCATCATAAAAGGACGCTATGGGGGAATTGGCAATGAAGCCGTAATAACTATCCCCAAATAAGCCAATCAGGTACAAGAGCAGGCAGCTTCCGCCCAATATGCGGAAAGGCAGCCGGGACCCCGCCCAGCAAACCAGCGGTACTCCTAATAAGACAGCCGGAAGATACCAAAGATGATAAAAAGTGCCGTCAAATAAGACCTTGCGGATCAGCTCCCCAATACCTGCTCCTTGAAAATGGCCTGCGTAAATATTAACGGGCAGATAAAGAAGGATGGCAATCCCATACAGCAAAACAGTTTTTTTCAAAAAGCGGAGAAGCGGCCTGCGGTCCATAGATTTTTCAAAAAGATATTGGGGGAGTAAAAAGTAGCCCGTTACCATTAGGAAAAATGGAACTGCTGTCCTTGCAAGCACCCTTGTCAAGAGAAAATCCGCGTTGGCGCTGAAGGAAGATAGTGGGGAAGTATGGATAGCGACAACCAAAAAAGCCGCAATGAACTTGAACCTGTCCAGTCCGCCGAATCTTTGCTTTTGTTCCATGACTATCCCCTCCATTCCGTGATGATATAACCATCCACGTTGTTACCGGAAACGGAAAGAGAACCATCCTCTGCGACTTCAAGAGAAACGCTTTCTGTATCTGCTTTCAGATAGAAGATTTGGATTTCCTGAGAATCCTTGTAAAAGGTATAGGGCTGATCTTGAGAAAATCGTTTCAAAAAGTCTATGTATTCTTCCAGACAAAAATGGTGTTCCCGCATAATCTCTGCATGAGGTGTTCCCACATAACGAAAATGCCACGGTTCATGTGCAATTCCGGTTATATGTTCTTTCTCTCTTGGATAGCGTTCAATAAATCCGTAAGGTACGGATTTTTCACGGAACTGCTGGCAGATGCCGATATAGGGAAAGTCTGGGCGGATAAAATCTATTGATTCTTTCTTCAATCCTAGATCAATAGCAAGCCCCGTTTGATGCTCACTTTTCCCTGGAAGGGCTACAAATTGTTGCGTAAAGGTACGGCCATTATCTTTCAGGGATTGTTTGAAAATATCCTGTTGTTCTTTCAAAGAACGCCAGCCACTGACCGGAACAATCTGCTGCCATCCGTTGATTTTTTCCATAACCTGCGAAAGATGAGTTGCCGTATTCTGTTCGAGCAAAATGTCAGCATTGCCAGATGCAGCAGGCACTAAATTCGGTTTTGCAAGGTTTTCAAAATAGGGATGCTCTGCGTTGACTAAAATCAATTCTCCTTTATAAATATCTGCCTGGGTCAAACTTATGGCTCTCATTCTCTCACCGCCTGTTCGATCAGCACAGACACGATCTGCTCAAAGGTAAAACCCGCTGCTTTCATCATATTCGGATAGCGGCTATGAGTGGTAAATCCGGGAATGGTATTGACTTCGTTAAACACAATTTCACCGGAAGGAGTCAGGAACAGATCGACCCTCGCAAATCCCTGGCAGTCCAGCGTCCGATAAATGGTTTTGGCGGCTTGCTTAATTTGTTCTGCGGTATTCTGCGGAATTCTTGCCGGAACATGGATTGCAGAGGTCTTTAAGGTGTATTTTTCTGTAAAGTTAAAGAATCCGCCGGACAGTTCAATTTCATCCACTTCACCTACGGTTAAATCCTCATCGCCTAATATGGCGCAGCCCACTTCAAAACCAGAAATACATTCTTCTACGATTACCCGTTTGTCATATTCAAAGGCCAGTTCTAAAGCAGCTGGAAGCTCATTAGAAGAAGAAACCTTTGTAATGCCAAAAGAAGAACCCGCCTTTACAGGTTTTACAAATAGCGGATACCCAATCTTTTCGGCTTGCTGCAAAGCTGTCGCAACCGAAGCACTTTTCCCCAGTACAAAGGAAGCAGGAACGGAAATTCCAGCGGTATGTACTAACTTGTGCGCCCGATCTTTATCCATACACAAGGCCGAGGACAAGACGCCACATCCCACAACGGGAATCCCCGCCATTTCAAAAAGCCCCTGAATCGTTCCATCTTCGCCGTTTCTGCCGTGCAGCACCGGAAAGGCCGCATCTATATGCAGTTTCTTCACTTTGCCGTTTTCCAAAAGCAAAAGATTATGCGAAGTGCGGTTCGGTGATACCACAACCGGCGTACAATCCTTCCCGCCACACCATGTATCCGAAACAATTTTTTCAATATCTCCCTCATACAGAAACCAATCGCCAGATTGAGAAATGCCGATCAGAACAGGGGTATATACTTCAGTATCCATATGGCTGATTACCGCATATGCGGATTGCAGCGATACGCTGTACTCCGGGGAACAACCGCCGAAAATAACGGCAATTTTCTTCCGATATTCTGGGCAGCGCCGCAAAAGTTCTTTATCAATTCTGTCTTTCAAGTATGGCGGTGTTTCAACGCGCTCCGCAATTTCTTTCAAAGTGCTGCTTACTTCGTTATCAAATTGATTCATCTTTTATCCTCCTATTCATAAGTGTTTTGACCAGCCTCTCCAATTTGGCTGTAGACATTGATGGCATCCAAAATGTGAAACTGCTCTGTTTGATGTGTCCCGTTGGCTTTTGCAGTTACCAGGATGTATTCCTTTCCATTGACCTGGGCCAAGCTCGCTAGGCATAGCCCCGCTTCTTCGGTATAGCCTGTTTTCCCTCCCAATATCTCGCCACCGGTTACTTCCGTGCTGTCCATATACTTGAACATCGTACTGTGAAAGGTAAAACCCTCTGGGTGCTGTTCTGAAGGAAGGGTGCTATATCTGCTGCTTGTAAAAACATCTCGAAAATACTCATTCTTCAAGGCGTATTGCAAAAGAATGGAAATATCCTCTACTGTGGAATAGTGTTCCGGATCATGCAGCCCCGTCGAATTGGTGAAGTGTGTATTTTTCATCCCCAATTCCTGCGCTTTATCGTTCATCAACGAAACAAATTCTTCTTCAGAACCTGAAATACGGTCGGCAAATGCAAGACAGCACTCCGCGCCGGAGGGAATCAAAACTCCATACAGTAAGTCTTTCAACCGAACTTCTTCTCCTGGTTGAAAACCGGCCATCGAAGCGTTTTGTGCGTAAAGCGGCGGGAAAATTTCATCGGGAAGCTGAACGATTTCCTCTAAATCCTCCGTATTTTCAATCGCCAAAATCGCAGTCATAATCTTGGTAAGGGAAGCAGGATAAATTCTATCGGTGCTGTTCTTTTCTTTCAGAACAGTACCGGAATCCAAGTCCACCAAAATTGCATATGGACTGTAAAGATTCTCCAAATCAATCTCTGCCATTTGAGGAACAATGGACGTATCTGGTTGGACCGTTTCGGGAATGGAAGAGAAGTTATCTCCCACCCCGTCCATCTGCTCCGTTGTTAATTCTCCCGAAAACCAAGGAGTCAGTACCCTACTGCCAATAAGGAACAGCGAAAAAATGGCAAATACAGTAATGAATGTTTTGAAAAAGACGCAAGATTTCCTTTTACGGCGTCGTTTCCTAGACCGGGAACGCCGGTTATTATATTGTGTATCCTCCATTAGGAGTTCACCTGCCTCTCCTGGAAAACAAAAAAATCGCTCCTGAACAGTTCTTATTGTACTGAACAGAAGCGATTTGTACTTTAATATTTAGTTGTTCAATTCCTAAGAAAAGGCTAAGATGGGGTTGATGTTTTCCTAAGAGAACACAGGCAGAGTGATCGAGAAGGTTGTTATTTCGTCATGACTGTCTGCCGATATAGTACCGCCATGCAATGTCACAATTTCCTTTGCAATGGCAAGTCCCAATCCTGCGCCGCCTGTATTACTGGAACGAGATTCATCCAATCGGAAAAACTTTTCAAAAATGCTTTCCAGTTTATGGGCAGGTATAGTTTTGCCTTTATTCTGGAAACATATTTGAACCTCTGTATCCGTCTGTTTGGCACTGATTTTGATTGCCGTGCCAGGATAGCTATATGCCACCGCATTTTTCAGGATATTATTGAATACCCGCGCCAGATTTTCCGCATCTCCGTAAATCGTCATTTCCTCATCCACATCCAACTCTGTGGTATTTTGATGGGCCTGCAGCAACGGATAAAATTCATCCGTCATTTGAACCAGCATATAGTAGAGATCTATGGTTTCTTTTTCAAGGACAATGCCTTGAAGATTATAGCGAGTGATTTCAAAAAATTCATTGATGAGCTTTTCCAAACGCTTCGCTTTATCTAAGGTGATACTCACATACTTTGCCCTTTGTGGGGTAGGCATATCAACGGCCTCATCCAAAAGGCTCAAATATCCAATGACCGAAGTAAGCGGTGTTTTCAAATCATGCGCCAGGTATGCGATCAAATCATTTTTTCGCGCCGCTTCTTCTTTCAAAATTTGCTCATGGCGCTGCATGGTAGATTTTATCTCAACCATCTGTGTTGAAATTTCCGCATATTCTTTCGGAAATACTTCAACCGCCTCTTTTTCGCTTTGCATAAAGTCGTGCATCTTCTCGCTGATCTTTGTTATGGCTTTCCGCGTTTGAGATTTTGCATGAAAGTGCGATACAGCAAAAGTAATTCCGATCCCTAAAATTACGACACTGATAAATACGAGCAGTAACAATTTTTTGATTTCGGAATATACGGGCTGGCGCACGATACCGTTAGAGCCTATTTCGGGGATATATTGTTCCTGCGTTATCATATAATGTTCTTCAAACCAGTCCACAAAAGAACCGTTCAAAATATAATCTACAAAATAGTAGATGCCGAGGCATAAGATAATACCAATAACACAAGCCCCCAAAATCTTAACAGGCTTTGTAATTTTACTTTTCAATTTTATATCCACACCCCCAAACAGTCTTTATATATTTCGGGTTTTCAAAGGAATCGTCCATTTTTTCACGGAGATGCCGGATATGCACCGTGATCGTATTGTTGCTCTTGCTGAAATATTCATCTCCCCATATTTCATGAAACAGTTCTTCCGAACTCACAACCTCTCCTTTTTTCTGGCATAAGATACGCAGAATAGAAAACTCTGTAGGTGTAAGAGATAGAGCTTTCCCGTTCAAGGTACACTCATGCGTTTTGGTATTGATAACTAAGCCAGAATAGGTAATGACATCATCTGTTTGTGTTCCCGAATTATAATGCTTATACCGTCTCAGCTGTGCTTTAACGCGGGCCACCATCTCCAAAGGAAGAAAGGGTTTGGTGATGTAGTCGTCTGCCCCAAGGGTAAGGCCGGTAATTTTATCTATTCCTTCTCCTTTCGCTGTCAGCATGATGACTGGATACTGATATTTCTCACGGATTTTTTGACAAAGTTCAAAGCCATTCATATCAGGCAGCATTACATCCAAGATTGCCAAATCCAAGTTCTCGGTCTGAATACAACTCCATGCATCAGCCGCATTATAGAACTTAAACACCTGAAATCCCTCATTCGTCAAATAGAGAGAAACCAGGTCGGCAATTTCCTGCTCATCATCTACAATCAATATTTTGTCCTGCATAAGAAACTCCTTTATAACTTTACTTGTTTTTTCTGCGTCTGTCTGCCGGTTTCTCAGAGCCTTTTGGTATCAGCCAAACAGTTCCCATTTTTACTGCTCCCGGAATGCGTCCCGCAGTACACAAATAGTTAATCCATCGAGTGGTTACTCCCCATTTTTCACTCGCTTCTTTCAACGTCATATAGTCCATACAAGTACCTCCATGTTTTTATTATAGTTCTTCTGCTCGAAGAATACAAGCATATACTCATGAACGGAATCCAAAAATCAGCATAATCATTCCTGCAAACCGGAACAACAAGGCTATTCCTTGTCTGAAATCGGCAGGATACAATATTATTGAGGTGAATGATTATGCCGATTGACGAATTGAAGGAATTGGGTCTGAAGCTGAAAGCTACCCGGAAAGAAAAAGGCTTGACACAACAAGAACTCTCGGACATCAGCCATGTTTCCACAAAGCAGATCGCAAATATTGAGAGAGGGAAAATGAACCCGTCTTATCTGATTTTGAAAGCTCTGGCAAAGGTTGTTCCGCTTTCTTTGGATTCTTTGCTTGCCCCTGAAATTTCCCCAGATGATGAAGGCGCAAACAAGATGAAAATTCTCTACATGAATTGTCCGCCGGAGATGCGAGAAACGCTTTTGCACCAGACACAAGGATTGTCAGAGGAACTGACGGAGCTTTCCAGGAAATTTGAAAAAGAGTAGGCCAGCGAGCGAAAATGCTACTTTTCCCCGCTGGCTATTTTCATTTCTCGAAGAAAGCGGCAAGCGATGCCTGTGGCTATCCAGATAGCCCCACGCGCTTGTTGAGGGAAGTCCCCCAAGCCCCCTTGGAACACAGATTTTCAATCTGTGGCTGCGCGTTCTTGCGAACGCTTTTGACCGCGACCAGCTCACCGCTGGCCGTGGTCTTTTTCTTTCTG
>OLFX01001614.1_pt1 | contig 24124 bp, 31 predicted proteins | sample 1605091 | NCBI WGS metagenome assembly OLFX01 (sample SAMEA3888906, study PRJEB22519) | human gut metagenome | biome: human gut; feature: human-associated habitat; material: faeces | place: Denmark | collected 2012 | reverse complement strand
CATTTTGTCGCCAGCATTCCACATAAACCCCAGTAAATACTTTATCCGGATAAAGTTCAGCGATATTCCAAGTTTTCTGATAATGGTTCGTCGTGTTTGTTATGCGCACATCTCCGGTTGGCGAATATAAGATTAAAGAGGGTCTACTGCCACCCCAGCTATCGATGCCTACATACAGACTGCACCCGATTAATTCTTCATCTGCGGGTATATCTGCTTTTGCCGATCCTCCGCTATAATCGCGGAGAACACTCAGCATACGTGTTATATAAGCATATTTTGCATTTAATCCTGGAAGTATATTTCTGCTGAATCCCATAAAATCATCCTTTCTTGCACTTAAATGCGGTAAGTGCGGTCCCGTTTTTGTTGCTGTCGGCATAAATCCGCAGCTTGTTGGCTGTCACTTTGATGTACGGACCGATGCCCTCCACATTAGCTGGCCACATCGGCTCGATGATGTCGTCAGCAGCACAGGTGTAGGCCACGTCGGTAAACCACGGATAGCTGAGAGCCGGATCCACTGTCTTATAATCCGGATCCAAGCTGGCAATGTTATCCGCGGTCAGCTGGGTCCAAGTTGCGGTCGCCGCAATCGTAAAGCCATCAACGAGCTTGGATCCAGCATTATCAATCAATCGTTTAAGCTCCTTGCCTTGAGCTGCAGATAAAGAATCTGTAGTGCTGTCGCTGGTCAAATTATTAACTATACCGCGCCATGTATTGGTATAGGGAGGTGTTTGCCAAGTCCCATCACCACGCAGATATTTAACTTGAGCTCCTGCGGTTGGAGCTGGAACTAGCCCTGCTTTACCAGCAGCCGACGCAGTTGCAGCGGTCATGTTGCTGTAAGTTGTATTTGCCGGTGTCGACCATGTACCGTCGCCGCGAAGATACTGACCTTGCTTACCCGCAGCAGGCGCCGGTACAAGGCCAGCTCCTCCTGCCGCTGATGCGTGGCAGCTTTAAACGCTGTGTATGTCGTATTATTATCAGCTCCCCACATGGCTGTACCATCCGCTGACCACCTCAGGATCTGGCCGGCCGCACCACCCGCCGGAATATGTTTATTGCCCGCCGATGTTGGATGTGTATAAACCGTATTTGTGTCTAGGTCACCAATCAACTGATAGGCAGAGCCGTCATAAACAAACTCCAATGTCCGATTAGCCGCGAGGTATCCTGCGTTGATCGCTGCGCCACGATACTGGATCGCTTTTGCGCCACTGCTGTTAACGTTGAGCGTTGGGTTGTCCGCAGTGTTGGTTACCGCAAACTTGACGATAATCCGCGCACCAGTTACCAGCTTAAATCCTGTACATGCAACCACCTTTGCCGCTGTTGCCGCTGCGGTGCTGCAAGTACCATAGTGCATAATCGCTGCTGACCCATCAAAGTCGACCCCATCCACAGTGCGTGCCGACTGCAGCTTGACCGCTGACGTTGCAGATCCCCCAGCAGAGCTGCTGCCGGCATAATTGTGAGTGTGGTTTGTATTGGCTTTGCCCGCGAGCGCTGCTTTAATTTTTTCCCATAGATGGGTCAAGCCGGTTTTGTCTAAATAGTTATTCGCCACGTAAAATCACCGCCTTACTAAGCGGTGATCGTGTCAATTTCGGCATTGGTGATCGCAACCATGTCCGTCTTTTTCAGATATCCGGACAAGTCAATATCCGTGTTGCCGATCTTCTCGAATTTATTAGCCGTTGGCAGCCAGATATACTCATCGTAGCTGTCCCCTGTACCATGAGCATGTGACATCAAATAGATCGTACCTTTGATCCCCGTCGGCGGCAGCGTGGACACGATTTGAAAATCAATACCCGTGATCCCACTAAGTGCCTGGTTGATTGCGGCCTGGACCTCAGCAGCTTTTTGATATCCCGCGCCATTGGCAAGACTTGCGTTATCCGTTGGTACGGTAATGTTGAGCTCTTTGCTTTTGATCTCTTGCACAACACCGTTAACTTTAATCGACTCAATTTTATTGACTTGGGCTCCAGTTGCAATTCCACCAAGCTTGGCTTTCTCCTCGTCAGTATAATCGTTTGAGGATAGTGCTTTGCCAGAGACCTTATCAACTTTATTAGCTACTGAGTTTGTAACATGCGCTTTGATTAGACTCCAAAGATAAAGCAAGCCATCATTATCAAGATACTTATTAGCCATTTAACTTTTGACCTCCTATTAAATTAAAAATATCAGTATTTGTCATTTTCTCCAATCCAAGCTCATCAAAATTCTTGTCACCCACAAGTTCGATGCCGGAAATGCGCGGCTTGTTGTAGAGTGTATCGTAATCTTTCGTCCCAATTCCGCCTCCACTGTAAGGATCCATTTTCATGACGATTACTTTCTCTTGTTTTTTGATCGCCATTTTAGTCATCACAGCACCTCCTTAGAGATTGACTCGTACACGGCTTCCCGAGTAATTCCTGTTCCCGTAACCGATTCATCCTTAAACTTGATCCTAGCTTGGCAAGAGACAACATGATCCAGCATAAACGTGTCCTGCTGAGTAAGTGCAACAATAAACTGCCCAAGATCGCGATCAAATTGAGCGTCTTCAGGATACGTTTTTCTGACCGGCCCAAAAACAAATTCAACTCTGTCCACCAGATCAATATCTATTACAGATCCAGCCTCATCCTGCAGCTCAATGGCCAAGGAATAAGTATTGCCCTGCCTCATGCTGCATTCCTCTTGCGTTTCGTGTACTGGTAAGCCCGAAGCTGGATGCCGGTCATATCCGCGTTACAGTAAATCCGCAGCTTGTTGGTAGTCACCTTGATGCAGGGACCAAGGCAGCCGAGTTCCGCGGTATCCGCATCCCACTCCGGAAAGATTTCATCATCTTCACTGCAGCTAAAAGATATGTCCGTGTACCAAGGATACTTGAGGCTAGGATCTGGTCCCGCTTTGTACTGCGGATCTAAAGTAGCTGCATTGTCCGCTGTCAGCTGCGTCCAGGTAGCCGTTGAGGGGACGAGGATCACGGTGTTATGGTTTGTGATCATCCTTGACTCAATGCCGTTGATCAGGTTTAGCAAATTACCTGCTTCATCTTCGCCTAAAATACCTTTAATCGCATCAAACCAAGTTTGAAAAACAACCTCGTTACTGTCCAGCGCCGCCTGAAACTGCGTGTAGTAGCTGCTGGCGTCAATTACCGTATTCGGCGTACCGATGATACCGCACAGGGATGCGTTAAGCCTTGTATCTGTGATACGGTCTTGAACAATGGTTGCCGTATTTTTTGAGATGAACACATCGGCAATGCCTAGCTCATAAATATCTCCCGACTCGCCGCTGATCGGCCGGGTCAGCTCAGGAGCTGCAGGTACACTTGCCGGCGTGCCTTTGAGCACATACAAATCAATCTTACGCTCGGCATCGTTCAACCGGATCACAACCCGATCAATCCGATCCATACTGTCGGCCGCCTGGATCGCCAAAGTGCGCTGGTCATCCTCAATCCCATAGACACCTTCAATGCAGCAGGATCCAGGATCTACAACGACCGTCATGCCGGTGCCAGCGTTGACCCTGAAATTGTTTTTACCGTTATTATCCGCGTGGACTCCATTGGTATAAAACAGTTTGGTGAGCTGTCGCTGAGTCAGCGCATCGATCGCGCGGTCAAAGATTGGCATTCCATCGTCATCATACCCTGCAATATTCGCGTTATAAGGAAAGCTGATCATACGTTTCCTCCTTTCTCATCAAAAAGACCGCGGAGAAACACACTCCACAGATCTTCCTTTAACATACGTTTAGGGCACTTCGCCCCTGTCCAGTCGTAATGCCTCACGACATGATCCGGAGCAACCTGCAGCTGATCCATGAGTTGCCTGACAATCCATATCGCATTGGCCATAGCTTGATAGTATAGATTCCCTGGGGCCTCTGAACGGCAGATTTCCACCGAGATAGACTCTCTGTTGCCGGAGCCATCGCGATCGCCACACGCCTGGGCACAGCGATCGAAGGGAATAATCTGGATAGACTGGCGTTCAACGTAAATGTGCGCCGCGCTGGGATCCAATGACCGTGCCGCATACTTCGCGCAAGCTTCCGCGTCCTGCCAGGTATTCATTTCATGGATGGTGATGTACCGCGGAATGATCGATACCGGACACTTTCGAGGCCAATACTCTTGTTTGATGAAGCGCTGCTTTATTTCAACAGTCATAAGCCTGCCCTCCGGATCAGCGATGTGATCGTTACCGTGTCCTCGCCAAACTTCGGCAGAACCTCCACGTTCCCATCCTCAAAAACTTCTTTGACTTCTACAATTCGTTTATCGGTCATTTTTCCGATTTGCTGATTAATGCAGGTACAGAGATCGCCCAGGTTGTAATCTGCACGGTAACGCAGATTCTTGCTGTTGGCTGTGCCGTTCAGCACTTCAGCCACCTGTTTGTCCTTAAGCTTTTCTAAGCCCTCCTGCTGCAGTTTTTCGCGATATTGTTCGTCGCTCATTTCGCTTCCGTCTTCGTTTTTACGTGATGTAGATCCTCTGACGTACAGCTCCCGACGGCGTGCTCCGTTGGTCTGATCAATCTCTACAACAACATCATCACCTACGACATAGGCAAAATTACAATGGTCTGTGATATCTCTTTCATATCCGAAATCCGTGATTGTTTCCATGTTGTCTGAAAAAATTGCCCACTCATTAGCAGCCTGGGTTTGCGTGCGATCCAATCCTTTCCACACCTCATAAATCAGCGTATCGTTGAGGTAATCAAATCGGATCCGCTGTGACAGCTCTGCTTCTCTAAGCAGCTCATAGCAAGCCTCACCAACTTTATCGCCCTTGTACTGCCTGGATACACTCTCTGTCAGCGTAGGAATGGTGCCGATCTGAAGACTTGCGAATTGCCTGCCTGCCGTATCCACAAAATACTTTTGGACGATCTGACGAGCGATCTCAGCCACCGTGCCCGTATAATTGGACTCCGTGTCGATTACCCGATCATCCAGCAGCGACTCGACCAGCCGACCGGTGATCTGCAGCTGCTGCTTGCCGCTGTCACTAACTTTATACAAGATATCCTCAATCCAGGCCAGCTGACCGGAATCCGGTCGATAAAGATAAACTGCAGACATAAACAGATCAAAGGCCGAGATGTCTAAAATCAGTTTATAGCTGCCGACATCATAGTACCGAGATGTCCATTGTAAGCTCTCGAAATCATCCACCCGGCCAAGCTCACCAAAGACGCTATCAAGTAATAATAGTTCCATGATCACACCCCCAGATACTTGGACTGATAATACAGATAAACGTCCAGATTAGTATAGTTTTCGTCAGCGTCGTATTGGATGATATTGTCCGAACCGTCGATGGAAAAATAAGTACTTAGCTTGTCCAGCCTGCGAGAGATTATCTCGCCATTAAATTTGACACCTTTATGACCTTTGTTGGTATCAATGGTCAGGATATCTCCTTTTTGCATATCAACAATAACCCGCAAGTATTCTCCTGTGGACAGCTTCGTGATTTTTGGATTTTTGACTGCCCCGCGGGCCGCTGTAAACTGGATCACAATCCCCGTCGGCACATCTCCCTTGTTAGGCAGATTGACCTCGTTTTTAAAGGTCTTAAATCCGTAAATCTTTCCCACCTCATGATGGGTACTTTTTATTGCAGCAAAGCTGACTGGCCAAGCCCATTGAGCGGTAATCGCTGCAATGTTTTTCCCGAAGTTGTCGAGATCTGACCAGTAAGGATAAGGGCAAAGCAGATCCAGCTTTCCCTCCAGAATACCCCACATGCTTTCGATCTCGGAGAATTTGAAGTCTTGCAGCTCACAGCCGATCTGCACCTGCTTATAGCACCAGTTCAGACGTAACGTGTAGGACTTAGTCGGATTAAAAAAGCTGACGATCTGAGCTCGGTACAGTTCCCGGTTTTGCCAGTCATCCACGCCAAAGGTAACGCTGATCTCGCGTTCCTCTACTTTTTTCCCGGTAACATAGCTGCCAGGCTCCACTGCGCTGGAGGCGGTGTGGACGGAGTAAGCCGGACTCTCTATCCCGCTTATCTTTACAACTTTAAGCGGACAACCGCAGCCCATCTGCAGCTGACGTCCATCATCACGGACAAAGGTCAGCAATAAATATGTCGTGTCCATCTTTACCCTCCTTTCAAGATCTTCCCTAGTTCTCGATTGACCTCGGCGATCTTAGCTGATGTTTTGCTCGGCCGCTCAACCGGCAAATTAAAGTGATTGACCTGGTTCACCTCTACCTTTTGATCAACACCTGCAGCCGTAGGACGTTTGATCTGATCCAGCTTAACAGATCGTGACTGCACCGCGCTGGATAATCCCACCATTGCCGATCGTGCCCGGTCAGACATGCTGATCAAATCTCCGCTAAAGGCAGATAAAACACTGTGTCCTGCTTGTGTGTCATCATATGATGCGCCTCCGCCGCCGGTCACGCTGGCAATGCTGTTCATCAGTCGATATAGTACTGGAATAATGACCGCCGGCGGGCGTGTACCAGCAGCGATAGCCACAATCTCATTGGATGCCTGTGTTGCATCTGCCCGAGCCTGATCAATCTGTTGTGATCCGGCAGTTTCAAATCCTGGCATTATGCCTGCCAGCCAATTCTCGCCTGATATCTTGCCATACTCGGAATAATCAACGGCTGTCTGTTCCATATAAGTCTGTTTTGCTTCATCTAATTCTTCTTGCGCGGTTTGAATTTGCTCCGCCAAAGATTCAAGAAAGCTCTCATCGATCGGCTCACCTTTCTCTTTCATTTCCTGGATTGTATCCCGCATCTTTTCGAGGTTGATCACTTGATTTTCCAAATTCGCAACTTGTTCTTTTCCCTTATCGGGATCGAAGGTTTCGATCGAGCCGAGACCATTCATAATTTCTTTCGCTTTGTCCCAATCGGAATTACTAATGGCTTCCTGCATTGATTCAAAGTTGCTTGTTAAATCAGTATAGCCTTTCAGCGTTTCAGCTCCTGTCTCATAGCTTTTGGTCAGTTCATCCAACTCTTGCTTAAATCCAATCATGCTGTCGATGCCGTTATCATCCAAGAACTTATTAAGTATATTGTTATACTCTTCACTCCCGTAATCATATTCAGTCAGAGCATCACGAGTGAGTTTTGAGTATTCGTTGTAAATCGCCTGTTTCTCGTTAATTTCTTGATACAGCTCGGCTTGCTTCCTCATCAATTCGTTTTTATTTTGAATCGCTTCAGCATAATCATCCTGATACGCATCGAGATAGGCTTGAGCTCGCTGCGCTTCGATCAGGTTGTTGATTGAATCCGTAAACGTGATTACCTCATTATTAGCGTCCAACACCTTCTCACCCATTTCATCAAAATGAATTCCGGCATTAGGAAGTAATTGATTGAGCTGATCGATCAAGAAGTTCACACGCTCCTGACTTCCTGTTACTTTCCCATTGGCGTCTACCTGAGAGAGCAGCTCCTTATTATACCGTTCCGCCAGCTCAATCTGCGCAGATGATTCAGCAAAAGCTTCTCTTGATGCCTTCGCCATATCGTCAAAGGCTGTTTGCTGCTCAGCGATTGCTTTAGTATAGGCCTTCGCTGCCTCCAGAGATTCATTTTGTTTTTTATTAAGCAAAACATAACCTGCAGTCAAAGCCGCGATACCGCCCACGATCAAGCCGATGCCTGCCGGTGTCATTACTGCTTTCCATGCAGCTGAAGCGATAGTTGCCAGTTTTACTTTTCCTGTAAGCACACCTACAATCATCTCATTCTTTTTTAACCCGCCATAAGTTGCCAACAAAGATAATCTGTTCGCCTTTTCATGAGCGGTAATGGCATTTGATGCCAGCTTCCAGGCTTGTTGCAGCTTCTGGACATTGGTAATCGCAGCAGGGATTAGATTCTTCCCCGCCAAAGCTCCAGCGATTGTACCTCCGGCAACAACGATCTTTCCGGCATTGTTGATGATCCACGCCAAGGAGTCAACCGCAACCGGCAGTGCTTGGGTGCCGAGTTTAATAACAGTGGAAGTCAAATCCGCAAAGCCCGTGGCCAAGGTGTCAACACTTTGCCCCAGCTTCCCGCTGCCCAGCTCCTCATTGAGTTTCGACACAGAATCGATGCCAGTATTCAAAGCATCCTTAAAAGGTACCTTGAATTTTTCAAAGGCTGTGATTCCTGTTTCAGTCAGTGTATTCTTCAACAGCTGCATTTTCGATTCTGTTGTTTCGTATCGCTGCGCCGCTTCTTTAGTCAAGGCCGTATTTTCTTCCCAAGCGGCGTTGGCGATATCCATCGACTTATTAAAAACTTCCGAAGCCCCTGACGCTCTTAACAGTGCGTCACGCATTCGGATCTCGGTGATGTTCATATCAGTCAGCACTTTGATCGCGGAATCACCGGTTTCATTGACCTTACCTAAACCTGTGATAAACGCTGTAATCGCTCCAGCAGCATCCTCTTTAAACGATTTTTTAAAATTTGCAGTCGTCATACCAGCGACGCTGGCAAACGACTCCAGCTGACCTGAACCAGTTTCAACTGCTAACTGCATCTTGGTCATCAAGGTCGAAAAGGCGGTACCGCCAGCCTCTGCCTCAATACCCACCGATGACAGTGCGCCAGCCATGCCCATGATCTGGGATTCCGACAACCCGATCTGAGCTCCTGCACCAGCTAATCGCATGCCCATGCTGACGATCTCTGATTCAGTCGTCGCCAGATTATTGCCCAGGTCAACGATGGTACTGCCTAGCCGGTCAAAATTATCCTGGCTCATCCCTACGATGTTGGCAAAACGCGCGAGGGATGTCGCTGCCTCATCACTGGTCATATTCGTGGCCACACCAAGGTCAGCCATTGTGCGAGTAAAAGCCAGCAAATTCTCATTTTGGATCCCCAGCTGACCTGCCGCCTCAGCAATGCCTGCGATCTCAGTTGCTGCCAGCGGAATGGTTTTGGACATTTCCAAGATGCCCTGTCTAAACTGCTCCAGCTCCTGCTCCGTAGCGTTAACTGTCTTCTTGACGCCGGCAAAGGCGGACTCAAAATCCGAACCAACTGCCAGCACAGCCGCCCCCATCCCAGCAACCGTAGCTCCAACTGCCGCAAGAGCTGCCGTTGCTGTCTTGGCCAAATTCTTAACCTTGTTATCAAAGTCAGTCTGATTGGCTCGTATATCAATAACAACTGCGCCATCACTGTACATCCAATCAGCCTCCTCTCATCATTTGATCCGCAAGTCCAGCATTATAGCTGAGTGGATCCTCACCTTTCTTAATCTGGTATTTTTTCTGCAACGCTAGCAGCCGTAACTTTTGATCATTACTCATATCGCTGGTTAGCTCTGCTGTCCGGATCTGCATTAGATTAATCAGCGCCGGCGTCCCGTCGTTCAGATCCGCAAACAGCGCCATAAACTTAAACCAATGTAGCTTCACTTCCGTGAGATCAATAGCATAAACTTGAAAAAAGGCGGAAAAGATTGAGTCTGAATCGATCTCGAAATCAAACGCGATCTTCTCCGCCTCCTTTGCCTTTTTTTCATCTTTGTAGCATCGAATAAAGTCCATCATTGCTTCAAAAGCAATCACTTCATCCTCAAGCGCTTGCTTGTAAAACAAAAAAAGCGCCATCTGTCTGCGCTCCTCATCATAAAAGGTTGTATCCTCTAGGATAAGCAGGATCCGGATGATGGTTCTGTGATCTGGGTTAATCAGATAATCAGTACCGTTGATCTCTACGCTGTCTGGCAGCGGGTCGGTCAAAAGATTAAAGCTCATGATCTCCCCATCATTCGATTGATCCGCGCGGTCTTGGCTGCTGTGATCTCCTGCAAAATGTACTGGCAGACGTCGGACAAATAAGCGACATCATCCACGCGGTCTGACATCAGCTCTTCGTATCCGACTAGACCAAGAACCGAAGCTAAAAAGTCTTTACAGATCACAGCCATATCATCCACCTGTTCCAGCAGCTGAGCGTTATCCTCTGGATCCAATTTTTGAGCAGCAAGCTCAGCAGACTGTCTAGTAATCATCTGTACAGCTGTCATAACAGTTTTGCTGATACCGTCAATCACAAATTGATGGCCGTCGATCTCCAATGGGATCTGTGTGTTTGATTTAAACGATGCCATATCGCGCCCTCCTCTTAAGCCGCTGATTTCTCAGTAAACGTTTTTGTAGATGGATTAAATTCGCCCTGAACCGGATCACCGTCGTAAGTAAAGGTGCCGGTTAATGCCAGAGCACTGCCTGCCTCACCAGATCCTGGGTTGTCAATGGAAATGACAACATCCTGCTTCCGAGCCGCTTTGGTACCAGACGTAGTGCCATTTTTCCATGTATCGACGATTACAATGTCAGTGTGAGCTTTAACTCCGATATCAAAGGTATCGGCGATCTCCTGCAGATAGAGGGACACCGGATCTGTGTCATCCATTTCCGATACAAATGCCATCGCTGGCGCATAACCAGACAAACCCCCTGTTGCATTCTGTTCATGCACCCAGTGTTTCTCCTCGGTTTTCGCATTTCCTGAAACATTCAATCCGGTAAATCCTTTACCAATCAGTTCATAGCCTTCGGCGCATTTTAAATAAACGAGCCGCTGATGTCTTTGTAGACCTGCCATAATTCATTCCTCCTATTCATAGTCACTTTTATGTTTGTAGACCAGCACGCATTGTGCCTGGTAGTGCGCTTTTCCGCCAGATTCTTCTGTGTCGAAAAGGTAAGGGTTGGTTTCCATCCGGATATCCAGACAGACGTCCCGATCACCTAAATCCGGCAATGCGTCTTGTTGTTTTAGCTGTTCAAAAAAAGCGCCAAGTTTCCCCAGCACTTCCACAGCATTGATTCTTTTCAAAGTAAACCGTTCCGAAATTTTCAGATTGATCGTAAACGGTAACTCTGCAGTATATCCGCCAACCACGTTGTAGACTTTGGATCCGCCAGTCATTGTTCCCAGGCACATTGCCGGGGCTTTTTCCGACAGCGTATCCAGGTAGACCTCACACGGCAGCCCGGGGCACTGATTGGCCAGCTGCACAAGGGATGTGAGAATCTGCGCCTGCTCTCTGCCTGTAAACACCGATTTCTCTGTCATCGATTACGCACCTCTGTTTCTAAGATTTTAAGCCACTTTTTGATTCGCCCTGGCTTACGCCGCTCAAACCAATAAGGACCAGCCTGCGGCCGCAGTTTGCGATACTTTAAATCCTTATCTGTTGCTATTTTGTGCTCGTACTTTTTAGCCCAGGCGCTGCGTGAGGAGACCCCCAGCATCAGCTTACCGTAATACAAAAAGCGAGCGTAAATGATGTCCCAGACCAGGTAAGGATCGTCCTTGCCGATGCTGCGATTGACGCTCTTTTCAAGATAGCCATTTGCGAATGGCAAATAAGGACTACAGTCCCGGGCAATCTCACTTTTAAGCATCATTCTGCCTTTCCGGACGCGCTGATCCATCTGAGCGCTGATCCGCTTGCTGTCAATCTCTGTCTTGATTACCTTTGACATAAGATCTCCACCAGCTGCGCATCGTTGTCAAACGGGCGAATGATACGATAACCCTTAATCGTGTAAGTTTCCCCAGCATGAATCAAAAAATCACCATCGGCATGCGCCGTCCAACCAACAGGACTCTTATCCCAGGTTTCCGGCTCTTGAAATACAGAATCACAGTCCGTGCAATCTACAACACACACGAACTCATCGCTGTTGCGAGTGTCCATCTGGGTGTGCCTGCTCTTTGCAGTTCCTGCAAAACTGACATGATTTAAAAGTGTGGCGATGACCTCTGGGCTTTCCATTGGTGTCTCGGGCAAAGCGTTGTGGATTTCTACGCTGTGTGGCCTCAGCATTCGCGGCGTAAGCATTGATTCACCTTCAGGGATAAATACCCTTGCTTTCTTAATTCACTTAGTGTGAGGCTGCGCGCTATCGGTGACAGCGGCATTCCATTAAAGTCCGATTCCTTCTGCTTCCGATCGGAGTAACTAAACTCAAAGTTCTCCGTTTTTAAGGTTTTCAGATCCGTTTGGTTCTGACCTCCGAAAGCAGCATCAACACCACCGATAGTATGCAAAAAATCAATCTCAGCGCATAACGCTTTACGATAGTCACCCTGCAGCTCAGATAATGGCACTAAATCAACATCAGATAAATATGCCTGCGCAAAAGACTCTACAATCATTTCAGCCAGAGAAGCGAGCTGCGGATATTCTTCATATGTCACGGTTCCCATCCAGATTTCTCTATAGTATTTTAGATCAAGCTGCATGTTATCACTCCTTAGATGAAGAAAGGCAGGACTGAGCCTGCCTTATGCCTCCGGTAAAACAATTGTTTTGGACACAGCTGCTTCAGCCACCATGACAATGTCGTTGATGGTTTTGTGACCTGCTTTCTTGATCTTGATTGGGTAATCCCCTTTGCGCAAGTTAAATACAGCTACGCCTGAATCGTTGGTTTTCAGGATCGAACCGTTAACATCCACCGATGCGCCTTTGACCGCCTTTGCGGATTCATTAGAGCCGTCTTTCACGGTAATTGTAACAGTCTGAGTTGTTACAGGGGTCGCTGGTTCCAGATAAGCGAATGCGCAGCCTGTGCGGTCTTCATTCAGTCTTGTTGCCGGATTCGGTAATGCCCAGCCAGCGCGGAAGACAACACGGATCGCGATCATGTCCTGCTGCGCCAAGTTGTACTGAATTGCTTTTGTCACTGGGTCCTGGATCACACCCTGATCCAAAATCTTTACCGTGATATCCTGACGAATTGCCCAAACCAACTGACGGAAGTCGCCCACGATCATCTGTGCAATGGTTTTGTCAAAGGAGCCGTTTTCCGGGAAGTACATCGGCGCGCCATCCAGCGCATACGGTGTTGTTCCCTGCATATCTGACTTGAAGATAGGCAGACCATCATTTGTCCGTAAGCCTCTCAGCTTAGCCCGCATACCTAACGCCGCAATCGCTCCGTTAACTGCGTAGCCGTCTTCTTCCACCTTGTTCAGCAGACCGCCTTCTGACATGATTTTGTCATACAGATCCTTTTCTGCCGTATCCGCGACATTGTTACCGGCTTGTCTTGCTACGGTGATGATGTCGTTCTGCCAGGCGGCAGGACGATTTTCACCGAACAGGATTGCCGCGTCAAACCGCTTACCGATAGATTCGTTAATTCGCGGCGTAATTTCGCCGATCAGATCTGTGTCGGCATCGGCGACAACTGCTTCTGGAATTGGCACGATGACCGCCAACTCGCCGGCGTTGATGTAAACATTATCCCACGCCTGCATGGAAGTCTGTTTAAATCCGGTATCGCCGTCCACCCAGTAAGCGGTTGGCAAGGTATCCAATACACGCATCCGGGTCTGATTGCTGGTCATATTCGGCAGCCGGCGGCCGAGCTGCATGACGATGGAGCTTTTTGGAGCATCCTGGACGATGGAATCAATAATCTGCTGCCGGATCAGTGCCTCAGCAGCTTCTCTGTTTGTAATATTAGGCATTCTTTATGCCTCCTTTCCTGTGATTAACATTCTCAGTGCTTCGTTTGCCTGAGCTTTTTTGTCATCCGGATTCGGCTTCCCTGCTCCGGAAGTGGATGCTACTACATAAGGCGGCTTAGCGGATTCAAACAGATAGTCATTGTCTTTCTTCACCGCTTCCAGTGCTGCCTTGATGTCAGCTTCTTGATTTTTGCTTGTTTTCAGCGTCTTCGTGTCGCCGATCAGCGCCGTGATCGCTTTTGCATTACGCCCGCCGGCGGCTTTGATGGCACTTTCAAGGGCGGAATTAAATTCGATGTCTGATAGCTTTTCTGCGATCTCATTTTCCTTTGTGGATAAATCTGTCTGCAGCTTCGTGATCTGTCCGCGCAAATCTTCCACATTGACGCCGTCAAACTTTTTCAGTTCCGCTTTGGTTGTGTCCAACTGAGTCTTATAGGTATCACGCTGAGCCTTGATTGTATTGATGTCTTTACCATGCTCACTGATGATCTTGTCGACCAGATCGGATGCAATACCTAAATCTTCTAAAAATTTTCTTTCCATAATCTCCTCCTGCTACGCTTTTTTAACACGGGTTGCTTCCGCTTGCTCGCCTGCCTTTTTACGCCTTGCGCTAGGGCATAATTGATAATTATTAAGATCTTAACAATTTGCTTTTTATTGAAATTCGTGGTATATAATAGTTGTGAGCACCATTCGTTTGCCCGTTATTGGCGAGCGGAGCTGGGCTCACTTTTTTATATACTGAATTACTTCCAAAAGCACATCATCTTTTTTGACCAATACGTGCAGAGTGCCTTTAGCGCTTCTTTTTATCCGGTCATTAATCCGATGAAGTAGATCCGGTAATTCTATGTCTTCTGATTTTAAATCAAGTATGATACCACCAGGATTAGAGCTTATTTGCTTTAATCCTTTTCTAATTGCTGAATCAGCCGCGGCATTTGTGCTGATTTCTTTCAAATCCCAAAATTTACCCTTCCAATCATAATCTGGAGTTTTCACACCCTGCTTCTTAGATTCTGAAAGCAAACGTATATCGCCGCCAAAATTTTCTAAAAGCCATTCAGCTACCTTAATTTCACTTTTGTGCGTGCTGCGATTATAGTCATCTGGAAAAAACACATTTCCTTTTCCTGGTGTTGCTGCCTCTAAGAATTTTTCAAGTATTGTCTTACCTCTTTTTACAAAAGCAACTTTTGTGTTTGCGTAATTCTTTTTCAACACATCCGAATTAGCTTTAATCAGATTATCGTTTCTTCGGTTCCATTCTTTGACCTTTTCACGTTCTTTACTTGCGTCGCAACCTCCAGCTTCTAGCGTTTTTTGGCGACGCGTCCATTCGCGGATCATCCGCTCGTTATAGCGTTGCTCCTGCTCCAGCTCGTAGACTCGATCAGTCTCCTTTGCGTTTAACGGCTCATATGCCCTTTCAGACAAGTCCTCGAAAAACGGATAAAAGCTATGACGGCAATTCCATCCGCCAAGTCCTGCACCAGTACCGTAACCTGTAGAATTGACAAAGTCAGGATAAGAGGTCTGCTTCTGCTGCCCAGGCTTCGTCCATTCATAAACCTTGCCTTGCCACTCCGCGTGGCTTGGCCGGGCGCCGTAATGAGCCGTAACCTCGACCAATTGGGCTTCCATTGCAAAAAAGTTTGCTTCCTGCGCTTTTAATGCAGCTTGGTTAGTGCCGGTCCTTACGGCTCGTCTTACGATCACATCGGCATGTTCGCGACGGCCACTTGGTGTTATCGCAGAGGTGATCCCCTGCCGTGCCAACTGCTCGATCGCTGTTTTTGAGGCTTGCTGGGCGGTATAAAGTCCATTGGTCACCTGCAGATAGGCTTGATCAACAGCGTGCTCGTAAGCCCTGCTGACATCTGCTGCATATGTCCTGGCAAAATTACGTAGCTCACCGTTGGTTGATTTTACACCGTCGGCAATAAACTTCGATATCAGCTCTGACGTATCCGCCACTGAATCAAGCAAGCCCGCCTCTGCTGCAGCTTTAAAGATCAGATTATCCGTATCAACAGCGGCTTGTACCGACTCCCCGATGATACGCTTAACCTGCTTTTCCGATAATTTCAGTGTTCGACTAAGCTGTCTCACAATGTAATCATACTCCACGCCGATTTCTTCCAGTTTTCGCTTATTCCAGGCTGCAGTGGAGGGGAAAGCGTAATCGTTTTTAACGATCCGCTGCGCCATGTCAGCCAGCAGCTCATCTTCAAGCTCCTGCCAGATTTTTTCGATGTCGTCAGTCAGATGGCCGAGTTCTTGCGGACTAAGCATTAAAATTCAATCCTTCGTTCTCGGCTTCGTTCGCAGCTTGGATCGCTGCTTTCGCCTGCTCCTCAGTTTCACCATACCATTTAGCGCGGAATTCCCATTTCTGCATGATGCCGTCGCGAACCTCCTGCAGATCCTGTTGGCGCTCTTTTTCAGCATCCATCACAATGCTGTCATCCCACTTGTACGACACCTGATAGTTGCCTGCAGGCGCTAGCTTGTACAACGTAGCGTAAAAGTCCATCGCGTCGATTAAATCATCCAGCGCTGTCTGCAAAGCCATCTGAGCGTCGCTGACGAAGGCGTAGGATCGCTGCTTACTGGCTTTGATCTCCTCGGCAGTTTTATCCACACTTTGTGGATCCGACAACGTACCATAGGCCAGATTACAGCTGAACTCGATAGATCGTAGCTGGCTGTTCAGACCGTTAAGATAGGACTGATCACGGATATCCGGGCTGTAAGTATCCAGCAGCGGCTTGTCCCGGGCTCCTGTCTCGTATTTCAGTTTCCGGTACAGACGCTCCTTGCCTTTCGGCATGGCGCTAGTTCCGTCAGGATTGTCCTGCAGCATTGCGTCGGCTACATGCACAGCAGTTTCTTTTGCCTCAAACTCCCAGTTAAGCTGTGAATACCTTCGATCCGCTTCGCGAATCTTAGAGATCGCCCTGGAGTACACCGAGGCGCCGATCGGGCTGTTGCTGTCAATGTTGTTGGCCAGCGGTACGCGGAAATAGCCGATCGGTAGCTTGTTGACATCACCAAACACGACGCATTCCGCGAGTCCTGCCCACTGGTCGACAGTTGTCAGAGGAATCTCAGCGCCCAGTTGCTCTGCCACTCGGCTGTGATAAGCCTTGTTTTTGATTTCCAGCTGTCCCCTGCGCAGCGTATGCACCTCAAGTCGGGTGTAGTAATCAGTACCGCGGAATACCTGCTCCACAAACACACATTGGATCAGGCGCCCTGTATCATCATACGAAACCGGGAAAAAACAATCCGCCTGAACCGTCTGAACCACTATTCCGCTCGCTGAAACATAGGGCTTAAAAACAAGCCCGCCTTTTGCGCATCCCATTTCGACGGGCTGGCGAATGCGGGATAACACTTTTTGATAGGCATCGTTGAGATACTTAGCTCGCACACTGCCGTCAATTTCTGATTTCAGTTCCAGCGTAATCAGCCTGGCCATTTCGGAGGCGATTGCTGGAGCCAGCCCCATGCTTTGGGTAATCGCGTTAAGCCAAGGCGCATCATCTTCAAAGAGTGCTGTCCAAAGTTCGATGCTCTGCGCCATCTTCGAGGTCAAACACATATCCCCCATGAGCACACCATCACTTTTCAGTGCTGTGCGGATCTGCTCCGCTGCTTTTGTAAATCGCATTTCATCACCTCCTACTCATACCGGATGAACCGGCTGATTGATCTTTCGACCGTGTACTCAAAAGCGTCCAGACTGTCGATATCGCTTGTACCGTCGTCAAGACGCTCGTTTTCTGTCAAATTTTTCGGATTCCAGACCGCTGATCGGAAAGCTCCTGCCAGTGTGTCGCAATAACCTTCCATCAGCTGCAGGCGTCCCATAGCCATCAGTCGGGTTGTTAAGTTGATCCGGTCATTAATTGTTGTTTTTAGCGCGTCAGTAATTCGCAGCCAGGATAACCCTGACTTCCGCGCCGAGGTCCTTAAGCCTGCAACGTCTGCTCGGCGTTATCGCAATAAACATTGGTAATGTAACCAAACCGGTTTATAATCGCCAGGCAAAAATCAATAAACAACTTGCCAAGCTGATCCGGATCAATATCCCTGTTTTTGCAGCCGATCCGTTGCGCTGCCAGGCCAACTGCTTTTTGATATCCGCGAGTGATCGCCGTCGCGACGAAAGCATGGGCTGATCCACCGCCGCCGAAGTCAACGCCAACGTTGATCTCCATAATGTCTTTGGGTTTGTCCTGTGTAAAGAAAAAGCCGTCCTTGCGCTCGCAGGATTCGGCAAACTGTCGATAGATTAATCCTTCGGCGACCATGCGTCGACCGAGAATATCCCGCATGTACCAGATACTCTGGGGATCATATTGACTCTTGATCTCAGCTTTTCGCTGATCGCTGATTGTTACGTTGTCGTCGATCGTAAAGTGCTCATAGTTACAACCTCCAAGCAGCTCGCCGTTTATTGAACGTTCCCGGTACTTGTCTATGTACTCTGTGTAGATCAGGGCGTTAGGATTGTCAGGGTTGAGATCCCAGAACACCTTGCGCCGCCGTGCAGCAAGCTGTCGGTTAAAAGCTTCGCGGATCGTATCCTGATGATGCAGATTGATTTCCGTAGCGATCCACATGCCATAGGAATTACCACGAATTTTTTTATAACTGTCCGCTTTCGCGCCACCAGAGAACAAGACAATCCGCAGCTGCTGGCTGGTGGAAGGACCTTTGATAAATAGCGCCTCATTGTCCTTGTACTTACCCCAGTGACACTGCCCCCGGAAGATATACTCCAGACCGAAGCCGTTGGCGTCACCGATATTCAGCTTCGCATTGGCCATCGTGCTGCCGGTTGCCAGATGGATCTTGTCCGGCGTTGTTTTCAATTCATGTGCAAAAGCAAAAACGTTGTCAACAGTCTTGCCAGCACGCACAGCGCCTTCCGCAAAGTTAAAGGTGTTTTTTGTACAGTTTCGGATATACTCCTTGTGCTTCTCACCAAAGCAAAACGCAATCTTCTTACTTTTCCTCGCCATAAACTTCAGCCTCTGCTTCGCTTAGATCTTCAATCTCTTGGTCTGTGCCGGTTAGCTTATTTACCTGAGCCCGCAGCAACTCGATCCGCGCTTTCTGCTCCTGGTTGGCCATGCCACTATCAACCATCGCATCATATTGCTTGATCATGTTAGTCAACGTCTGCATCGCCCTAGACTGTGCTGACAGAAAGGTTGCTTGCTTATCCCAAGCCTGCTGCACCTCCCAACGCTCACCGATGACGTTGCCGTCCTTTGTTTCAATCTTTTCAACCGTCTTATCATCCTGATCTTTAACGTACATCAACTTCTGCGCCCGCAAGATCGCCACATACTGGATCTGAATATTTTGCCAAAGCACATCCAACGAATCCAGTACCTGCAGATCCTTTACTAGTTCCAGTGTCTCCACCGGCAGCACCTTACAAAAAAAGCCGTGCTTGACGGCATGCTGATTTCCCGGCGGACCGGTTGCGTTATGATTGCCAGGTTGTCCGCCGCGGTGTCGTTTGGTTGCAACTTTCTCTGCAACTTCGGTTGCAACTTTTTTGGATCCAGGTTGCAACTTTTCCGCGCGCCAGTACCGGGTTGCCCAGGACTTAACTGCGGACAGCGACACGCCAACCTCGTCGGCGATCTCCTGATATTTTTTACCTTGCAGATAAAGCTCACGGGCCAGCTCGCGTTTTGGATCTACAGTCACGTCATATCACCACCTCCAGATTTATGTTAATGCGTCATGTCTAAAATTAAAGACCCGCAAGGCGATACGCGGGGCTGTGAGTTTGCAGGCTAAAAGAAAGGGAGGTCAGAAAGTAAGAGGGGGAAAGGAGCGCCTGCCACATCCAGCCGGAAAAGGAGAAAGAACCAGCTGGAAACCAAAGAAAAAGCACCCATCACTGAGTGCTTAATATGCCTGACCGCGTCTGGGCCACTTGCTTGCGCAGAGGTGCGAGCGGTACTGTCTGATACCCACTGGCATCTTACACGCGTATAGTAACACAAAAGTCAACTGGATGCGTCCTGACTTTTGCAAATTACGTTAATCCGATAATCAATACCGGACCTTGATAAATTTACCATGGGCGCAGCTGCTTGATAGCTGTATCCATCCTCAAATACCAGCCGGATGATCTGCCGGTCATCCCCACTTAAACTATCAAGCCAGGCATCCAGCCCCAGCAGCTGCCGCTCAGCGTACGCCTGGTCGATTTCTCGCTCCAGTGTTGCCTGCTCAATAGTCATACGCTGCACCGCAGGGTGCTTGGGATCCAGACGGTGGATCCCGCACTCTTTGGCAGCCTGCTCTGGCCAATCCTGATGCCAAGCAATAGCATCCTCGATCTGCTGCAGCCGGTGCTCCAACTGCTGGATCTGCCGGGTGTAATTGCCGTACACCCGCAGCTTATCCTTTGTCCGTTTGATCCGCTCATCCGTCACCGCTATCCCTCCTATTGGCTACTCTGTTTGTCGATTGCTCTCATCCGCTGGCTGCATCATAAACGCCAGCAGCTTATCCTCATCACAACAAAGTCCATTCAATTCACAAGATTCGCATTCGCGGTCAAAGTAACAAGAGTTGCTCCTCGCCACCGTGATACAAAGTTCTGCGACATACTTATCCAGATTACGTCGGCTCCCATTGCCAACACCAGCAAACACCAGATTGTGATCATCGATGTATTCATTCGCAAAAATCTTGCGTGGATTATTACCGTAAAACTCCTGCATACACGCCACATTATCGTTGACAGCGTCAAACTCAATGCCTTGTGCCAGACACCAATCAACAGCCTCCTGTAACCGCTCGCCCTCTCGCATCGTGTTGAGGATGATCTGATCGCCCGCAGCCTTGCATTGCTTGGCGTACTCAACAACCGGGTATATCGGCCGGATAATCTCCGGCCACTTGGTCACCGCCAGGGTGCCATCAAAGTCAAATGATACTATCTTACTCATCGCCTATCTCCTATCTACGGCTCGCAGCTTGCGCCTGAGTCGTGCCAGGTGGCGCTGCAGGTCTCTTTTGCGCATCGGCGACATCGTGTTGGCTATTTGTTGTTTGGTGGCCAGGATGGCCGCCTGGAGCTCAGAGGCGGTCATCAACGGTCACCTCCGATCCGGTCGATCAATAGCACAACCGCAACAAATACGACGGCAAGCAGCGCGGGGATCATTGGCCATCGCTCCAATCCAGCGCTTGCCCACAATGTCTGCAAACCAAATCTCCATCAAACGGATGTACTCTTCCGCCACATTTAGGGCAGCGGTATATCGTTACAATTGTTGGATAATCGTCTATAAATTCAGCGGTTGCCGTTTCTTCGTTGGGCTTCATGGACGTCACTCTGTCTACCAGCACTTGCAAAACGTCGCTGGTAAACCCTGCAGTTTTAGTTAGCATATCAAGCTCTCTCTGATATTCATTCATCGCTTATCTCCTTTCTCCGTCCCTTTTTAGGGCTCCGGATGTTCGTCGTTTTGCTGATGAGATTCAGTTTCTTTTTCATCTCGTCCTCCAATACCCAAGACTGGCTGCCATTTCTTCAAATTCGTCAATGTTTATCAATTCCGGATCGATTCCATTGTTCTCTGCAATTCTTTTCATTGCCGTCGATGGCTGGATCGCTTTCTTTTCCCATCCGCAAAAGACTGTTCGATCTTTTGCTGCAATTTTTTCTGATTTCTTAAATTTGATCATTTTTCATTTCCCTCACAAATTCAAGCATACAGGCACATCCGACAACATCTTTTCTTTAGCTGCTCTGTAAAACTCTTTCTTGATCTCAAACCCATAGCAGTTCCGATTCAGTTCAGCGCACGCTCTTAATGTGCTTCCGCTGCCGGCCACCGGATCTATTACAACATCGCCTGGATCCGTGTAGATTTCAATCAGTCGTTTTAGCACTGGAACTGGCTTTTGTGTTGGGTGAATCTTCGGGTATTTTCCTGACTTATCCCACTCAAACCAATCCAGAATCATATTCCCACCGTTATTAAATTTAGGCAGTTTGTCACGATACAGGACAAGCGCTGTTTCTGTTGCGCCACAGATACGCATATTTGCTTTTAATACCTGCGACGATGATTTTTTTATGAAGAACAGCGGCTGTGTATGATTAAATCCAAATTGTTTGGCATAGTCTGTGATCTCGTTCAGTTGTTGCCAACTGCAGAAGATGATCATACACGGCGCTTTTCCTCTTTCCTTCGGCTCCGGCCTGAGAAGCCGCGTGCCGAACTGGAAAAAGTTATAAATTTTGAAATCCTTGTCCGTGTCAAAGAATTCCTTTCCCGCCTTATCACTTTCGCCATTTTTGTTGTCGCCGCCAATATACCAATCAGAACGGCTTCCGTAAGCGTTGATCCCGATATTGTACGGTATATCCGCAATGATCAACTGCGCCCGTGGGATCTGGTATCGTTTGGCGTTTTCAAAGTGATCGTTATACAACTCAATCTTCATAACACTCCGCCTCCTCTAAAATGGTAAATCGTCGCTAGAAATTTCCAGCGTCGGATCCGAACTGTAATCATAACCAGACATCGCGTTCTGAGCGCCTGCATAGCCCACTGTACGCGGATCTGTGTCTGGTGTGATATTGCGGTTACCGTATCCAGATAGCAGGCTGACGCTGTCGCATACAACCTCTGTGACGTACACCTTCTGGCCGGAAGTGTTGTCGTAGTTTCGCGTCTGGATTCGCCCATCAACGCCGATCAGCGTTCCTTTCTTTGCGTAATTGCGAATATATTCAGCAGTTTTGTTCCAAGCTTGGCAACTTACGAAATCAGCATCCGTAGCTTCCTGATCTTTGCGCCGCGGCCGATCCACGGCGACTGTAAAGTTAGCAACTGATTTACCACTCTGCGTCTTACGCAGCTCCGGATCACGGACCAACCGGCCGGTTAAGATTACTCGGTTAATCATGATCGTTTACCCTCCCACGGGATCATCCCGATCACTTCTATCTCTGTTTCTTGTAGTTTCAGCGCTCCGCTTACGAGTCGCAAGCCCTCCACAGCATTACTGCACATGATGTAAGACGGCGCCAAGTGTGGATAACGGCGCAGACGATAAACCATCAGCACGCTTCCAGCTCCTTCAGCACTCGCTCGAGCCGATAACGTCCATTATTGGTTAGCTGCGTTTGCCAGGCGTTCGCCCGTGGCGACCAGCGGAAACCATTCTTTTTTAGGATGTCGCGGATTTCTGCCGAAGGTTTATCTTCAAATAGCAGTTTGATCCGCATTGCTTCGGGGTCTTCGACAACCGAAAATCCGTCATACTCTTTCGTGTCAGCAGGCCGGGCTTTCACTTCCTCCAGATTCTTGATTCGCTCTTTCACACGCCGGATTTCCGCGTTGTTGTTGGATAAAGCCCAACTTTCAAACGGCTTCGGGTCTGCGCGCCAATTGATGTCCAAAGATATTTTCAGTTTTTCCAGCTCTTCTAAAGGTAAATTAGGGCAACCGTCCAGCGTTTTATACTTGCGATAAAAGGAATTGACTGCCTTCATGGTTTCCTGCGCCTGCTCAAGATTCGCCAGCTTGTTTTTCAGCTTTTCTATAGCTTCCGGATCACCGGCGGTTATGACTTCCTTACCATTTAGCAGATTTCTGATTTTACCTTCGATCGCTTTGCACAGTTTATACTTCTCTTGGTTTCGATCCCACGCCTGATTCTGCTTTTCTTTTTTTCTCATCGGAAATTTAGCCGGTCCAGCGATCATCACCGACGGACACATCTGATCAATCCGAAAATTGGTATTGTAGTAGTCAGCCAGTAATTTAGCATACTGATCAGCTAATTTCTCCGCTTTCTCAGCGGCGTCTGGCCGTCTATCAGCCACTTTCTCAGCCAGCTGGTATATTTGTTCTGCTTCCTGTCGATAAGCTGATGTCGCACTTCCTTCGCGGTAGTCATCAAAGGACATCATTTCCTTTGATCGCCGGGCTGCAGCTTCGTTAATTTCGTAGTATTTTCTTTCCATCTCTACTTCTCCTGTTCTTTTAATTTGCGGCGGATTTCTTCAAATTCTTCGCGGTCGAAATCTACGTCTTCTGCGACTTCCGGATCCGATCCGGATTTCATCTGGACATAGTAATCCGGCAATACATCCGGTCGCTTTGATCGACCTTTACCGTTAACCCTTGTTCTGCGCTGTTCAAGTCCAGCCTTGACTTTTTCCACAGTGTCATAACCCTTGGCCTTCCAATTTGCCAAGATCGCTACTGTGTAATTGATGTGTTGGGCATTATTCAACGCAGTTTCTTTAAGAGCTAGGATGATAAGATCATCGGTGTATGCTTTCTGCATTTCGATAATCTTTTCCATTTCCGTTGAATTGATAGGCCGTCCGAATATTTCCTCAGTAAATTCTATCGGTGACTTGACGTCCGCTGTTGTTGTAGTATATTTACTTTCCTTTACTTTACTTTCCTTTAGTGGCCTAACATTCGATGTTGAGGGGGTAGAATGGTCATTCTCCGGCTGAGAATCCGATTTTAGGGTAACTTTAAGACAACCTCTGCATTCATCATCGTTCAGAAGCCATAATTCTTCTATGACCGAC
>OLFX01001599.1_pt1 | contig 24394 bp, 20 predicted proteins | sample 1605091 | NCBI WGS metagenome assembly OLFX01 (sample SAMEA3888906, study PRJEB22519) | human gut metagenome | biome: human gut; feature: human-associated habitat; material: faeces | place: Denmark | collected 2012 | reverse complement strand
AAAAATTTCCCTTGTTTCGGCTCATAAGGGCAAAAACAAGGGAAAATACATAAGGAACGAGTATTAAATTGCCGATTTTCCTTGAAAATACAAGGGTTTCGGAGGATTGATTAGATAAATCCGAATTTATGGGATCAGATTGTAAGATAAAAAGCCTTATTTATTCCCTTAAAACCCACCCTTTTGATATGCTCTGGCAATAATATAGGATGGTTCATAATATGCGCTACAATTATAATTATATCACAAATATCACTATTATAAACCCTATATATTTCATCAACATAATTTTCATTCCAAAGAGCCGTATCAACAATCAATCGCTGATATACTTTCCCCATCTGTATTGCTGACGGGATCTGGCTCACTAATTCTTTATTCACATCCGAAATATCAAAATCGCCATTTTCTAATTGGTAAGTTTCAATCCAGTTTTTCATCTAAACTTTCCTTCATTCACAAGTCTATGCAATATACTTTCGATGCGACGCTTTCACATTATTCTGGTTTACGATTGCATACTGCATTGTCGTGTCTATCTGAGAATGTCCCAAAATTTTCTGTACCTGTTCTATCGGCATTCCCTTATCAATCGCCCTCGTTGCCATCGTTCGCCGGAACTTGTGCGGATGTATTCTCTCCATGCTTATTTTTCTGCCAAGCTCACGAACCCGGATTTCCACACCGCTGATTTTTAATCTGTCATATGGAGCATCTAAAGTTGTAAATAATGCAGGATTATCGTCATGACGGCTATTAATATTTAAATATGTTTCATTAGATGCCTGCTCTCTCTGCGGTGCTTCACTGGATAAATTTTTAAGCAGCACTTCCTGTAATTTTTTCATCTGTGCAATGCTCAAAAAATCGGCCATTTCATTTAATATGCATACTAATTTTTCATCCATGTTGGTACTCTATTCCTTTCATACCAACATCCTGCCCCAACATAACTGTCAAAATTTTCTTTTTTCGTTTTACAATTTTATAAAACAAACCTATGCAATTTTAAAAATCACATAGGTTCTACATCATTTTAAGCCAACTAATTTTTTTATTGCTTCTTCATCCCAATTATCATTTGCCCATACAAAATATTCTGTTTTTCTCTTCTTAAAAATTCTATATGGAACAGACGTATTATCATAGATATGCATTACATCTGCTATCTCAACTAATTCAGGAATAAGTTTTAATGCTAACGAATAAAATATCCTTTATATATAATTTGCTCATTTTATTCTAGCGTTTTCTTCAGATCGACGTTACTATCCAAATTTAATTTATAGAATTGTATTTTCCAAGTAGCACTCCAGCAAATAAGATGGATTTTCATAATAAAGGCTGCTGTTATAATCATCAATCTTTGCACTGAGAAAAGAATTATATACTTTTATCAGCGCATCCACGATACCAATTTGTTTTTCCTGTGCCACCTGTTTGATCAAACGTTTATATACTTTTGCAATATCCCAATGAGAAGGTATCGCATATCGGCAATCCGCTACATTGTCAAATATTCCATCTGGGATTTTCGCTTCTTCTATAAAATCTTCGCATACCCTGTCAATATTGTCACAATGATAAACATCTGCCAGATCATAGATTTTCTGCAGCCGGTCTTTACCAAGCCAGTTTACAATATCAGCTCTCTTATTTTTTGTTTTTCTTGCAATATCATCAATCAGACCACATACAAAAAATAAAATCCAGCCATTCATCTGTCATCTCACGAAATTCTTTGATGTTTAAATCCTGATTTAAACGCACGTCATAAATCGACACAATTTTTGCATCATAGCGTCTTGCCCATCTCTGCGCCTGTTCTTTTATGATCGTGCAATAAAAACCAACGCCAAAATCTTTTGTGTTGCGTCCTACGCAGATTTCCGGGTTTTCAACGGGTGTATAACCGCCATGATAAACTGTCCTTTTCGCCATAATGTCTACTCTTTCTTCTACTCCGCCTCATGCATCTCCACTCCCGGCTTTGCCTCCACCGTATGTGTTGCCTCATAGAGTGACGCCGTCGGTGCGACCGGGCTCATGAGCACTTTTCCGGTTCCGCGGTACACATTGACGAGTCCTTCGCCGCTGACTGCCGAACCCACAAGCGTTTTCGTCGATCTCTCCACAGTAAATTCCAGACCAGAGGACCAGCAGACTGCAAGATTTCCGTCAATTTTTAATTCATCATTGTCAAGTTCTACCTCAATCAGTTCTTCATACGGCACGTTACTCTCCAATGCTGCGACACCTTCCCCGACCAGACTTAAGTTGAAAAATCCTTCTTTGCCAAGCACGGTCGATGAGATTGTTTTCCGCGCCGTCAGCTTATTTTTTACGGTTCCGGAACAGGCATAAAATATGCCATCCTCGATCGTCATGCCCTTTTCACCCCAGGATCCGACATCCACTAAGATCAGATATTTATAGGTAGGTTCTAACACCAGAATGCCGTTGCCGACGTATTCCGGTTTGACTGCTGTCTCCTTTGTGATCGCACCTTTGACCATCTTGCCGACAAAATCACCGACTCCCTTGATCCCTGTGGTTGCTTTCACATGACCTGCCATCCACTGCATGCTGCCCGCCTGGATAATGGCAGACTCTTTTCCGTTTAGTTCAATAACGATCTGGCGTCTGCGGACACCCATTTTACTCATAAAGTACTCATTTCTCGCATTTTCCGGCGCAACGGAGGCGTCTGACTGATACTCTAATACATGAAAATTTCCAAGACTGCTCACATATTTTCTTGCGTTGTTTTCTAAATTTTTTATATTCATTTAAACTCCCTTTCCTGCGCTGCTTTCTAATGAAAGCAAGTTTTGCACACTGATCTCCTATTCTTTCTTATCCGCTCCATTATAAAACAAACCGCTTTTCTTATTCAATCAGTATCCATATCATATTTAAAACTTCGGTTGTAAAGTCAACGTTTTCTGGTAGATCTCAACTAATTTTTCACGGTTCTTTTCACTGATAAAATAATAATCGCTCTGACTCCCCTCCGCCATGATATAAGGTTCAAAAGTCCGTATCCCACAAAACAGCACGGTTCCTTTTGATGCTACGGCAAGCCCGTATCCCTTTTCCGATATTACAAGCGGCATTCTTAACTTTTTTCCTCCATGGGAAATATATTTTGCTTTTGCTGTCACATCCATAAAATCAGCAGCAAGCAGTCCCTTTGCTTTCAAATGTTCGGACTTTTCCCAGTCAAAAAATATCCAGTTACATCTGCCTTCCTGAAACCTTGGCTCCTCCGCTTTTTCCGCAAGCAACAGTTGCTTTTTCTCATTGTAAAAACAGACCGCTCCATTATTTTTTGCAATGCGCACGGTAACTTTTTCCGTTGCAATTTCCACCAGCGTTTTGGATTCCTTTGCACTCCATGAAAATGCTGTATCCGCCTTTCCTTTCCATGCTGTATCGCCAATTTTTTCCGTGACACCCTTCACGAAACTGACCCGGATCACCTCCGGTGTGATCGGTGTGATGCGTAAAAGTCCGTACATACTGGAAAGTTCCACATAGCTTTTTGTCTTTTTGATCCATTTGATGGCAAAATTGTTTCGGGAATGGCCTTTAACACGGAGGATCGCATTGTCCGGGATCGCGCCAAATTCGTACGGAGACAGGATAATTTCCTCCGTATGGTTTCCTTCGTTTTTTCCAGAGTTGTCTGCTGCTTTTCTGACTGGCGCTGCCACAGCTCTCTTATAGGCAGATGCCATTTTCTGCCCTGTCAACGTTTTTCCTCTTGCCTCAGCCTCATTTTCTTTCCCCTGCGGTTTAATGACAATGCGCTTCGGACCGATATACTCGCGCTCTGCCATATCCTTTGCGCCCTCGATCCTGCGCTGCTGTTCGATCTCTTTTTCCGTGTGCTGCACCCGTTCAAATTCCGCTGCTTTTGTCAAGGTTTCTGCCGCAAACTCTTTCATATGTTTTCCTTCCGGAACTTTGTCGGCAAGGATCCCGGTCAGTTTTCCACGGTACAAAACCACAAGTTCATGCAGTGCGCGGGTCGCAGCCACATACAGAAGTTTGACATGCCCGTTATCCGACGGGTATTTTTCCTGCGTCGGATCAAACAGCAGCACAGTATCAAATTCAAGTCCTTTCGTGTAGGAGACAGGAAGCACCATGACGCCATCCCCGAACTCGGCTTTTTCCAGATCTGTTTCTACAATTTTTACATATTTCTTTAGTTCTTCCGCAGCCTGTGCCGCTTCCGCCTCATCACGACAGATCACAGCGATCGTCTCATAACCGTCCTGCTGCCATTTTTTGATCGTGGTGACGGTATCTGCCAGCAATTGATTTTCATCCGGACATGCCACCGTCTGCACCGGATTTCCGTGACGGATAATCGGCTCTACCGGATAAATGGAAAAGTCTCCATGGCGCAGGATCTCGTTTGCATACTCTGAAATCTCCACCGTGTTGCGGTAACTTTTCCTAAGAAGTCCAAACGCATCGAAGATCCCGGTCAAAATCAGTTTTTTCAATTCTTCCCAGTCGTTTAAACCATACTCAAAATGAATATTCTGGGATGTATCACCCATGATCGTGTAAGTACAGCCATACAGACAGTAATGCAGGCATCTGTATGACATCATGCCAAAGTCCTGCGCCTCATCAATCACTACATGGCTCGCCTCACGCACCGGATCCGTCTCTTTGATCCTCTTGTAAATATATGCAAGCGCCGCAAGATCATAGACATCAAACGAGTTTTCCGGCACATCGACTTCTTTTCCTGCCTCCTGCTGCGCAAGTAAAAATTCTCTGTAAAAAGTAAATACAGATTCTCTCCATTTTCCATCCCCAAAATAAGACGCGTATTTTTTGTCTAAAATCTTTTTCTCTTTTGGCGGAAAAGTCACGGACTTCCCGGAAACCTCATTTTCATATTTTGCATACAAAATCTCATTTAACATGAGTATCTTGCTCTGCATGGAAACTTTCGGATTATTTTTTAAATAACGTCCGATCTGCTCCTTTGATAACAGGAGATTTCCAGTCTTTTCCATATAAATGTCTTCTTTTGCGATCGACTGATTCTCATAGTTCTGGCAGAATTTTTCTAAATCCAGAAACCACGCCGTGCCGCCCTTGATGCTGTTTTTTGCATCTGTCTTGTCGATATTGTGGTAAGAAAACCGCGTCTCGTCCCAATCCTCATACAAAAGGCGGATGAAAAGCTGCTCCATCGTCATCTGACGGATTCCATACACATCAAGTTCCGGCAGAACACTTGTAATATAATTCAAAAGGATCCGGTTGCTTCCTATAATATAAAAGTCCTCCGGGCGGAAATCATCTTTATAATTATATAGAATATAGGAAATACGGTGCATCGCCACTGTCGTTTTTCCGGAACCGGCGACACCCTGCACAATGATGTTCGTTTTCGGCGAACGGCGAATAATGAGGTTCTGCTCTTTCTGGATCGTCGCAATGATCTCGCCCAAAACTGCCTTTTTATTTTGGGCAAGGTATTTTGTCAGCAGTTCATCGTTGGCGACCACATCCGAATCAAAGAAATCTTTTAACCGGTCATTTTCAATCTCGTAAGTGCGCTTGCGTTTCAGATCAATCTCAAATGTCCCCTCAGAGCTCACGGTATACTGGCATGTTCCCATCCTGCTCTCATAGTATACTGATGCAATCGGTGCCCGCCAGTCGAGCACGACCGGATCAGAGCTGCTGTCCGTGATGCCGACTCTTCCAATATAATAAGCCTCATCCGCTTTCGCCTTTGGATCCCTGAAATCAATGCGCCCAAAATACGGCTTCTTACGCGCCTTTTCATAGCGCACCAGTTCCCGTTCATCCTCCTTTAACCGCGCGGTTGCATTGTTCCAGAGTGCCAGTCCTTCCTTATCCTTTGCATCGTAGACTTCGAGGAGATCGGCAAGATCTTCATTGATCTTCCGGATATCTTCTTTCGCATGATCTAAATTATCCTGCGCAATCTCTATGATTTTACTGAGCTGATGCTCCTCGTCTTCCTTTGTCAGACCAGGGAATTTCTTAAACAGCTTTATGATCTCATCTAACGAATCCACCCTCGCTGCCAGCTTCCCACGCAATGCCTCATCCGGTTCGGTCTGATCCGGCACCATCACAACATTACAGCCTGCACCATAAGCACTGCATACACCGTTTGGGGAATCCTCAACTGCGATACATTCCTCCGGCAAAAGCGCAAGCTGTCTGCATGCATACTGATAGATATCCGGTGAAGGCTTTCCATGTTCCACCATCGTTGCACAGATGATCTGATCAAAATAACCGTAAAGACCAAGCTGCTTTAAATACTGTTCCGTACGCACCTGATCTGTCGCCGTCGCGATTGCACGGCGAATACCCTGTGCCTTTAAATAATCAAGAAGTTCGATTGCACCTTTTTTGATCTCAATTCCATTTTTTTTCAAACACTCTCCCATGATCTGCTTGCGATAATTTCGTATCGCCGTATAATCCAGATCCGGATCACGAAACATTTCTTTTAAATGCTGTGGTGCATATGGCTGCCCAAGTGACCGCATGGTAAGTGCCTGTTCATCCGTCATTTCATACCCAAAATGCGCCAATGCCTTTGGCCAGAACATGCGGTAATATTTTTCCGTATCGATCAGTGTGCCGTCCATATCAAAAATTACGGCTTTTATGTTTTTTGTATTCATGCTTTTCCTCTTCTATCCCGAACCATTACCTCAATTGTGCAACAACCGGCTGCATAAATCCCTGCCAGAACGATTGTCGTGAATTAGAATATTTTAACACATTTATTTTCACACGACAACGCTATTTCGAATGGCTGATACATTCTGGTAAAATTGTGCTATAATGAGCGCAAAAGAGTCAACATGCTCGCATGATTGATGAACGGCGAATTGGATCATGTGCTGATTTTACATATGATATAATGCTGCTTATAGAAAAAAATTATCAATTTGGAGGGAATTTTTATGAATCGTTTTAAAAAAATTTACAGTCAGGGCACTCTTGATATCATTGAAATCTGGGTTGACACAGAAACCGGAGTAAATTATGTGTTCCACAGAAACGGAAATGCCTCAGGTTTTACACCACTGCTTGATAAAGATGGAAAACCGGTAGTAACACCGCATCCTTAAACCGCTGTCAGACAAAAAAGAATACACAGAACTTCAAGGGAAAAATAGATGAATACACGAAGATTAGGCAAAACAGGACTTATGGTAAGTGAAATTGGTTTTGGCGGAGAATGGTTAGAGCGCCATCCGGAGGATGAAAGCATCGAACTGATCCACTACGCATCCTCCATGGGAATCAACATCTTAGACTGCTGGATGGCTGATCCGAAATCAAGAGATATCATTGGAAAAGGAATCAAAGAAAACCGCAGCAACTGGTTTATCCAGGGACATATCGGATCGACCTGGAAAGATGAACAGTATTTCCGCACGAGAGATATGAAATATGTGCGCCCGGCATTTGAGGGTCTGTTAAAAAGACTGCAGACCGATTATATCGATCTTGGCATGATCCATTATGTAGATTCTGAGGAAGAATGGGAACAGATACAGCACTCCGACTACATGGACTATGTGATGGAATTGAAAAATAACGGCATCATCCACCACATCGGCATGAGTTCCCACAATCCAAAAGTAGCAGTAAAAGCAGCCGAATCAGGGTTTGTGGAAATGATCCTTTTCAGTATCAATCCGGCATTCGACATGCTTCCTGCCAGTGAAAATATTGATACCATGTTTGCGGATGAATTTGATAACAATTTAAAAGGGATCGACGCTGACCGTGCGCGTCTGTACAAAGTCTGTGAACAGAACGACGTAGGCATCACGGTCATGAAAGGGTTTGCCGGAGGCAGATTGTTCGACGAAAAACGCTCACCGTTCGGTGTCAGCCTGACGCCGGTGCAGTGTATCCACTATGCACTGACCAGACCTGCAGTTGCTTCCATCATGTGCGGTTACGACACGAAAGAACAGATTGATGACGCAGTCGCATATGAAACTGCCACCGAGGATGCAAAAGACTATGCATCTGTTCTCGCAAATGCACCGTTCCACTCCTATCGCGGAGAATGTACTTATTGCGGGCACTGTAAACCGTGCGTGTCCAATCTGGATATCGCAATGATCAACAAATTTTATGACCTTGCAACGATGCAACCAAAAGTGCCGGCAACCGTACAATCCCACTATGAACTGTTAGAGCACAAGGCTTCTGAATGTATCGGCTGTCATGCGTGTGAACCGCGCTGTCCGTTTGGCGTTTCGATTGCGGAGCGGATGGAGAAAACCGCAAGATTGTTTGGGTGCTGATAAATTTCGGCTATGACATGTGGGACTAATGATTTATAAAAATTATCTTCTGATTATACCCAAAATATTGAAAAATCCAGGCATAAACAGTAAATTTATTTGCTATATGCCCAATCCAAAAGAGCCGGAACAAGCTTCCCTGTCCCGGCTCTTTTCTTTTGATTTCAAATTTTACTGTAAAATTTTTTCTATATCCTCTGCGATCTGCTCTTTTGTCAGATGATTTTTCTTTAAAACTTCTGTCACGTCATAGCGGTCTAAAAATTCTTTTTTCAGACCATAATTTAACACTTTCACATCAGAATTACCGTAGAAACGTGCGATCTTTTCTCCGAATCCTCCGTCTAAAATACCATCCTCTAAAGTGATGACCACGGAATGGTCTTTTTTCAGATTCTCTAACAATGTCTCATCGAGTCCGGTGATATAGTATGGATTGATCACGGTCGGACGCACGCCTGTTTTTTCTTCGAAAAGGGCTGCCGTCTCTTTTCCCAGTCCGTAGAAGGTTCCAAGACCGATGATCGCAGCTTTGCTTCCCTGCTGTGTCACTTCGTACTGGTTCAGCTTACTGAAATCTTTTGTGACTGTTTTGCCGTCAGAAACCAGTTCCCCGCCAGGAAGTTTGATGGCAACCGGATGCTCGTTCTGGTCGATACTCCAGTCTAACATGGCAAGATATTCTTCCTTTGTGGTCGGCGCAAGGTATACAAGATTTGGAATATTGGAAAGCATAGGTATATCCTGTAATCCAAGGTGTGTGACATCGTTCATGCCATATACGGATCCCCAGAAGGTAACGATCGTAGCCGGGTTGTTGTTGATGCAAAGATCCTGTGAGATCTGGTCAAAGGTACGCTGCACAAAGGTACTGTAAACGCCATAGACCGGTTTTCCGCCATTTGCGGCGATTCCGGAAGCCACTGCCACTGCTGTCTCCTCTGCGATGCCGACATCGATAAACTGGCTGCCCGCTTCTTTTCTCTTATCTTCGGTAAATCCCATGACAGTCGGCGTCGCAGAAGTGATTGCAACCACGCGCGGATCTTTTTTCATTTTTTCAAGCAGGTAATCTCTGGTCACAGAAGAATAGTCTTCACCGGTCGGAACAAACAGAGATTTACCCGTCTCAATATCAAACGGGGCACAGTAATGCCATGCCTCCTTGTTCTGCTCTGCCGGGGCATAACCTTTTCCTTTTAAAGTGTTGATATGCACAACGACTGGCGTTTTGCTATCTTTTACCTTCTTAAAAGTCTCGATCAGTGCCGCGATATCATTTCCTTTGTCCACATAAACATACGCAAGTCCCATTGCCTTAAATAAATTACATTCTGCCTGTCCGTTTGTCTCGCGCAACAATTTCAGGTTCCGGTACATTCCACCATGATTCTCGGCAATCGACATATCATTGTCATTGACAACAATGATCAGATTTCCGTCAAATTCGCCTGCATAGTCAAGTCCTTCCAATGCCTCACCGCCGCTTAAGGAACCGTCACCGATCACTGCGATCACATTTCCGTCTTCCACTTTTAAATTCCTTGCCTTTGCCAGTCCCAGTGCAAGGCTGATGGAAGTTGAGGTATGTCCAACCGTAAAGAAATCATGTTCGCTCTCATGTGGATTGCTGTAACCGGACACATCATCGTACTGTACCTCATACAGATAGGCATCTTTTCTGCCTGTCAGCATTTTGTGGGGATAGCTCTGGTGGGAAACATCATATACGATCTTGTCTTTCGGGGATTCGAACACATAGTGCAGCGCGATCGTTGCCTCCACCATACCAAAATTCGGTCCGAAATGCCCGCCATGTTTACTTGTGCGCTCCAAAAGGGCATGACGCATTTCTTCTGCCAATACCGGAAGCTGCTCCATTTTCAGTTTCTTTACATCTTCCGGTCCATTGATTTTTTCTATATACATCTTTTACTTACACTCCTTTTCATCCCAGCTCAGAACACCGGTCTCCACGGCTGCCTGATAGCGGGACACTTTAAATTTCAGACGTTCCATCGTCTCCTCAATCTGTTTTTTCTGTTCCTCTAAGACTTCTAACTGCTCCTGCAAAAGCTGGCATCTTGCCTCAATAGTAGAGTCTCCCATCTGGTAGAGTCTGACGTACTCGATCAATGCTTCAATCGGTACTCCTGCGCTGCGCATACAAATTGCATGTTCCACCCAGCCCAGATCGGACTCATTATAATTACGGATACCACCTGCGGTACGGGAAACCGGAGGAATCAGTCCAACGCGCTCGTAATACCGGAGGGTATCCTGTGAGATATCGTATTTTTCACTGACTTCTTTGATTGTCATATCATACACCATCCTTTCTGCGCCATTAATATAACATTTGGAGTTTACTCTAAGTCAAGATGTTTTTGTAAAATGTAAAAGTTAATTCCGTATCATAAGGCTTATTTCCATCGTGGCTCTTTTGCATACCCCATAAACAGATCAAAGATCGCACGGTAGCCTTCTTCCTTGATATGCATTCCCTCAATCGTATACTCTGCTTTGAGATTTCCATCCCGGTCTTTTAACGGATCATTGATATCTATATATTTTGCATGATGTCTTTCCGCAAGCTCCTGCACTGCCTTATTTGCCATCGCATTTTTCCCCGGTACCACTTCCTGATTCAATTTACTGTAACGTGCAATTTTTTCTTCTTTCGTCATGTTAATCCTCCTCGAATTCCATTTCCTTAATAAATGCTTCCACTTCTGCCGGCAAACGTTCCTCGCGCCATGCTAACAATATCTCGGTTGTAAGATCAGCGTCCGTAATGCCATAAACACTCATCGAGTCAGACACACGCATGGACTCTGGCAAAATTGCCACTCCAATCCCTTTTTCTGCAATTGTCAGCGCTGTTCTTGCATCCTCACATTCATAATAGATATCGCAGGTCAGTCCAACAGCCTCAAACGCTGAAATAATATAATTCCGATACCGGTGTGATAATATCAGATGTTCCTTTGACAATTCTCTCAAACTAATCTGTGATCCATCCTTTTTCCTGAATCCCTCTATTCCCTCATATCCATCTGCTGCCACGGCAGCCAGTTTTTCCCGAATCAGCCTCTTTGTCTTACAACCGTTCAGCGTGATCGGCGTACGCAGTGTTGTGATATCTATCATGTGCTTTTCTAATTGTTCTTTTAAATTGAATGTCGATCCCTCATGAATATCAAAATGAATCCCTGGATATTGTTTTGAAAACCTCTCAATATATTCTGACATCATCAGAACCGTAGATGGTGTAATACCAATATGTATCGTTGCAGACTGGCTTGCCTTGACCACCTCACGCTTTGTAACATCTAACATTTTTAAAATACTGCCAGACCTTGCATACAACACCTTTCCAGCTTCTGTCAATGTAATTTTCTTTGTTCCACGAAAAAAAAGCTGTACATTAAGTTCTTCTTCAAGCATTTTCATCTGATAACTGACCGGTGGCTGTGTCATTTTAAGAACTTTCGCAGCACCACTCACCGTTCCCTCTTCCACCACTGCACGAAAATATTCCAACTGTCTGATTTCCATGTTTCCCTCCTCTCCTGTTTTTGTCAGTATATATAAAAAATATTGTTTTATGATATAAAATAAATATTTTTTATATATTGTAATTTATGTTATACTGCTTTTCAAGAATTAAATTTTTCACAAAAATGAGGATTACCATGAAACGCATTGATTTTGAAAACGGAACCGTAACTGAAAATATATTAAGCGCTGCCCTCCCTATGCTTGCAGCCCAGATTTTAAGTCTGCTCTATAACATTGTAGACCGCATTTATATTGGTCGTATCCCGAATATCGGGACCACAGCGCTTGGTGCTGTCGGACTTTGTTTTCCGCTTATTATGATCATCACGGCTTGCAGCAATCTGTTCGGGAGCGGCGGCGCACCGCTTTTTTCGATCAACCGTGGAAAAGGTGATAAAGAACAGGCAAACAGGATCTTAAATACCTCTTTTTCCATGGTATGTGCCAGTGCACTCCTCCTGATGGGAACCGGTCTTCTCTTTGCAAAACCGCTTCTCATTCTTTTTGGTGCCTCAAAAAATGCTCTGACTTTTGCCAGACCTTATATGATGCTGTATCTGCTCGGTACACTTCCATCCATGATTGCTACCGGCATGAACCCTTTTATCAATGCACAGGGTTATTCCACAACCGGGATGTTTTCCGTGGCAATCGGTGCAATCGCAAACATTCTCCTGGATCCGCTCTTTATTTTTACCTTCCATCTGGGCGTAAACGGTGCAGCGGCCGCCACTGTATTGTCACAGATTTTATCTGCACTGTTTGTGTTTCATTTTCTGCGCCGCAAAGCGGAGATCAAAGTCCGCCTGCTTCGAAAAAATGAACTTTCCTCCTGCATTCCTCTCGCGAAAAGTATCATCAGCCTCGGTACATCCGGTTTTATCATGCAGCTCACCAACAGTCTCGTCTCCATCTGCTGCAATCATGTACTCTCCGTCACCGGTGGCGATGTGTACGTCTCTGTCATGACAATTGTCTCAAGTGTCCGCCAGATGGTGGAAACTCCGATCTATGCGATCACGGAAGGTTCCTCCCCAATCATAAGCTACAACTATGGTGCCCTCCGCCCCGCGCGCGTCAAAAAAGCCGGCATCACGATGGCTCTTATGGCGCTCGTCTATACCGGCCTCATGTGGAGCGTGATCATTCTCGCCCCGGAATATTTAATTGGTGTTTTCAGTTCGGATACAGCACTGTCAGCAGATGCCGTTCCCGCATTAAAACTGTATTTTGCTGCATTTATCTTTATGGATCTGCAGTATATCGGTCAGACTGTTTTCAAATCTTTAAACAAACGGAAACAGGCGATCTTCTTTTCCCTGCTGCGCAAGGTGTTTATCGTTGTACCGCTGACCTATCTTCTGCCATACACTTTCCACATGGGAACGGACGGTGTATTTCTTGCAGAACCCGTATCAAATGTGATCGGTGGCAGTCTGTGTTTTATCACAATGCTGTTTACGGTTCTGCCGGAGCTGAACCGGATGGAAAATCAGTAAAATATGCTTTCAGCTCCGCCACGATCATTTCCTGACTCTCCCTCGTGTGGATCAATGCATAATAATGCCCGCCGCCAAATTTTGACCGTCTTTCCTCTTCGCATATTCCCGCTGCAATGCCTTTTTCGGTCACACGTCTGATGCGGGTTTCGTCCTGTTCCTCTTCCTTCAAATAGCCTTTTTGTACGAGCAGATCATTGACAAAAGCAGCCGTCAGCTTTTTGCGGTCTTTTTCCTCACAGAGCGCATTGATCCGGTCGGTCAGTTCCGATACCATGCAGGCGTCAGAAAACGTTACCTGATCTAATTTTTCCGGTGCAATATAAAACGGCTGTTTCTTTTTTCTCGCCGGAGCTTTCGACACAGTCTCTACTGTCGCAGCTCCTTCTGTCTTTCCTGTCGTCATATTTTTTACTTCATGTGTCTGTAAAAACATCCGGATGATCTCTGCAAAACTTTCCCCGTAGCTTGCAGTCTTCTGTGCACCCATTCCGTATACATCCGCCATCTGTGTTTTATCTGCCGGACATCTGGCACACATATCTTTCAACGTCTTATCAGAACAGATGATAAACGGCGGCACACCCTGTTTTGCAGCAAGTTCTGACCGGCATTTGCGCAGTTTCTCAAACAGCTCCTGCCCTTCTTCCGTTAAATCTGCAAGTTCTGCTGTCTTTTTCTTTGCACGTCCGGTCTCGATATAATTTTCCTCCACCTCGTCCTCTGTCACAACACAGTTACTGCATTTTTCACAGATGCACGGACTGTGATCCCCAAAATAGTTCAGGATATACTGGCGCAGACACTCATCTGTCTCACAGTAGTGAATCATCTGATTCAGCTTCCGCTGTTCATTTGCCCGGACTGCCGGATCTCCTGCCGTATAACCGCCCTCTAATGCCTTATAGTCCAGCAGCCGTTTGTTGATCATGATATCCTGTTTGGAAAAGAAAAGCACACACTCTGCTTCCTCCCCGTCACGCCCGGCTCTTCCCGCCTCCTGATAATAATATTCAAGGCTTTGCGGCATATTATAATGGAGAACATAACGCACATTGGATTTGTCGATCCCCATTCCAAATGCGTTGGTTGCAACCATCACACGGATCCTGTCATAGGTAAAATCATCCTGACTCTCTTTCCGTTCTTCCAAAGAAAGCCCCGCATGGTACCGCCCTGCCAGAATGCCGTGCTGCAATAAAAGTTCACAGACACTATCCACATTCTTTTTTGTCGCACAGTAGATGATCCCGCTCTCATCCTCATGCCTTTTGACATAATTTAAAATACTGTTGTCCGTCTCTTTTCCACCTTTTCGCTTTACGACACGGAAGAAAAGATTCGGCCGGTCAAACCCGGTCACGACAGTCACCGGATTCTGCAGGTGCAGACTTCCCGTGATATCCTGTTTGACGCGCTCAGTCGCTGTCGCCGTAAATGCGCTGACCACAGGGCGTCTCGGCAGTCTTGCAAGAAAATCTGCAATCTCTAAATAGCTTGGCCTGAAATCCTGTCCCCACTGGGAAATACAGTGTGCCTCATCCACTGTCACCATCGAAATGTCTGCCCGGCATGCAAAATCTAAAAAACGCATGGTATTTAACCGCTCCGGCGCGACGTAGATGATCTTGTACTGTCCCTGTGCCGCATACAAAAGCGCCGCCCGGATCTGATTTTCCGTCAGTGAGCTGTTGATGTATGCCGCATGTACGCCTGCCTGGTTCAGTGCCTTGACCTGGTCAGACATCAAGGAGATGAGCGGTGAGATCACGATCGTGATACCGGGCAGCATCAGTGCCGGAACCTGATAACAGAGTGATTTTCCGGCGCCGGTCGGCATGATGCCGAGGACGTCGCTGCCATTTAAGATGCCTTCCATCAAGTCCTGCTGACCAGGCCGGAGGGTGTCGTATCCAAAATAGTGTTTGAGTGTCTGATATAAATTCAAAATTTGTTTCTCCTTTTTACATTGCTATCCAGCCAAATGCATTTGCCACGGAACTGATCAGTATGATCAGTGCAAAGACCGGGCACAGATATTTGATCATCACAATAAAAATCTTTTTCCTGCGGAATGTGCTCTCTCCGTGCATGATCTCCTCTTCCATCCGCTTCATTCCGACGATTCTCGATACAAACAGGCTTGTGAGCATTGCCGCAATCGGCATCATCACAGAGTTCGTCAGAAAATCAAAGAAATCCAAAAACTGCATGCCGATAATTTTAATGCCTACTAACGGTCCATATCCCAGTGAAGATAAACTTCCAAGCGCGATCATGATCACTCCGACTAAAACCGTTGCTCTTCTTCTGCTCCATCCCAGCTCATCCTCAAAGGTAGAAACCGCGCTCTCAGTCAATGCGATAGAACTTGTTACTGCTGCAAACAGTACTAGCAGGAAAAATAGGATTCCAACTACTGTCCCAAATCCCATATTCTCAAACACTTTTGGAATCGTAATAAACATCAATGCCGGTCCCGCCTGCAGAGTATCCGGGTCGCCGCCCGAAAATGAGAACACCGCCGGAATGATCATCAGTCCCGCCATAATAGCAATCGCCGTGTCAAACACTTCCACATTTCTTGTGGAATCTTCCAGTGATGTTTCTTTTTTCATATAGGATCCAAAGGTAATGAGGATTCCCATTGCAATCGACAGCGAATAAAACATCTGTCCCATCGCCGCTACCACCGTCATCCAGGAAAAGTTTTTCACATTTGGCACAAGAAAATATTTTACTCCCTCCATGGCGCCCGGTCTTGTCACGGAATACACCGCAATCAGGACGGATAACACGATCAGTATCGGCATCATAAATTTCGATACACGTTCGATTCCGTTTCGCACCCCTGCGTAAATGATCGTCAGAGTGAACAGACAGAACAGGATAAAACAGAGTTCCGTGGATACTCCATCTGAGATAAACTCCGAAAAATATCCGTCTGCCGCCAGCATTTTTCCATTTCCCCTGATATACTCGATCAGGTATTTGATCACCCAGCCGCCGATCACGGAATAATACGGCACGATCAATACCGGGATGATCGCATTGATCCATCCACCGGCTGACAGCCATCCGGCTTTTCCAAATGCCTGAAACGCTCCCACCGGACTTTTCCTTGTCATGCGTCCAAGTGCCGACTCAGCCATGATCATCGTATATCCAAACGTCAGTGCCAGTAAAATATAGATCAGAAGAAAAATCCCTCCACCGTATTTTGCCGCCAGATATGGAAATCTCCAGATATTTCCAAGTCCTACGGACGCACCTGCGGCGGACAGTACATAACCCAGTTTCCCGGAAAAAGAACTTCTTTTGTTGTCGTGTGTGTGTAAATTGCTCATATCTTTTTGTTCACGGTTTGTGAAACAGTCTCCCTTCATTTTTTGTTTTCTTCTCTATTACCGCACCAGCCGGAATGTCTTTTCCACCATGAAAAACATTAACACAATGAAAATCAGCACATAGACCGGCAGCAATGTGATGGAAATATGATTTGCGATCAGTCCAAAAACCGGCGGCATAAATGTAGAGCCGACATAAGCACTCGCCATCTGGATACCGATGATTGCCTGGGAATTTTTCTCTCCAAAATTTGCCGGTGTTGCGTGAATGATCGATGGGTAGACCGGTGCACATCCAATCCCCATCACGACAAGTCCTGCCAGAGCTGCCGTGTCAGACGGAATCGGCAGAAGTACTGCAGCACAGCCAGCCAGTAAAATAGTTGTGCCAAGCCTGATCATCTTATGATCACCTAATTTTTCCGTCACAAATCCTGCCAAAAATCTTCCGAGCGTGATACCGCTGCAGAACAATGCCGCATATGCCGCCGCACGCTCCGCAGAGATACCTTTTGCACCGACCAGATAACTGCTTGACCAGAGGATCAGTGTAGATTCCAATGCACAGTAAGAGAAAAATCCAAGCAAGAGCTGTGGTACGCCTTTGATCTTCACTGCACCGCGTATTCCAATCACCTCGTGCTGCTCTTCCTGCTGTTCTGCCGTTTTGTTGACTTTCCAGACCGGAAGTGTCACAAACAGAATCATTGTGATCCCCATCTGAAGAAAAGATACCATGCGGTAACCGTTCTGCCAGGATGAGGTGGTCAGTGCATAGCTCATTATGTACGGGCTGATGATTGTTCCCACGCCCCAGAAACAATGCAGCCAGCTCATATGTTTTGATGAATAATGCAATGCAACATAGTTATTGAGTGCCACATCGATAGCTCCTGCGCCAAGTCCATACGGAATCGCCCACAGGCACAACATGTAAAATGCGCTCGACGTCGAAAAACCAAACAAGGCAGCTGCCGTTAACAGGACACTGCATACCGTAACGATCTGTGTTCCAAATTTCTTTGTCAGGCGTTCCGACATTAAACTTGAACAGATCGTCCCTGCAGAGATGATCATTGTGACCAGTCCCGCATAGGACAGCGGCACCGAAAATGCCTCATGCATGATCGGCCATGCCGAACCAAGCAGAGAGTCCGGTAAGCCAAGACTTATAAATGCCATGTAAATTAACAGTAATAATAGTGTGTACATTTTTTGCTCCTTTATTTATCCAATTCGCCGTTTGCCACTTATACAAGTATCTTGACTCGCTTCGCCCGGCAGTCTTATTATATCTTGAAGCAATGCTTCATGATCATGATCTGCACGAGCTTCGCCCGGCAGTCTTATTATATCTTGAACGCCATCAAAAATCCACGCAATATTATAGAATATTATCCCATAACATGGTAAAATAAAGTAAAAATATTATTTGTGGAGATCTGATCATAGATGAACTTAAGACAAAATAAAGAAAAAAACGCACAGCAAATGTTGACAGGCGTAATTTTGACATTATTTATCATGCTCCTGCTTTGTACCATATTTACAAATCAGGATGCAGCCTCTGTAAGCAAACTCAAAGCACGTCAGCCTGACAAAATACAATACCTGGATGATGGAATGGTACTGCTTAGTTTTAACATTAACCGCAATGAAAACAGCAGAGGCTCACTTGTATTTTTTACCTCACATCAGCATGTGACCGTTTTTACTAAAAACAACGTAATATACAATTTGGATGATTCCGGTGGAATATGGGGGCATACAACAGGAAATGTCTGGAATTTTGTAAAACTGCCGGCATATACAGAAACAGTCATAGTCAGGCTGAAATCCTGTTATCCGGAAACAGCCGGTCAAATTGAACAATATTATATAGGAACCGGAAATGAAATCTATACAGGCATATTGCGTCAGTCTATGCCCACTTTTATAGCGAGTGTATTTATTCTGTTAGCCGGTTTTTTTATCACGTGTTACTGGGTGTTTATTCACAACAGCAGCCATATAGACGGAACTCTTTTTTATCTGGGGATATTCTCCATATTGCTTGGACTCTGGGCCACCAATGAGACAGATGTTTGTTCTCTGATGCTCCTAAACAGAAGATCATCTGCTTTTGCTGCTTTTATGTTTCTGATGATAATGCCTATCCCATTTTTGATGTTTGTAAAGAGCTTCCTTGAGATCAATGATGATAAAATCTGGAAGATCTTCTGCAATCTGTGTATGCTTCAGACAGTTGTCTGCAGCTTGCTGCACTTTACCGGATTCTATGAGTTTCGAAGAAGCGTCTGGATCACTCACCTTTCCATTTGTATAGTGCTGATTTATCTGATCACAGTTATCATATATAAAATTATAAAAAAACAGGCTGATCAGAGACTGAAAGTCTGCATGGCAGCTCTTGCCTTCGTCGTCATTGCAACTATTGTGGATATTGCCAGTTATTACAAAACAAGAAATAATTCCGGAATTTGGGGAAGATTATCTTTCCTTGTATTTATTATAATCCTCGGTTTAGAGTCCGCAAGACAGGCTGTCGCCAGTTTGAAAAAAGGGCGCAGGATAGAGGAACTCGAACAATTTGCACTGAATGATTCCATGACAGGATTTTACAACAGAAATGCCTATGACTACTTTATATATAATGAAAAGAATATTAAAAATTATATGGTGGTAACGTTTGATCTTAACAATCTCAAGATGTGCAACGACAACTACGGTCACAGTTCGGGGGATGCCTATATCATTCATTCTGCACATATCATAGAAACCACTTTTGATCGGTTTGGCAAATGTTACCGTATCGGAGGCGACGAATTCTGCTGCCTCATCCCGGATGCGGCAGAATTCCAGATAGAACGTTTTATCCAAAAGATGCAGCAGGATATTGCGATACTCAATAATAAAAATATCATTCCAACCGAAGTTGGAATCGCATGCGGATATGCGTTAGCCACACCGGATGATGCCGACATAGAAAAAGTGCGTGAACGTGCAGATGAGATGATGTACCATAACAAGAAAGTGTTAAAGGGACTTATTTAAAAAAGATCCAGCATATTATCCAGATATATCTCCTCTCTGACCTGCAGCTGATACTCAGGTTTTGTCATATAATAGAGCAGAAACTCCAGAATCAGGGCGCTGCCAAGTCCCCTGCCTTCGATTTTAAAATTGGAAAATCCCATCGGCAGATAGCTGTTTTTCATATCATCCACTCCAATAAACCCGGGATTTTCCATTGCCTTCGAAAAACGATAGCCATTCCCTGCATCCGGAGCTGCACAGCGGTGATCCGAACCATTTTCTCCAAGGTTTTTGCGGCTGACAGCTTCATAACAGATTTTCCTGTCCCCGCAGCCAAACCAGCAGCATTCATTACATAAGAATTCCACTTTGTCTTTCTGTGCCCCTGTCAATGTACTTAATTTATCAAAAACCTTATTCAACCGGAAATCCGGTACGACATAAAGAAACTCTTCCCTGTTTACTTCCCTTACGAACTGCTCAAAATCCGTCAGAACCTTGGTGGTGGATGAAACAAAATAAAATCCCGGATAATTTTTTCTCAGATATTCCAGCAACAGATCCGAATAGAGAATGACACCATTTCTGACACCCTCACTTTTCTCAAATAAAGTGCAGAGATGATTGCATTTCTTATCCCAAAGATGTTCCTGCCCAAGCAGGGAATTGCTGAATGTAAGCCGCGCTGAGATTCCGTATTCCTGCATCAACGCAAAAATCTCCTGTGGGTCGTGATCCCCGAACGAAGTACGGCCTCCACCCCAGATACAATCTGACGGGGCACCATAGACAGAGCCTATCTCACACCAGTCGTAAAAGTATTCTCTGTGTTCCCGGAATAATGGCAGAAACACACGATATAATTCATAAAACTCAAACAAACCCGGAAGATGGTAGTATGCTGTGTTCTTTTTTAATTGATTCATGTCTGTATTCTCAATCCTCCTCAAATTCCGCAAGTTCGGTCTCCGTCTCAAGCATCCGCTCTAACAGACTCTCCTGGTTCTTTTCCTCTGCGTCAAGTGCATTCTGCAGTTCCATCAGCTTCGGATAGTCACTGGCAAGCTCCGGATCCATGAACTGCATTTTTATTTCAGCGAGTTTTTCTTCGCTCTCCTCTAACATTTTTTCATATTTTTCTAACTGATGCTGCAGTCTTGAACGGATTTTGCCCGGATTGTAATAAGTTTTTTTATCAAACACATCCGTTAAAGTAGGAACATCTGCGTCTGTTTTTATGCCACTCTGATGCTGATTGTGTTTCTCATTCCCCACAGAATTTTGTGTATCATTTCCTGACACATACCTCGCACTCTGTGACATTCCTCGCCCTTTTCCGGAAATCTCCATCTCTTTTTGTTTTTCTGCAAGATACTCCTCATAGCTCATGGCATATTGTTTCACACCACTCTCGGAAAACTCCAAAATCCCGGTTGCGATCCTGCTGATAAAATAACGGTCATGTGAGACGAAAAGTACTGTTCCCTCGTACTCTCTTAACATCTGTTCTAACGCCTCTTTTCCAACAATATCCATATGGTTCGTCGGCTCATCTAAGATCAAAAGATTCGGTTTGGTCTGCAGCATTTTACAGAGTGCGAGACGGACTTTTTCTCCGCCGGAAAGCTGTCCCATCTTCTTTTCTACATCTTCTCCGGAAAATAAAAATCCCCCCAGTGCACTGCGGACTTCCTCCCTCATATAGGAAGGATATTCCTCCCAGAAATTTTCAAGCACGGTCTGATCTTCCCGGAAATGCTCCTGCACTGCTTTCTGCTGGTCAAAATAACTCCATTCTACATTTTGTCCAAATGAAAATTCACCACCTAACGCAGGCAGTTCGCCGACTAAGGTTTTCAAAAGTGTGGATTTTCCTTTACCGTTCTCCCCAATGATTGCAAGTCTGTCTTTCTTTTGAAGCAGAAATGAGACTTTACTTAAGACGGTATCGTAACCGATCTCAAGATTTTTGGCATGAATCACATTCGTGTAGCTTTCCATGCGCGGTACATATCTCGCATGAAATGCTTTCGTATCAAAATGTCTCGGCTTTTCGATTTTTACCATGTGTTCGATCGCCATGCGCTTTGAACGTGTCGCCGCCACTTTCGTCGGCGTATTTTTCCATTTTTCGATCCAGTCCGTCAGACGTTTGATCTCCTTTTGCTGCTCCTCATAGTCTTTTTCCTGCTTGATGAGTGCCTCTTCCTTTTGCTTTATAAATGCCGTATAATTGCCGGCATAACGTTTGATCTCATGATATTCGATCTCGTAGGTCACATCGATCACTTTGTCTAAAAACATACGGTCATGTGAGACAATGATGACCGCCTTATCATAAGACTTTAAATACCCTTCTAACCACTCGATCGTCGGAAGATCCAGATGGTTGGTCGGCTCATCGAGCAGCATGATATCCGGACGTTTTAACAGCAGTTTGATAAATGCCACTTTCGTCTGCTGTCCACCGGAAAAACTTCTGATCGGGCGTTTCAGATCTTCTAACGCAAACCCGAACCGCTGAAACATAGTCTCCATATCCTGCTGCCACGAATATCCCCGCATTGCCTCCATACGGCTTTGTAAGTTGTCATATTCGCGCAAAAGCTGTTTGTCCGCGGAAGTTTTCATCTCATTTTCAAGTTCCCGCATCCGCTTTTCACACGCAAACACCGGCTCAAATACTTTCTTGATTTCCTCTTCCACGGTCACATCTTTTTCCGTAAAATTAACCTGACGCAGGAAACCAATCTCCTGTTTTCCTGCCATCGTAATACCACATTCTTCATCGCTGTCTAAATTATTCATCGAAATATCGCCCGCGATCAGACGCAGCAGCGTGGTCTTTCCACAGCCGTTTCGTCCTACAATGGCGATTTTTTCTTTATCATGCACCTCAAAATTGACATCACGTAAAATCACATCTCCGCCAAACTGCACGAGGGCATGACTGATCTTATATCTCATGTTTATCTCCATTCCTGCGTAAAATCTTACTTTTACACTAACTCCTCTATCTTTGATAGACTACCTACCTTCTAACACCAGCCGAAGTAATTCATTTGCCCAGTACTCCGTCAATTCAAAGTGAGGCACAGGCAGTAGTTATTCTCTGCTATTTCAGGATCATCTTCATGGCCGGTCTTCCCATAGCCCAGCATCACAAAACCAATCAAAAGACCATCATCATACATACATCCCAGACATTTTTTGTTGTAATTTCTTCAAAACGAATCATATTAATCCCCTTTCTTGCGTGTGAAAAATTTTATTTTCACACGAATCTCCTTTCTTTTTCCTCACAGCAGCCGAAATACCTGCTCCGCCGTGGCTGCTATATTTTCCATTGCATTTTCTTTTTTCATTGCTTCTTCTAATGTTGTCACGCCTCTTACGATCGGGAAAAATGCGTCAATCCCTGCCTGATTACAGACGGAAGCTTCCGGTGCAACACTCCCTGCAAATGCAATGACTTTCGCATTATATTTTTTTGCCAGCGCAGCAACACCAACCGGTGCTTTCCCCATGACCGTCTGTGCATCCAGACGTCCCTCTCCGGTCACCACAACATCTGCATTTTTCATTTTTTCTTCCAGACCAGTTGCCTGCAAAATCAGTTCCACACCCGGTATTAATTCTCCCGCAAGATACGAAAGGAATGCATATCCGAGTCCTCCCGCTGCACCGGCGCCCTCACAGTCCGCAAAGTCACAATCCAAACTTTCTTTGGTCACATCCGCATAATGTCTCATTGCTTCATCGACCTGCTCTTTCTGTTCTTCCGTCACACCTTTTTGTGGTCCAAATATGTAAGTTGCACCCTGTTTGCCGCAAAGCGGATTTTTCACATCACAGGCAATCTGAAATTTTGCACCGGAAAGCAGCGGATTTTTATTTTCAGTCCGGATCACCTCAATCTTTACAAGCGCTGCCGCGCCCTCTCCCACATCATTTCCATCTTCATCAAAAAATTCAAATCCAAGTGCCTTTAACATTCCGATGCCTCCATCGTTGGTTGCACTTCCACCAATTCCAATCATGAAATTTTTACAGCCGCGTTTCAGGGCATCTGCAATCATCTCCCCCACTCCATAGGTAGATGCACGCAATGGATCTTTTTTTGTCACAAGCGTGATTCCTGCGGCAGATGCCATTTCCATGACAGCCGATTTTGTCTCTTCTAAAAAACCGTAATAACACGACACTTTTTCTCCAAGCGGCCCTGTCACGGTAACCGGTATTTTTTTTGCTCCCAAACCTTCGATCAGTGCATCCACGGTTCCTTCTCCGCCATCCGCGAGCGGATTTACCACTACTTCTGCATCCGGTTTTGCTGCCAGAATACCTTTCTTTACAGCATTTCCAGCCTCCATGGACGTCATGCTTCCCTTAAATGAATCGATTGCTGCTATTACTTTCATATAATCACATCTTTCCGTGAAAATCACCTGTGTCATAAATATACCGGCTGACTTCCACTGTAAAATTCTCTTCCCCTGCCGTCACCTTATCGTCAGACGAAACAATAATCCGATCTATGCCTGTCATTCTAAGAAGTCAGTTTGTTACTGTTCGCACTTCATCCCAAGCTGCCAGAATGCCA
>OLFX01001544.1_pt1 | contig 25119 bp, 30 predicted proteins | sample 1605091 | NCBI WGS metagenome assembly OLFX01 (sample SAMEA3888906, study PRJEB22519) | human gut metagenome | biome: human gut; feature: human-associated habitat; material: faeces | place: Denmark | collected 2012 | reverse complement strand
CGCGCTGCCGATCTACGGTATCATCAACGGCACGGGGCTGCTCATCGGCATTGGCGGCGGCGTGCGGTACACGCTGCGGCACACGCGCGGCGACGAAAACGCAGACAGCGTATTTACGGCAAGCTTACTGATGGGCGCTGTTTTGTCGTTTGTTTATGTGCTGTGCGGCGTGTTCGGGGCGGAGCATCTGGCAAGATTGCTTGGCGCTTCCGGCACGGTTTTACAGCCGACAACCGTCTATTTGAAGGTTTGCTGCCTGTTTTCGCCGTTTTTTATTTTGAATAACATCTTAACGGCGTTCACGCGCAACGACGATGCGCCCGGGCGCGCGATGGCGGCAATGCTGATGGGCTCTTTTGCGAATATTGTGATGGACTGGTACATGGTGTGCGTCTTGAACGCCGGTATGCTGGGTGCGGTGCTTGCGACCGGCATGTCGCCGATTTTCGGCGTAGCGATCTGCCTGACGCGAAAGCGCGGGTATCACATCGGGAAGCACCGTATTTTTGAGGAAATTCCGAAAATTTCTGCGGCGGGTTTTTCCGCGTTCATCGGAGAGTTTTCTTCGACGGTCGTTATTTTGATATTTAACTATCTGCTATTATCACTTGCGGGCAGCACGGGCGTTGCGGCTTACGGCATCATTGCAAACGTGGCGCTTGTGGCAACGGCGGTGTTGACCGGCGCGGCGCAAGGCGTGCAGCCGCTGATCAGCATTGCGTTTGCGGAGCATGACCGCAGAACGCTTACACAGCAGACGCGGCGCGGCGTTGTGACGGCGGTTTTACTGGGCGCGCTGTTTACCGTGGGCGCTTTGCTCTTCCCGCAGCAGGTGACGGCGGTGTTCAGCAAGGGCAGCGCAGAGCTGACGGCGCTTGCCGTGCCGGGCCTGATGCTGTACTTCTTAAACTATCTTGTGAGCGGCGTGAATCTGCTGCTTATCGCGCGGTTTGCGGCGGCGGAGCGCAGCCGGGACGCGGCTGTTTTATCTCTTTTGCGCGGCGTGATCTTAGTTGTGCCGTGTGCGGTGGTGCTTGCAAATATATTCGGGCTGACGGGCTTGTGGCTTGCCGTGCCGACGGCGGAGGTGCTTTCTCTGCTTTGCGGGCTTTATCTTTTATACCGCGAAAAGAAAAGCGAAAAAACCGCTTTGCAGACGGCGTAAAACGCGGTATAATCTTTTAAAAGACGACAGTTTTGGACAAAAGGAGACCGACATGCACATTCCAAAAAGCGACACGCAGCACACCGAAATTCTGACATTTGAAGAAGCGCAGAAGCACCGCGAAGAAAGCGCCGTTTACGACCGCAAAAAATGGCTTTATATCCCGGATTTTTACTCCGAATACCGTTACATACTGGGTACCGCCGGCAAAAAGCCGCTCATTACCATCGGCATCAACCCCTCGACGGCGGAGCCGGATAACCTCGACAACACACTGAAATCCGTAGAGCGCATTGCGCTTTTTAACGGGTTTGACTCGTTTATCATGTTCAACGTCTACGCGCAGCGTGCGACGAACCCCGACCACATGGATAAGGCGTTTAACCGTGCGCTGCACGAGGAAAACATGAACGCGTTTCGCTGGGTGCTTTCGCGCAGCGGCGGAGAGCCCGGCATTTGGGCGGCATGGGGCACGATTGTGGAAAAGCGCGATTATCTCAAAACCTGCCTTGCGGACATGACGTCCATCGGCGACGCATTCCGTGCAAAGTGGTATCAGGCAGGCAAGCCCTCTAAAAAGGGACACCCGCACCACCCGCTGTATCTGCGAAAGGACTCGAAATTGGAGGACTTTGACATGGCGGCATATTTGAAGGCGCTTTAAAAAACTTGAAAATTTAATTTTGACTATAAAAAACGCTCCTCACGGTTCGTAGATCAGGTGGAAGCCGAAAACGGCAAGCCTAAACGAACTTTGAAGGAGCTTTTTTTATGAAAACTTTTATCCCGCACGTGTATTTTTCCGCACCCGAAGACACCGTAGGCGACCTTGTGAACCAGATCCGCCGCGAGAGCGAGATCCCCGGCACGGCAGAACCGAAGCCGGAAATGAAGGACAGCGGCAAGAAATCCATCATTCCGAAGACGGTCGTTTCCGCTGCGAAAAGCGAGCTTGACCGCGTTTATGACCTGCTGACAAGCGGCGAAGACCTGCAGATGAACCCGGACGGCACGCTGAGCCCCGCCTCTGCCCCGAAAAAGCGCGCAAAGCCCGCGCCGGGCAGCGAGCCGAAAGCGCCGGTGAAGACGAAAAAGGAGATCATTCCGCACACGGTAGTCTCCGCGCCCGAAAAGGACACCGTGGGCGACCTTATCGAGCAGCTGCACAAGGAGCCTGAGCCGCTTCCGGAAGAACAGCCCGAGGAAAAGGCAGAAACGCCGGAGAAGACCGACGGCAAGAAATCCATTATTCCGAAGACGATCGTTTCCGCGCCCGTGCAGCAGTGGTACAAGACGAACAAAGCGCTTTATAACGCGGAGGTCGCCGCCATGCGCAAGGAATTCAACGACCCGAACATGCAGCCGCATTTTATGTCGGACGGCCGCATGTACTGGCTTGTGAAGACCCGCCCGAACCTCGGCCGCGGCTTTAACACCATGACATACACAATGAAGCTTGTCTACGACCCCGACCACCCGAAGGTGCGCTATTCTTCCTCCGTGAAGCCGTATCTTGTTTCGCCGACGCTCGGCGAATTGCAGAAAATCGTCAACATGCTGCCGCACATACCGCTGGACGCGGACGGCAAAAAACTCATCCCGCACACGCTGACGGACAACCGCGGCGAGCGCTATATTTGCTCCAGCGACGTGGCGGACGTACATGCGGAGGACACCTGCACCACGAGCGCCGTGACCTCCTTCCGCTTTGCCTACCGCTGGCTGATGGTGTTTGAGCTTGCCATCCGCAAGCCGGAAGCATGGAAGGATTTTCAGGCGCATGGGAAGATTTAACGGAGGCTTTTTTATGAAACTCTTTTCGACCCCGCCGGTGCTTTCCGGCAAGAAAAACAAGAAGCGCAAAAAGCTTTTGAAGGCGCAGCGCAAGGCGTTAAAGCGCGGCGACCACCCGTTTGAATCCGACAAAGCTGCCGACTGCCGCGGCGTAGTGCTTTCAAATCGCGCGTATCTCTCTGTTCTGAGCGAGGTGTATTCCCGCGACCCGTTGGAGACGGGCGGCATTTTCTTCGGCAACGTGAAAAACGGCGTGTGGTATGTGGCGGAAGCGAGTGACCCCGGCGTTTACACGCTGCACACGTGCGCCCACCACGAGATGGACAATAACTACCACAACCACATTTACCCGGTGCTTTCGCGCTTATATCGGCACGGGCTGTGCCTTTTGGGACTTTGGCACCGCCACCCCGGCTCGCTCGACACGTTTTCAAGCGACGACGACCGCACAAATCACAGCTTTGCCGAGGTCATCGGAAACGGTGCGGTTTCGATGCTCGTCAATCTCGACCCCACCGCGCGCCTGACATGCTATTACCTCAGTAAAACCGGCGAATATCGCACCGTGCCGGTCATGGTCGGCGACAAATACTTTGCGGGTACCGGCTTTTTGGAGCTGACAACATCTGAGGCGCTTTTAAAGAACAAAGACCGCCTGCAAGCTGAAATTTTTGACCCCGAGGAGGCTTAACTGTGGAAAAAATCATCATCACACGTCGTGAGCTTATCAGACAAATTCCGGCTGATCTATCCGAACACGACAGAACCGTGTCACTTTTAAACGCACTTTTCGAGCGCCTGCCGGAAAATACGGAAAAAGAGGATGTTGACTTACAGTCCGGCGACTTTGACGAGGCGTTTCGTTTGCTAAACGCGTTTGACCCGCGCACGTACGGCACCGTGCAGCTCGGCGAGAGCCTGCGCGAGGAGCAGACGGATACGGCAAAGGAGCACGTGGGCGTGCTGGGACTTTCCGACACGGCTTTGCCCGGCAATGATTATGTGGGTGAAGTGACCGGCGCGGGCAGCGCAGACACCGGCTACTACTACCTTTTGGCTACCGATGAGACCTATGCCGATACGTTCAAAAATCCCGACCACACCACCCGCGGTTTGATCGTATCGGGTGCTGCATACACGGCACTTTTGAGTGAAAACGTGGTGCTGACGGGCTACGATTACTTTGGCACCTATAAGGACGGCGGCTGGCTTTTCAACCGTTGCGACGAAGCGAAAAGCACGCTGACGGTGGACAGCTTTACGCTCATCCACGACCTTTTCAGTCGCAACACGGGCCTGTTTGAATCTGCCGAGATGCTGAAAAAATTCGCCGTCATCATCGGCTGCGGCTCTGTGGGCGCACGCGCCGCTTTGGAACTGGCCCGCGCCGGTGTGGGCAGATTTCTGCTCATCGACGACGACATTTTAAAGCCGCACAACATCTGCCGCCACACGCACGGTATGCGCGACCTCGGCCGCTTTAAGGCTGACCTTCTGCGCGAGGATATTCTGAACATTGACCCCGCAGCCGAAGTGACGGCTTTCCGCGGCAAGCTGGAAAACGTGCCGCTTTCTCTCTTTGAAAATCTCGGCAAGAACGGCATTGTCTTTGCGACGGCAGATGACAGAAGCGCAAATGCGCTTGCAAATGCGCTCTCCAGCACACTCGGCGTGCCGTTTATTGCCGTAGGCTGCTGGGCACGCGCCCATGCGGGCGAGGTGTTCTACCACATCCCAAACCGCGGCATGAAAACCTACGGCGAGACCTTCTCCGCGCTTTTAAAGGACGCCCCGGCGCGCGACACGCACGGCGATTATTTTGGCGAAGCAGATGCCCGCGAACGCCTCCATTTTGAGCCAGGCACCTCTACGGACATCGGATTTGTGACGCTGGTCGGCGTGAAATTCGCGCTTGACCTTTTGAACCTTGAAAGCGAAGCCTATACCCCGCGCGTTTTGAACGACTATACGCCGTACACGCTCATCTGCAACACAAACCGCCCGGAGATTGGCGGTGAAAATGCGAAGATCTTCCCGTACCCGCTGTACATCAGCCGCTCCATTCGCCCGGCGGGTGAAGCATGACGGGCACGGACGCGCTCACGGCTTATCTGCGGCAGCTTGAGCGCATAAAGGACGACTGGGACGACCGCAAATACGCGGAAATCGAAAGAGACTGTCTTTTGCCGCTTTGGCAGCTCTGCCGCCGTATGCAGGAGACCGAGCAGGACATTTACGCGTTCATCTTCGGCACAGAGCACGAACTTGCACACATAGACACCGACATTTATTCTTGAAAGAAGGCATCGTTATGGCAAACGGAAGCGTTGTGGTACACGACATTGATTCCCTTGAAAAATTCGGCATGGAGCTTGCGGCGCGCAGCGCGGAGCTGGAATCGCTTTATAATGTGCTTACGGTGAGCTGCGCGGCACAGGAAACAAACTGGCACGACCCGCAGTACGACCTCTTGCACGAACGCGTAGAGCTGTACGCCGGTGAAGCCCGCGCACAGCTGCTTGCGCTGAACGACGCGGTGCAGTATATTTCCGTGCTGGCCGCAAAGCTGCGCGCCTTGTGATATGAGCGACGTAAACGTATTGCTCTGCGCGGTGGACAGCGCCATGAATACGCTTGCGGCCTTTGACCGCGACCGCGCCGATGTGACCGCCCGCGTTTCGTTCGCGCTGGGCTCCGTATTGGCACGCGTGGCGCTGGAAACCGAGCAGTGCCGCCGTGCGCTTGCAGACGCAGAAGCTACTTCCTATACGGACGAAGAAACCGGCAATACGGCAGAAAACCCGGAGGCCGCCCGCCTGCGCGCCAAACTGGACGCCTTGGAGGCCCTGAACGAGCGCTGCATTTTAGCCGGCGGTGCGCTTTCCGCCGCATGGGCACAGGAAAGCCGTCAATCCGAAACGCACGTAAGCGATGCTCTGCACCGCTGCGGCGTTTATCTGAAAAAGCTGAACCGCATTGCACTTTCACCCGACCCCGGCAGCATAACGATTTCAAACCACGGTGACGCGCCTGTTTTCGTCTGTATTGTGGACAGCGCACTGTACCCCGAAACTGCCGAGCACATCCGCGTGGCGCAGGACATCGGCTTTCCGGATATACTGACGCTGGACCGCGGCGGCGCGGCAGAGCGCAGAAAGGCCTCCCTTGCGCCGATCAAGGTGAGCCGCATCTGGGACCGCGACGAATACCCCTGCGCGTGCTTTAAAGAGGGCGGCGCAGGTGCGCACGTGATGTACGTTGCGAGCACGGATAACCGCGGCGCAGGCTCTTACATGGGCTGGCAGATGCGCGGCCTGCCCGACGGCGCAAAAGTGCGCGTGCGCGTGATATAAGGAGAAAACTATGACCCCGAACACTAAGATTTTCACAGACCTTTTAAAAGAAAGCCGTGCATTTCTTACCGTCTCGGCGGCGGAATACGGCGCGGGCCATAACGCCGCAGAAGCGTTTCGCATTCTGCCGGATTCCATGCTCGGCATCCTTGTTTGCCACTGCGAAACGGTCTCCTGTGCGGGCGGCCTGCTGCACCTTTACGGCGGCGGGCAGCTTTTCGCCCGCAACACAAAAGACAACAAGCCGTTTTCTGAGTTGCTTTTCCTCGGTGACCTTGCAGACGGCGGCCTTTTCGCCGTCTCCCGCATCGACACTGCGATTACAAAGCGCGGCGAGATGCTGTTTCTCTCCCCGGGCGCGCTGAACTTTGAGCCTATGGGGATTGACACGGCGGAGTTCATCCGCTGGGCGCTCGAAAGCCGCGAAGAGACGCTGAAAGACGTTTGGCTGACAGGAGAGATTTTATCGCCCCGCGCGCTCAAAAAGCACATCACCGCAAAGCTTGACCTTTTAGACCGCCTTGACATGCTGAAAACGGAGGGAGACGCATGAAATTCTTTCCAAAATCCGCAGACGGCTTTCTTTCTGCCATGATGATGGCGGAAAACGCGCTTCTGCGTGATTTTTCACTGAGCTGCCCTGCTTCGCTTTTTGGCGCAGAGCCCATGGAAAGCGCCAAAAAAGCTGTGAAAAGCTGCATGACGCTTTCATCGTTTCCGTGTGCGCAAATGCTGAAAACAAACACGCGCTACGTGCACGACTTTGCAAAGCGAACGCTGACCGTGACGGTCAACGCGCGGTACATGAGCACCGGCAAAGAGGTGAACGACCTGCGGTGCGTTGCGACGGATATTGCGGAGAGCATAAAGCGCGGTCTGCCGGAAAACACCGACTTTTTTCAGGTGATTGCGGCTTATCAAAGCTGGCTGAAACGCTTTTTCGTCTACAAAAAGACCGGTGCTACGCGCGACCACGCCGCTGTGGGGCTTTTGCAGACGCGGCAGGGCGTGTGCCAGGCAATCGCCGCGCTTTCCATGGTGATTTTGCCGCACCTTGGCATTTTGGCACGGTACGTTTGCGGCGAAGGCTACTCCGGTACGGATTGGGGTCCGCACGCGTGGAACGCGGTATGGGCGCCGAACGGCGCATGGCACCAGGTCGATTTCACATTCGGCCTGCACCGCAAAACGACGCCGAACACGTTTACGCCGCCAGATAATCTTCACTTTCGCGAGCTGCACCGCTGGGACGAAGTAGCGCAAAGCCCCGCACTGTTTCAAAATGTGCAGACCCTCGAAAACCGCCTGCAAGCTAAGACCGTTTTGCTGTTCGCGAACAACCCGTTCAAAGCCGAGATCGGCGGCGTCCCGATGCTGTTTGACGAACCTGTGCTGCAAAACGGCTGCGTGCGCCTTTTGCCGCTCCTCACCCTGCTCGGCGGCGGGTGCGAGCTGCTCGAAGACACGCTGCACATTGTGCTCGGCGGAAAAACGCACCGCATTCCGTGCGGCACGCCGATTTCAAACGGCTTTGTGCCGATAAACGAGGTCTTAGCGCAAAGCGGCTTTTGCACCGCAGAACAGCGCGGCGGGGTGGTTGTGGTGAAGCTTAAACCATGACCGCCCTATTTTTTCAGTAATCTTTTTACGTTCATCAAGGTCAAAGCGAGATCTTCTTCGCTTAATTGCTCCAGTGCGTCCAAAAGCTCGCGGTTTACGCGCGGGTTTTGATTTCTGGAATCGGAACTCCGGCGAAGGTCTCGAGCTCCTCTAACGCGGCAAAGGAGCAGTGCACGCCACGTTTTTCAAACATGTGCTCGTGCGCGTCGATCAGGCGCCAATCCTCCGCTTGCAGCAGGGTTTGAAACGCGCTCCACTGCTCGGAAAGCCACGTTTCCGGAAGCAGGACGTCGATGTCATCGGCGAAAATCGCCTCGCCTGTGCGGCGCCACAACCCGAGTGAGCCGTACAAAAGCGGCGTTACTCCGCGCCGGATTTGCCAACGCGTTTTTGCACGCGCCGACACTTGACATTTTCTCCCCCTCTGGGGTATAATAAGTCTTATGGGACACGCCCGCTTTTAAAACAGAACACCGAGGTGTAGCGCAGATGGTAGCGCGCTTGGTTTGGGACCAAGATGCCGCAGGTTCGAATCCTGTCACCTCGACCAAACGAAAGGACTTTGCAAATTGCAGAGTCCTTTTTCGTTAAAGCCCGCAGATTTTTTGGGTCTGCAGGCTTTGCTTAGTCTTTTACAATCGTCAATTTGACGGCGCCTTTTGCAAATTACGCCTCCAAATACCGTTTCAGTGCGTCCATGCGACGCGCGGCTTCCTGACGGCCTTCCTCGTACAGCGCTTTTAATTTCGCCGTGTCCTTTTCCGTGTGCGAAACGTTCACGGGTCCCTGCGGGCGGATAACGAAAATGCGGCCTTCTTTCTCTAAGCGGTCGATCTCCCTTTGCTGGGCGTCGTAGCGCGTCGGAACGGCGTACAGCGCACTCAAAAACTTCGGGAAATGCCGGAAATACTTCGCATACAAATGCAGCATAGAGGGCTTTGTGTAAAGCTTGCGGTAGCCCTGCTGGCGCGTTAAGACCAGCACGATCTTTTCAAAGCCGTCATCGATGGCCTTTTGGTACGGAATCGCCATGGCACAGCCGCCGTCCAGGTACAGCTCGCCGTTCATCTTCACGGCTTTCGAGAGCATCGGCATACTGCTGCTGGCGCGAATAGCTGTCAAAATATCCGAACAAGAACTTTTTTCAAAGTATTCCGCCTCGCCGGTTCTTAGGTTCGTCGCCACGGCGGTAAAATGCTGCGGCGATTTATAAAACGTGTCAAAATCCATCGGCAGAATGCTGCGTGACAAATCGTTAAACAAAAAGTCAAAGTTAAAGATCTCGTGGTGCAAGATGAGATTATTTACGCCAAGATACCGCTTGTCGTTCACGTAGTCGATGTTAAGCTTTGCGGAACGCCCCGGCTGGCGGGAAACGTAGTTCACGCCGGTCAAAGAGCCTGCGGACACACCGGTCACATCGGAGAAATATAAGTTGTGCTCCATGAAGACGTCCAAAACGCCGGAGGTAAAGATCGAGCGCAGAGAGCCGCCCTCCAAAATTAAAGCACCGTTTTGCATTTTTAATTCGTCCATCACGTTTTCCTCCTTGACATATAAAGTGATATGTAAGTCTAAGTTTGCGCTTTTTCTTATTATAGCAAAATGCCCGATGCCTTTCAATGAAAAAAGAAGAAAAAAGCGCGCAAAACGGGGAAAAATCAGAATCGCACTTGCACACTTTTCATTTCTGCGTTAAAATAGGCAGAGCGAAAATAACGGAAAAGAAATGAGGATAAAATTTTGAGGATCCGAAAGAAAAAGTGGGCGCGTCCGGAGCTTGCCGCGTGCCCGTTTTATGTGCACGAGCCGAAAACCGCCGCCGGAACATGGGGCGAGCGCTTTAAAAAGCAGCAACCCATCCATTTAGACCTCGGCTGCGGCAAATGCACGTTTTTGGCAAAGCTTGCACACCGAGAAAAAGGCGTAAATTTCATCGGCATCGACATCAGTGAAGATATTTTGGGCGTCGCCCGTCGCAACATTGAAGCGGAGTTCGGCGAGGAGCCCGTGGAAAACGTAAATCTGCTTTCGTATAACATTGAAAAGCTTGATACGCTTTTTGCGCCCGATGAAAAAGCTGCACGAATTTATGTAAACTTCTGCAACCCGTGGCAGAAAGCCGGCGACCACAAGCGCCGCCTGACCCACACCCGCCAGCTGAACACCTACAAAAAGGTGCTCGCACCCGGCGGCGAGCTGTGGTTCAAAACCGACAACACCGACCTGTACCTTGCAACGCAGCGCTATTTAGCGGAAGCCGGTTTTGAAATTCTCTGCAAAACGGACGACCTGCACAGCGAAGACGCGCCGGGCAACATTCAGTCCGAGCACGAAGTGATGTTCACCGCAGAGGGCATCAAGACAAAAGCCATTATCGCCCGCTGGAACGGCGAGCCGGAAACGCCCGAAAGAGTTTCCACAGAGCAGGCAGAAAAAGTGGAAAATACAGCCGAGTAAATTCACCCGTTTGGGGATAAAAAACAAGAAAGAGGCAAAAAATTATGTCAACCAAAGCCAAAAACCAGAAGCCGCTCATTATTGCGGCCATCGTGTTCGTTGTGCTCGTCGTCGCAGGCGTTGTCATCTGGCAGGTCACGGCGCCGAAGGGCACCGCAGGCGCTAAAGCCTACACGCTCACCGTTGTCGATGCCGACGGCAAAGAGACCGTGCATAATCTCAACACGGACGAAGAAATGCTCGGCGCCGCTTTGCAGGATGCCGGCCTTATCGAAGGCGAAGAGAGCGAATACGGCCTGTTCGTCACAAAAGTGGACGGCATTGAAGCCGACAGCGCGAATCAGGAGTGGTGGTGTCTGACAATCAACGGTGAAATGGCCTCCACGGGCGTTGATTCCACCCCAGTCGAAGACGGCGGCAAGTACGAATTCACGCTCACGGTGGGGTATTGATTTGCGCTTAAAACACGTGGCACTCAGCGGCATTTTGGGCGCGCTGATGTTTGTTTCGCAGGTGGTACTTGCCCCTTTGCCAAACGTGGAGCTTGCCTCATCGCTCACGGTACTGTTCACCCTTGCGCTCGGGCCATACGTGGGTTATACGCTCGCCGTATTCGTGCTGCTTGAGGGGTTGCTGTACGGTTTTGGGCTGTGGTGGTTTTCGTATCTCTACATCTGGGCGATTTTGGCCGTCGTTGCTTGGCTGTTTCGTAAAATGGAAAGCCGCCTCGGCTGGGGGCTTCTGTGCGGGTTTTACGGGCTGATTTTCGGCACGCTCACTGCGATACCCGTGCTCATTTTAAGCGGCCCCGCGGCGACACTGGCGTATATCATCAGCGGCATCCCGTTCGACCTTATCCACGGTGTCTCGAACTTTCTCCTTGCCTTTTTGCTCCTGCCTACCCTCCGTCGCATCTTAGTGCGCCTGACGAGATCGCTGAACATGGGCACACTGTATTTTGAATAATTATACGTAAAAAGCACGCAGGTTTTGAAACACTGCGTGCTTTTGCTTTTGAAATTTTGAATTTACGCTCTGGTCAGGTCAAACCGTTTGATGAGGCGCATGGGATAGGTGTAGATCTCCAGCGCGGTAACTTCGGCTTGGGTGAAGACATCATTTTGGAAGACGAGCTCGAGCGCGTCCTGCAGCTCCGTGATGCGCACAACGCTGAGCGTACAGTGGATGACGGGCTTGTCCTCCGAAACGGCGGAGAAGCTGCCGATGCCTTTGCAGAACGACTCGTATTTTTCGTGGAACGCATAGTAAAAATCGACAAAAGGCTTTGCGTGCACCGGGTTCAGGCACAGCACGGCGGTTTCGCGGTGCGTGGCATACGGCGGCAGAAGGCTCACAGAGCCGAACGTCAGCTTTTGGCGCGTGTGCTCGCGGACGAACTCCCCTGTCCAGTCGCAGAGCGCTTCGGCATCGAGATCTTCATACGCCGCAAGCGTGATATGCGGCGGCCACTCGGAAGACGCATAGCCCGCGTTTGTCATCTCGCGACGCAGCGCAATCAGTTTTTCTTCCGTATTTTTATCAAAACGGGCAAGCACAACGTATCGGTTCATCGATCACAGCTCCTTTCAAGGCTTCTGTTATCCGAACAGGCGCTTTAGGTGTTCGGCGGAAAAAATGGGATCTTTGTGCAGGGCATCGAGTGCCATTTCCATGTTTTCGGCGCTGTATTCCACCTGCTTGGAGTAGTCTTTCGTGCAGACGATGCGATCCCACGGGGTGAATTCGCCGGTATCACGCAGGCACTTTGTGTTCATCAGGCAGATGAACCACACACTCACAGCGCAAAAGCCCACGCGCGCCGCGATGCGGCCGTCGGTCACACCGTGTGCAAAATGGCGGTACAGGAAATACACAAGCAGGTTTTCATAGCCGCCGTCGATGTCGTCGAGATTCGCCTGCAAGCCGTTATCCTCCAAAAGCTGCACGTAATCGGGCCATGTTTCGTCGTAGGGCTCCATTTCGGTCATCATGTCAAACAGCGCGGCGCGGGTATCGGTCTCATCGGTCGTATCGCGTTCGGCAGGCGACATATTGCCGAACAGCGTTTTCTGCGCCTGCACGCCGAAATCGAGCAGGCGGTGCATGCGCACGCGCAGCGGCAGAGAGCGGTCCTGCACGATGGCAAATGCCTCGTCCCGCAGATGGAACACAAGCGGATCCTCCGGCGCATTCGGCAGCTCGCCGACGTTCGTTGTGATGAACGTGACGGGATTTTTCTGCTCAAACAGCAGTCTGCACGCCTCTTCACAGCAAAGGCCCACGCCCATTTCCACGCGGCCGCCGAGTTCCTCATAAAAGCGTGGGTGTTCGCGGCAAATCTCGCACAAAGCATCATCGCCAAGCTTTAAGATAAGCTCGCAGAGGTTGTCGTCATCGAGGAACGGGCAGCGCTCGTTTTCGCCGAGGCGGAAGCACACCGTGCCGTCCGGCAGGTCGCACAGCTCTTCGCGCAGGCGGTCGCCGAGCTCTCCTTCTAAATTTTCGTAATATTCAACGGTATCGGGATCAACGTCGATTTCCCAGCCGGCGCAGCAGGTATCGGAACATGCGGCGGCCGTGCAGTGAAACGCGTCGTAAAAATTCGGTTTGATAAATTTCATTTTGCTTTTATGTACTTTACTTCTCTCTCATCGGTTTCAGTCGGCGCTGCATCGGGCTTTGGCAACGTGACTTTTCTTTCAAATACAGGCTTCATGTGCGTGGTGAAGATGCGGCGCTCCGGTTCCGGCAGCGCATTCCCCGCTTCCACGCGCTCAATCAAGAGCTTAGCGGCTGCCTCGGAAAAATCGATCGTAGACGGCAGATACTGCATGGAGTAGCCGAAGTTCGGCAGCGTGTTGTCATCGTCAAGGCCGGTCAGGTACACGTCCTCCGGCACGCGCAGTCCTGCAGAATGCAGCGCTTGCAGCATGGTATAATCCCAGCCGCGCACAAAGTTGATGATCGCCTTCGGCGGGACATCCCGACGGGCGATGTCGTGCAAAAACGCATTCAGCGGTTTCGTATCTTCAATCGGCGCAAGAAAAATATTCTCCTGCGGCACCGTAACGCCGAACTCCTTGCAGGCGTCCCGGAAGCCGCGCAGACGGTCGCAACCCGGTCTGTATATGGGCGGGTCTGCCATATACGCAATGTTGCGGTAGCCGCGCGCGAGCACGTCTTTTGTAACCTCATAACAAGCGGTATAGTTATCGATATACACGCCGTCGCAGTGGATTCCTTCAATCTCACGGTCTACGCACACAACGGGCGTGCCTGTGCTGCGGATGTGGTCGAGATACGCCTTGTTGCTACCCTCGTCGCCGTCCACGGGCACGATGAGCAGCGCGGCGATCTTATACGAAAGCAGATCGTCAATGAGCTCTTTTTCACGCTTTAAGCTTTCGTCGGAATTACACAGCAACAGACGGTAACCGTACCGCTCCATAATGCGGTCTGCAATGTAATACATCTGGCTGAAAAACGGTGCAAAGATCTGCGGCACGATCACGCCGATCATGCGCGAACGGCTTTTGGAAAGACACACTGCAATAGCGCTGGGCGAATAATGCAGTGCTTCCATGGCTTCTTCCACGCGGCGGCGGGCATCTTCGCCCACGTAGCCATTGTTGTTGAGCACACGGGACACCGTGGACTGCGAAACCCCGGCGGCCTTTGCCACGTCCCGTATGGTGGCCTTTTTCATATTCTTTTCTTCCATAACTTCTTTGCACGGCAGTGCCGTGCGTTCTCCTCTTCGAAAAATGATACAGGTAAGGTATGCGGCCTCCGTGCCGCATTTTGGGTGTTTCCTGCTGAAATGCTCTAAAATAATATTGTAAGTTTTTTTAAACGGATTGTCAACAAATCCGGTGCAGAAACCGCTTGCATATGGGCAAAATGTTTGCAAAAAGAAGAATTTTTCATAGGATTTCGCACGGCAGCTCACGCCATGTGTAAACTTTGTATGACAGGGCACAAAAACGTTTGACTTTTCGCCGAAACTTGGGTATGATAAAGGTAATCAAAATCGCCCAAAGTGAGACAGTGTACGGTCTCTTTCAGAATGTTGGCGAACCGGAAAGGATGGTTTATCATGAAGTGTTTGAACAAGGTGCTCACCATTATCGGCTGCATCACCGCTGCCGTTGCCGTTGTTACCGCCGCTTTTGCCGTGCTGAACTATTTCAAGGAAAAGAAAGAAAATGCCGAGCTGGAAGCGTATCTTGAAGGTTCCATCCAGTAACGACCAAACTGATGTAAAAATAAGCGCCGCGGAGTTTCATTTCTCCGCGGCGCTTGTTTTTTACGCACGCACATTCAAAAACGAATCATTATTCATTGTCACACCTATGCAAAACCTCAAGCACAACGGGCAACTGGGTTTCGGGGTTCTTTACGGGGCACTCGAGGCTCATGCGGGCGTTGTAGCCGATAAAGTGCAGCGCACGGAAAAAGGCTTTGTAATCCGCGGTATCCTGCGGTGTCATGGGTACGCGGCCGACGGGGTTTGCGATGTGCGTGTGCACAAGGATATCGCCGCACCGCTCTACCATTTCCGGCGTGCCGTTTTCGCTTATGAGGTGATAGTAGTCGCACAGCAGCTTAAAGTGCGGGTGGTTGACCTCTTTGACAAATTTCAAAGCTTCCGGCTGCATTGTGAAAATATTTGTTTCCTCGTGCCGCAGCGGCTCCAGCGCGATGGTGACACCGTACTTTTCACCGGCGTCACCTAAGATTTTTGCGACAGTTTTTAATTGCTCCCACGCTTTTTCGCGCGGGAAATTTTCCGGTACACGGCGGCTGCCGCCGCTGCCGAACACCCCGATTTTTATGCCCGCCTGCGCCAATCGCCCTATGGCGTGATTGACGTATGTTTGGATCGCTTCAAAATTGACATTGTCACCCGTCAGCTTAATACTGCCCGGAAACATACAATTTGCCGCCTCTGCGTGAATGGGTGCGGCTTCATTTTTTTGCAGAAAATCCGCGAACTGCGCCTCTGTCATCTCTGCAAGTCCCACAGCGCTGACCTCAAGATAATCAAACCCGAGCTTTGCGATAAATTCCGCCTGCTCGATCGGCATACACACACCAAACCGCATGGCAACCCCTCCAAAGTCTTTTTCTCATTGTAGCCCGCGCACGCGGAAAAAGCAAGGAAAACACTTGCAAACGCGCATAAGTTTTTCTATAATGAAGGCAAATAGACTTCATTTGGGAGGCTTGTTGTATGGAAAAAATCAAACTTGGCAAAAGCGGGCTTTTGGTGCCGCCTATAGCCCTCGGCTGCATGCGTCTTGCGGGCGCAGAGCGCAAACAGGCAGATGCATTTCTGCACACCGCGTTGGAGCTTGAGCTCAACTTTTTCGACCACGCCGATATTTACGGCGGCGGTGCATGCGAGCGTGTGTTCGGCGAGATGATAAAGGACGCGGGCGTTCGCCGCGAAGATCTTATCATTCAGTCGAAATGCGCCATTGTGCCCGGCAAAATGTATGATTTTTCAAAGGAACACATTTTGTCTGCCGTAGACGGCAGCTTAAAGCGCCTTGGCACGGATTATCTTGACGTTTTGCTTCTGCACCGTCCGGACGCTTTAATGGAGCCGGAAGAAGTAGCGGAAGCCTTTGACGAGCTTGAAAAGAGCGGCAAGGTGCGCCACTTCGGCGTCTCCAACGAAGACCCGTACACGATGGAGCTTTTGCAGAGCGCTTTGCATCAGCCGATCTGCGCAAACCAGTTGCAAATGAGCCTGACGAATGCCACGATGATCGCGCAGCCGATGAACACAAACATCTGCGACGGCTTAAACCCGGTGCTCGATAACGGCGTGTTGAACTACTGCCGCCTGCACAACATCACCATTCAGACGTGGTCGCCGTTCCAGTACGGCTTCTTCGAGGGTGTTTTCATCGGCAGCGAAAAATACCCGAAGCTAAACGCAAAGCTCGACGAGCTGGCGGAAAAATACAACGTGACAAACACCGCCATAGCGCTTGCGTGGATTCTGCGTCACCCTGCAAAAATGCAGGCTGTCACAGGTACCATCAATCCAAAGCGCCTGCGCGACTGCGCCGCCGCGCTTGACATTACGCTCGCGCGCGAAGACTGGTACGCGCTGTACCTTGCAGCGGGCTACCGTCTGCCGTAAACTTTCGCTTGACAAATGCGCCGCGCTCCCGTAAAATATGGGTATAAAAGGGAGTAGCAAACAGGAAATATCTGTAATGTATGCGTCAGCACGACGGTTCCCCCGTCCGTATACGTTGTAATCTGCGAGACTTTTATCATGCTGCGGCAGGATAGAAGTCTCTTTTTTATTTTCTTTCGGAGACAAGGATTTTGCAAAGGCGACAAAAACATCCGAGAGGAAGGTATGAAAATGAACTTTTTAAGCGAGCTTTTCGCGAACGTGGGCAATGTGACGTGGCAGCACGCGGTAATGTGGTGCATAGGCGGCGTGCTCATCTACCTTGCCATCGCGAAAAAAATGGAACCTGCGCTGCTTTTGCCCATCGGCTTCGGTACAATCCTTGTCAATCTGCCGCTTTCCGGCGCGGTGACGCAGGGCGAAGAAGTGGGCGTACTGACGTTATTATTTGACAGCGGCATTGCAAATGAGCTTTTCCCGCTGCTCCTCTTCATCGGCATCGGCGCGATGATTGACTTTGAGCCTCTGCTCTCAAACCCGAAGCTCTTTTTATTCGGCGCGGCGGCCCAGTTCGGCATTTTCTTCACGCTGAGCATGGCGCGGCTGTTTAACTTTGGCCTGCACGATGCCGCCTCCATCGCGATCATCGGCGCGGCGGACGGCCCGACCTCCATTTTTGTCGCGAACGTCCTGAATTCGCAGTATATCGGCGCCATCACCGTAGCGGCATATTCGTATATGGCGCTCGTGCCCATTGTGCAGCCGCCGGTCATCCGCCTGCTGACGACTAAAACCGAGCGGCGCATCCGTATGGCGTACACGCCCGGCTCTGTCTCAAAAACAACCAAAATTCTGTTTCCTGTCCTCATCACGACTGTCGTCGGCATTGTGTCCAATCGCTCGGCGGCGCTTATCGGCTTTTTGATGTTCGGCAATCTGCTGCGTGAGTGCGGCGTGTTAAACAGCCTTTCGGATGCCGCGCAGAACGTGCTGTCCAACTTGATCACCCTGATTCTCGGCATCACGATCACCGCACATATGACAGCGGCGGAATTTTTGCGCGTGGACACGCTGCTTATTTTAGGACTGGGTCTCATTGCATTCGTGTTTGACACCGTAGGCGGTGTACTGTTTGCGAAAATCATGAACCTGTTTGTCAAGAATAAAGTCAACCCCATGATCGGCGCGGCGGGCATTTCGGCATTTCCGATGTCCGCACGCATTATCCAGAAAATGGGACAGCAGGAAGACCCGCAGAACTTCCTTTTGATGCACGCCGTAGGCGCCAACGTCTCCGGCCAGATCGCGTCTGTCATCGCAGGCGGCATCATCTTAAACATGATCCATTGAGGAGGATAACGTATGTTCAATGTTCCCGCATTTTTAGACAGCTTACAGTATATGGCAAAAGGCATGACCGGCGTTTTCCTTGTCATTGCCGCAATCATTTTGAGCATTTACCTCTTAAACCGTGTGTTTAAGGCAAAGTAAAATGGATCAGGAGCGCAAAAGATAAGTTTGTCCTCGTCGGCTTCAAAGAAGCCGAGTGGACGAAAAGGATGAAAAAGGGATGCGTGCTGTCAGACAAATTTCCTTTTTCGAACCATGAGCAAGCGCCGCAGAGTTTCCGTTCTCTGCGGCGCTTGTTTTTTACGGTTTTTCTTTCGGCTTTGCGATGGCGGCCATCAGGCAGCTGAAGAAGACGGCTGCGGCAATGCCGGCGGCACCGGCGGTGATTCCGCCCGTGAACACGCCGAGAATGCCTTTTTCTTTTACGGCGGCTTTTACACCCTCGCTTAAAAGATATCCGAAGCCGCTCAGCGGCACGGTGGCGCCGCAGCCCGCGAAATTCACGAGCGGTGCATACCACCCGAGCGCGCCTAAGATCACACCGCCCGTGACGTAGGCCACCATGATTCTGGCCGGGGTGAGCTTTGTCAGATCGATCAAAAGCTGACCGACCACACAGATTGCCCCGCCGACCGCAAACGCCCTTACATATTCCATGTGAAAATCCACGCCTTTCGTTTTATACGTTTTCTTTGGGTTATTCTGTGCGGAATAACCCAAATTATAACGCGCAGAATAACTGTGCAACGTTAAAACAAAAGGAGAGTGCAGCATGAAAAAAATCGCATTTTTTGATACAAAACCGTATGACCGCACGTGGTTCGACATTCTGGCAAAGCACTATGAAATCGCGTACTTTGAAGAAAAGCTGAACCGCCACACGGCGACGCTGACAGACGGCTTTGACGCCGTGTGCGCCTTTGTGAACGACCGTGTGGACGCGGCCGCCATTGACCGCATGCACCGCTGCGGCGTGCAGCTTTTGGCACTGCGCTGCGCGGGCTTTAGCAATGTGGATATGCAGGCGGCAGCGGGCAAGCTGCGCGTGGTACGCGTGCCCGCCTATTCCCCACACGCCGTTGCGGAGCACACCATGGGACTTTTATTGACGTTAAATCGCCGTTTGCACCGCGCCTACATCCGCACGCGCGATTTCAACTTCAGTATTGTGGGTCTGACGGGCATAGACCTCTACAAAAAGACCGTCGGTATCATCGGCACGGGGCGCATCGGCCGCGCATTTGCGGAAATCTGCCGCGGCTTTGGCATGCGCGTTTTGGCGTATGACAAGTATCCTGCGCCGAACTTTGAGTACGTTTCGCTCGATACACTCCTGCGCGAAAGCGACGTCATCTCCCTGCACTGCCCGCTCAGTGAAGAATCCTACCACATGCTCGACCGCGAAGCGTTTGACAAAATGAAAAAAGGCGTGTTTTTATTAAACACCTCGCGCGGCGCGCTTATTGACAGCGAAGCGCTTTTGGACGCATTGAATAACGGCACCTTGCGCGGCGCGGGACTGGACGTTTACGAGGAGGAGGTGAAGTTTTTCTTTGAAGACCATTCCGACACCGCCGTACAGGACGACACTTTGGCGCTGCTCATCTCCCGCCCGAACGTCATCTTAACGGCGCACCAGGCGTTTTTGACCGAAGAGGCATTGTATAATATTGCGGAAGTGACGGTGCAGAACCTCGATGATTTCTTTGCCGGAAAGCCGCTTAAAAACGAAGTGTGTATCCGCTGTGCAGGAAATTGACCTGCCGCGAACGCACACTTTTCAACCGTTTTTTACTTTTCTGTGGAAATCAGGGCTTAATATTCCAAGCCGTACGGCCAATCGACCAAGCTGCCGATGTCGTAAATATGCGTATAGCCGTAGGATTCGAGCTTCATCGCCGCCATAAAGCTGCGGCGGCCGCTCTTGCAGTAAACAAGAATCGGCGTATCGAGCGTGGGGATTTTTTCCTCCGCGGTGTCTTCATCAATGGTATCCACCGGGAAAAGCACGGCGTTTTCGGCGTGGCCCGTGATGTATTCGTCTTCATCGCGCACGTCCAAGATCACGCAGTTCGGCTCGGTATCGATGATATGCTTTGCTTCCTGAAACGAAACCTTTTTATATGCTTCTTCCATGATATTCCTCTCGTCTTCACTGAAAAGCCCCGGGGCAGGTGCTCCGGGGCTTTGTTACGGATAAACTTAACTTAGATCTGAACCTTCTTGATGATCTCCTTGAGGCACTCAGAGCTATGTACAAGCGCGGCATGCTCGCTCTCGGTCAGCGGCAGGTTGAGCTTATTCACAACACCCTTGTGGCCGACGGTGGTGAGCAGGCTCAGGCAGACATCGCTGATACCGTATTCGCCGTTCAGCATGGTAGAAACCGTCATGTTGGTATCGATGCCGGAGAGGATGCACTTTACGATATGGCAGACGGAAATGGAAACCGCATAGAACGTTGCGCCCTTGCGCTTGATGACGTTGCCGCCGGACTTGCGCATGTAATCCTCAACGTCCGCATAGTTGAGCGGCGGAATCAACATGCCGTCGGTGTTTTCCATAGCCTTCTGGTATGCGTTTGCCGGAATGTTGGAGATGTTCGCAACGGACCACGGCACGAAGGAGCTGTCGCCGTGCTCGCCCAGAACGTAAGCGTGTACGTTCTGCTGGTTGATCTGGTAGTACTCGGAGAGACGTGCACGCAGACGGGCGGTATCGAGGATGGTACCGGAACCGATGATGCGGGACTCCGGAATGCCGGAGCACTTGCAGAACGTATAGGTGAGGATATCAACCGGGTTGCTGACGAACAGATAGATTGCATCCGGTGCATACTTCGTGATGTTCGGCGTGATGCTCTTGATGATGTTGACGTTCGTCTGTGCGAGGTCCAGTCTGGTCTGGCCGGGCTTACGGGCAATGCCGGACGTGATGATAACGATGTCGGAATCCTTTGCATCTTCATAGCTGCCCGCGTAAACGGAACATGGCGTGCAGAACGGAACGCCCTGACGGATGTCCAGAGCCTCGCCCTTTGCCTTTTCCTCGTTGATATCGATCATGACAATCTCGGAAGCAATGCCCTGCACGGTGAGGGTGTAAGCGATCGTGGAGCCGACGCTGCCGCTGCCGATAATGGTAATTTTATTCATAGTTCAAACCATCCTTTTTTCAGTATAGTTGCAGAATTTTGGATTATCGCTTTGATTATAGTATATTCAGGGGAATAAATCAAGTAATTTTCGGCGTTTTGGGCGCATTCTGCGGGCTTTTGGGGATTTTGTCAAAGCTGTGTCAAGCCCGTGCGAAAAAGTGAACAACATGCACGGACACCGCAGTTGTATGGCAAAACGCGCATGTCTTTGTGGCGCTTTTTATTTATTGTAGACCTTTTCCCTGACGTAGGCAATGTTCGCGATGCCGCCGTCCTCGCGGTGGAACATGCCGTCAAACTTGCGGGCATAGAGAAATTTGCGCCCGAGGAACTCCGTTTCGAACCGGTCGTCGTCATCGCTTAAAATCTCCTCGCACAGTATCAGCGCTTCGTCTACGATGTACGCCGGAACAGCCTGCAGACCGTGACCGCCGTAAAACTTGTCGATGCCCTTAAGATATGTCGCAAGGTGGTCGAGGCTTTTCGCATACGTCTCGACCGTTGTGGAGCACGGCAAACCGAGCAGTGTGTTCGCGTTGCAGGCGTCGCCGGAATACAGAACGCGGCGGGCACGGTCCAGATAGACCATGGTTCCCGCGGTATGACCCGGCACGGCAATGGCCTCAATCTGCACGCCGCCGAGGTCGAACACGTCGCCGTCTTGAACAGGCAGCGTCTTCACTGCGCACGGCGGCACAACGTCTTCCTTTTTGGGCACAAACACCCCCTCCGGCTTGCCGCCGCCCATCACAAATCCGTAGCGCTTGTCGATGTCGCCGTGCTCGTACAAAAGCGCAACGTCCGCCGGGTTCACATAGCATTCCCCGTACTCAAACGATGCGCCGGCGTGATCCACATGTCCGTGCGTCAGCACAAGCGTAACGGGCAAATCGGTACATTCGCGTACAAACGCTTTCAAACTGCCTACGCCTGTAAGGCCATCGATAAGCAACGCTTTTTCACTGCCTTCAATCAAATAGCAAAGCTCGCCGCCCAGACCGCCGATCTGCGTAACATTGTCAAAAATCTTTCGGCTTGTAAAAAACTTGGACAAAATAAGCGCCTCCTCCGTAAATTTGCGGCTCTGCCGCCTTTTTATAAAGCGGCTGCCGTCTGCGCCGCTTTCCTGCGTTTTTCGCTTTTATTATACGATATCGTTAAAAAAATGTCTATAAGAAAATCTCGGCTTACGGGACTTTTTACATTGCATTTAAAACAGATTTTTATCATACGGAAGTACTTTACGGCCCTTCTAACGGTAAACCGCGCTTTTTATCTGCCGTTTTACGAAAAAAGGCAAAAAAGCTCTTGCATTTTCGGGGGCTATGTGGTATGATTATGTCTGCGTTATTGGAGTTCAAGGCGAATCTATGCCCACCAATACGGTTCAGGCGGTTTCGCCGTACTATAATCCTACGATCGAGGAGGTGTCTACTGTGCCCAACATCAAATCCGCTAAGAAGCGCGTTAAGGTCGCTGCCGCAAAGACCCTGCAGAACAAGATGATCAACTCTCAGCTCAAGACAGAGATCAAGAAGGCTAACGTTGCTATCGAGTCCAATGCTGCTGACAAGGCTGAGGCTGTCAAGGTCGCTGTTAAGAGAATCGACCAGGCTGCTGCAAAGGGTATTCTGCACAAGAATACGGCTGCCAGAAAGAAGTCCGCTCTCGATAAGAAGCTGAACGCTGGCGCGTAATTTTCCCAACATCGCAATGCATTAGACGACTGCTTTCGGGCAGTCGTTTTGCATTTTACGGCACTTTTTAAAGAGAATATGTAAGGCGGAAGCAGGCTTTTTCGGTCTGCTTCCGCCTTTTTGTTTTTGCTATGCCTCTGCACTTTTCTAACGACTTGCCACGCAAGTCGTTCAGGAAACCCATACGACTGGGTTTCCTACAATTTGAACGTCCCCCGGACGTTCAAATTTACTTTCCTAGTCTTTGGTTAGGCAAAAGGTATTTCGAGCTCTGCGGAGCTCGACCAAGGGCTCTGCCCTTGGATTCCGCAAGTTTTCTGAAGAAAACTTGACTAAAGACTTTATTCGTTCGCCCGTCGGCAGATCTTTCTTACCACAACGACTCAATAAATACCATGGCGTACAAAAAGATGCTGAACGCGGTCGTTATCATGCCGATGGTAAGTCCGGCGACGGCGAGGCCTTTGCCCCGCTGAAAGCTCTTCTTAATCTGTGAAAGCCCCAATGTAGAGAACACGATGCCGAGGATTGACAGCGGCGGGAATACACACATCAGCACAAGCGCGACACACGAAAGCACAAAGCCCGCGACCGCGTAGCCGTTCATGCGGTTATTCATCGGCATCCCATACGGCCGGTAGGGCTGCACATACGGATTTTTCGGTTCTTCAAACTCCGAGTTCGGCGCAAGCTGTATTTTCGCTTCACTGCCGCAGTTTGGGCAGCAGCGCATTGTTTCCGGGTACACAGTGCCGCATTCATAGCATTGTACCATTTCTCCACCTCATTTTTGCTCTTTTTCCCAGTATATCGGGTTTTAGTAGCCTTGTCAATGCCCGTTTCTGTCCGCGGCAGACGGGCAAAAATGACAAATTTGCCCATGTGCAAAGGATTTTACGATTTTATGAAAAAATCTTTAAATATCTATTGACAATCGCATGATTATATTGTATACTCTCATCATCACATAGAAGGAGATGAACAAAGTGGAGTGGACACTTCCCGGAACGGTGCTTTCCGTTGACGCAGACCGGCCGCAGGCGGCGGAGGAAGTTTTTTCTTCCCTGTTTTTAGCCGGCGGGCTGGTGCTTTCGCAGGTGACGCAGGTCACGGGGCTGGAGCCGTACATCATTCAAAACTGGGTGCGGCGCGGCTTTTTGGCGCCGCCGAAGCAGCGCAAGTACACGCGCCGCCAGTTGAGCCGCATCTTGATGATCAACGCGTTGAAAAGCACGCTTTCCATCGAGCAGATCTGCAAGCTTTTAAGCTACATCAACGGTGCGCTGGACGATGAGGGCGACGACACCATCGACGATACGGAGCTGTACGGCGCGTTCGTGCTGGTGGCAGGCAGCGTGCAGAAGCACGGCTTGACCTCGGAAAGCGAAATGAACCGTTTGATCGCGGACGGCCTTAAGGACTACAAAGAGTCGATCCCCGGCGCGAAGGAACGGATTGAACAGGCTTTGCGCATTATGATCACCGCGTGGCGCGCCGCGCAGCTGCAAACCAAAGCGCAGAGCATGATGAACGCGCTCTAAGTGAGCACAGATTTTGAAAAAGGAGAAATTTATGTTTGAGGAATTCAAGGGCACCGAGATTCCCATCCCAACGCCAAAAAAGCCGAGCGGAGACTTTTTAAAGAAGCTGCCGAAAATCGCGCTCATCGTCGTGATCGCTCTCGTACTGCTCGCCGTTGTGGCAAGCTCTTGGTACACCGTGAACGACAAGGAGCAGGCCGTTGTGACCACATTCGGCAAGGTGACGGACATTACGGATGCCGGCTTCCACTTTAAGCTGCCGTTCGGCATTCAGAAAGTGGAAAAGGTCAACGTGAATGTCTACCAGAAGATCGAGCTCGGCTACCGCAGCGTCGGTTCCGCCGATAACTTTGACATCATCGAAAGCGAAACGAAAATGATCACCGGCGACTACAACATCGTCGACGTGGAGTTCTTCGTGGAGTACAAGGTCAGCGACCCGGAAAAGTACCTCTACGGCTCGTATGACCCGGAAACGATTCTGCGCAACCTGCTGCAAAGTCAGGTGCGCAACGTAGTCGGCTCCGAAGCCGTGGACGCCGTTTTGACGACCGGCAAGGAATCCATCCAGATGCGTGTCAAAGAGCTTGTATCCGAAATTTTGCAGGAATACGACATCGGTTTGACGCTTATAGACGTAAAAATTCAGGACTCCGACCCACCGACCGATGAGGTCACGGAAGCGTTTAAGGCCGTGGAGACCGCAAAGCAGCAGGCAGAGACCGTGCGCAATGAGGCGCGCGCCTACCAGAACGCACAGCTCCCGCAGGCGGAAGCCAAAGCCGACGAGCTGCTCCTTGTCGCCCTTGACGACGGCTTCCGTGATGG
>OLFX01001543.1_pt1 | contig 25119 bp, 13 predicted proteins | sample 1605091 | NCBI WGS metagenome assembly OLFX01 (sample SAMEA3888906, study PRJEB22519) | human gut metagenome | biome: human gut; feature: human-associated habitat; material: faeces | place: Denmark | collected 2012 | reverse complement strand
TGCCTTCGGTGGTTCGAATCCATCTTCGCCCACACACTTGCCTATGTAGCTCAGGGGTAGAGCACTTCCTTGGTAAGGAAGAGGTCACGGGTTCAAATCCCGTCATCGGCTCAATCAGGAAAAATATATATTTGAATTAGTTAAACATATAAATAATCATAAAGTTATGGCTAAAGAGAAATTTGAAAGAACCAAACCGCATGTTAACATCGGTACAATTGGTCACGTTGACCACGGTAAAACAACTTTGACTGCTGCTATCACAACAGTATTGGCAAAGCAAGGTCTTTCTGAATTGCGTTCATTCGATTCTATCGACAACGCTCCGGAAGAAAAAGAACGTGGTATCACAATCAACACTTCACACGTAGAATACGAAACAGCTAACCGTCACTACGCACACGTAGACTGCCCGGGTCACGCTGACTACGTTAAGAACATGGTAACTGGTGCTGCTCAGATGGACGGTGCTATCATCGTAGTTGCTGCAACTGACGGTCCGATGCCTCAAACTCGTGAACACATCCTTCTTGCTCGTCAAGTAAACGTTCCGCGTCTTGTTGTATTCTTGAACAAGTGTGATATGGTTGACGACGAAGAAATGTTCGAACTCGTTGAAATGGAAATGCGTGATCTTCTTTCAACATACGAATATGACGGCGACAACACTCCTATCATTCGTGGTTCTGCACTTGGTGCATTGAACGGCGAACCGAAATGGGAAGCAAAAATCATGGAATTGATGGATGCGGTTGACACATGGATTCCACTTCCTCCGCGTGACATCGACAAACCGTTCTTGATGCCGGTTGAAGACGTGTTCTCTATCACAGGTCGTGGTACTGTAGCAACAGGTCGTATCGAAGCTGGTGTTATCAAGGTAGGTGACGAAGTTCAAATCCTTGGTTTGGGTGCTGACAAGAAGTCTGTTGTAACTGGCGTTGAAATGTTCCGCAAACTGTTGGATCAAGGTGAAGCTGGTGACAACGTAGGTTTGTTGCTCCGTGGTATCGACAAGAACGAAATCAAACGTGGTATGGTAATCTGCCACCCGGGTCAGGTTAAACCTCACAGCGAATTCAAGGCTCAGGTTTATATCTTGAAGAAAGAAGAAGGTGGTCGTCACACTCCGTTCCACAACCACTATCGTCCTCAATTCTACATCCGTACATTGGACGTAACTGGCGAAATCACTTTGCCGGAAGGTGTAGAAATGGTTATGCCTGGTGACCACGTAACTATCCAAGTTAAGTTGATCACTCCGGTAGCTTGCGATAAGGGTCTTCGTTTCGCTATCCGCGAAGGTGGCCGTACAGTAGGTTCTGGTCAGATCACTGAAATTCTTGACTAATTTATATAGTTAATGATAATCCAAGCCGGCTGGCAACAGCCGGCTTATTATACAGGACTAGCTCAGTTGGTAGAGCACCGGTCTCCAAAACCGGGTGTCGGGAGTTCGAGCCTCTCGTCCTGTGCCAAGTATTAATGAAATGAAACTATTTAAAAAACTATTTACGGATATAGAAGAATCTTATAACGAATTGGTTTATAAGGTTTCTTGGCCAACAAAAAGCCAGTTGGTTAACAGCTCAGTTATAGTAATGGTTGCTTCCATCATTCTGTCGCTGGTAATTTTTGCTGTTGACAAGTTGATAGATTTGGCAATGCACGCTATTTACAGCATTTAAAAGTAGATGTCGATGGCTGAAAGTAAAAAAGCATGGTATGTGCTTCGCGCCATATCAGGAAAAGAAGCTAAGGTGAAAGAGTTGCTCGATGCGCAAATCAAGAACACCTCTCTTGGAGAATACGTTTTCCAAGTGTTGATTCCTACTGAAAAGATCTATTCAACAACAAAAGCAGGAAAGAAGGTCGTGAAAGAACGCACCCTTTATTCCGGTTATGTTTTTGTAGAAGCTGACTTGCAGGGTGAGGTTATTCATATTCTTCGGAATACGACAAACGTAATCGACTTCTTGGGCGGCAAGGGTTCGGACACAAAACCGGAACCGTTGCGTCCTGCTGAGGTTAAGCGTATGTTGGGTACTGCCGACGAGCTTCAAGAAGCAAACGAGGCAGGAGTGAACGACTATATGGTAGGAGAGACTGTGAAAGTCAACTACGGGCCATTTAGCGGGTTTACGGGAATCATCGAAGAAGTGAACAACGAAAAGAAAAAGCTGAAAGTCATGGTGAAGATTTTCGGCCGTAAAACACCTATTGAGTTGGAGAATTCGCAAGTAGAGCGGGAATGATTTTTGTGGTTGCGCACAAGGATTTTAAACCGTGATAATTAACTTATCAAAAAAATCAATTAGAAATGGCTAAAGAAATTGCTGGACAGATCAAATTGCAGATTAAAGGTGGTGCAGCAAACCCATCACCTCCTGTAGGACCTGCTTTGGGTTCTAAGGGTATTAATATCATGGAGTTTTGCAAGCAATTCAATGCCCGCACTCAGGACAAGGCAGGAAAGGTACTTCCGGTAGTAATCACTTACTACACTGACAAGAGCTTTGACTTTATCGTTAAGACTCCTCCTGTAGCAGTACAGTTGTTGGAAGTGTCTAAGAAGAAGAGCGGTTCAGCTCAACCGAACCGTTCAAAGATTGCTGAAATCACTTGGGAACAGGTAAAAGCAATTGCTGAGGACAAAATGCCGGATTTGAACTGTTTTACTTTAGACTCGGCTATGAAAATGGTCGCTGGAACAGCGAGAAGTATGGGTATCACTGTTAAGGGTTCATTCCCTGAAAACAATTAAAAACTTCAATTGACATGGGTAAACTGACAAAAAATCAAAAGTTAGCTTTAGCGAAGATTGAAGCTGGGAAGATTTACACTCTTAAGGAAGCTGCCGAGAAATTAAAGGAAATCACCTTTACAAAGTTCGACTCTTCATTTGATATTGACGTACGTCTTGGTGTTGATCCTCGTAAAGCGAACCAAATGGTGCGTGGTGTGGTTTCACTCCCTCACGGAACCGGAAAGCAAGTACGAGTTTTGGTGCTTTGTTCGGCAGATGCAGAAGCAGCTGCTAAGGAAGCCGGCGCCGATTATGTAGGTCTTGACGAGTACATCGAAAAGATCAAAGGCGGTTGGACTGACGTTGACGTTATCATCACTCAGCCTGCAATCATGGGTAAGATTGGTGCCCTCGGTCGTGTGTTAGGTCCTCGTGGCTTGATGCCGAACCCAAAGAGCGGTACTGTAACTCCTGACGTTGCTAAAGCAGTTAAAGAAGTAAAACAAGGTAAGATTGACTTCAAAGTAGATAAGAACGGTATTGTACACGCTTCTATCGGTAAGGTTTCATTCACACCTGATCAAATGGCAGATAATGCTCGTGAATTTATCAACACGTTGATTAAGTTGAAACCGGCTACCGCTAAGGGTACATATCTGAAGAGTATTTATCTTTCAAGTACTATGAGTCCAGGTCTTAAGATCGACACTAAATCAATTGTTGAATAACGAATTAATTTAGAGAAACATGAGAAAGGAAGATAAAGCACTTATTATAGATCAGATAGCATCTACTCTCAACGAGTATGCATGTTTTTATCTCACTGACACAACTGGCATGAATGCCGAGCAGACTAGCGCATTGCGCCGTGCCTGCTTCAAAGCTGACATCAAGCTTGTAGTTGTGAAGAATACGCTTCTCAAGAAAGCGTTGGAGAAATCAGACGTTGATTACTCAGAATTGTACCCGGTATTGACCGGAACTACTGCAATGATGTTCTCTAATGTGGGTAACGCTCCGGCTAAAACGCTGAAGGAATTCCGCAAAGGAGATGTTAAGTTGCCAGAATTGAAAGCTGCATACGTTGAGGAAACAGCTTACGTAGGCGCTGATCAATTGGATACACTTGCAAGCATCAAGAGCAAGAACGAACTCATCGCAGATGTTGTTGCATTGCTTCAATCTCCGGCGAAGAACGTTATCTCTGCATTGCAATCTTCAGGCAACAAGTTGCATGGTATTCTTGAAACTCTTTCCAACAAATAATTTAATTACAAAAACAACAAAAAAATCATACAAAAATGGCAGATTTAAAAGCTTTTGCAGAACAATTAGTTAACCTCTCAGTAAAGGAAGTAAACGAACTTGCTCAAATTTTGAAAGAAGAATATGGTATTGAACCTGCTGCTGCAGCTGTAGCTGTTGCTGCTGGCCCAGCTGCTGGTGCTCCTGCTGCTGAAGAAAAATCTTCTTTCGATGTAGTATTGAAGAGCGCTGGTGCAAGCAAATTGGCTATCGTTAAGCTCGTTAAAGAGTTGACTGGTCTTGGCTTGAAAGAAGCTAAGGACATGGTAGACGGTGCTCCTAGCGTATTGAAAGAAGGCATGGCTAAGGCTGACGCTGAAGGCTTGAAGAAGCAACTCGAAGAAGCTGGCGCTGAAGTTGAACTTAAATAATATTGCCTGAATTTCAGGTAATTAGGTTAAGAATCCTCTCTTACGTCGATTCTTAACCTTTTTGTGTTATTTTCAATTTCGGGTTCAATTAATATTAATTTTCATGTTAGTTTCAACAGCAAAACCACGCGTAAATTTCGCATCCGTAAAGAATCCGTTGCCATATCCTGACTTCTTGGAAGTCCAGCTTAAGTCGTTCCGCGACTTCCTTCAGTTGGACACAGCTCTCGAGAGCCGTAAGAACGAAGGTTTGTACAAGGTTTTTGCGGAAAATTTTCCAATTGCCGACACAAGAAACAATTTTGTGCTCGAGTTCTTAGATTATTATATCGATCCGCCACGCTATACTATTGACGAATGTCTTGAAAGAGGGCTTACTTACAGCGTGCCTTTAAAGGCGAAGCTGAAGCTTTATTGTACTGACCCGGACCACGAGGACTTCGACACGGTTATTCAAGACGTATATCTGGGCCCTATCCCGTATATGACTGAAAAGGGTACTTTCGTCATCAACGGTGCAGAACGTGTAGTTGTTTCCCAGCTTCACCGTTCACCGGGTGTGTTCTTCGGACAAAGCACTCACGCTAACGGAACAAAGCTGTATTCCGCACGTATCATTCCGTTCAGAGGTTCCTGGATTGAATTTGCTACAGACATCAACAACGTGATGTATGCTTACATCGACCGTAAGAAAAAATTGCCCGTAACTACATTGTTGCGTGCCATCGGTCTTGACAGCGATAAGGACATCATCGAAATTTTCGGACTGGCAGAGGAAATTAAGGTTAACAAGACGAACCTGAAAAAAATTGTCGGTAGAAAACTCGCTGCCCGTGTTTTGAGAACATGGGTTGAAGACTTTGTAGACGAGGATACTGGCGAAGTTGTGTCAATCGAGCGTAACGACGTAGTTATCGACCGTGAAACCATCATCGAGGAAGAACACATTCAGGAAATCCTTGATTCCGGCGTAGCTACAGTGCTTCTGCACAAGGAAGATGTGAATACGAGCGATTACACAATCATTTTCAATACTCTCCAAAAAGATACAAGTAACTCTGAAAAGGAGGCAATCCACTATATCTATCGTCAGTTGCGTAACGCAGAACCACCCGATGATGCGAGCGCACGCGAAGTAATCACTAACTTGTTCTTCTCGGAAAAACGTTACGACCTCGGTGAGGTAGGACGTTACCGTATCAACAAGAAATTGACGCTCGACGTGCCTGAAGAGGTGAAGGTGTTGACGAAGGAGGATATCATTGCCATCATCAGATACTTGATTGAACTTATCAACTCCAAATCGGATGTTGACGATATCGACCACTTGAGCAACCGTCGTGTACGTACGGTAGGCGAGCAGCTCTACAACCAGTTCGGCATCGGTCTGGCTCGTATGGCCCGCACTATCCGTGAACGTATGAATGTCCGCGACAACGAAGTGTTTACTCCGATTGACTTGATCAACGCGAAGACTATTTCTTCAGTTATCAACACATTCTTCGGAACTAACGCACTTTCTCAGTTCATGGACCAGACTAACCCGCTTGCCGAAATCACTCACAAGCGAAGAATGTCTGCCCTCGGTCCTGGCGGTCTTTCCCGTGACCGTGCTGGTTTCGAGGTTCGTGACGTGCACTATACTCACTACGGTCGTCTTTGTCCGATTGAAACACCGGAAGGTCCGAACATCGGTTTGATTTCTTCTCTGTGTGTTTATGCTAAAATCAACAATCTCGGATTTATCGAGACTCCATATAGAAAGGTTGAGAACGGTAAGGTTGACCTTGACAACAGCCATGTGACTTACCTCACTGCTGAAATCGAAGAAGGCCAGATTATCGCTCAGGGTAACGCTCCGTTGAACGACGACGGTACGTTTATCCGCAACAAGGTTAAATCGCGTCTTGACGCCGACTTCCCTGTAGTTGCACCTGAAGAAGTACAGTTGATGGACGTATCGCCTATGCAGATTGCATCTATCGCGGCATCTTTGATTCCGTTCTTGGAGCACGACGACGCCAACCGTGCGTTGATGGGTTCTAACATGATGCGCCAGGCAGTTCCATTGCTTCGTAGCGAGGCTCCGATTGTGGGTACCGGTATTGAAGCTCAACTTGTACACGATTCACGTACTCAGATTATGGCCGAAGGTGCCGGCGTTATCGAATTTGTCGATGCAAGCGTCATCCGCATCCGCTACGACCGTACTGAAGACGAAGAATTCGTAAGCTTTGAAGATTCAGTTAAAGAATACAGAATTCCTAAGTTCCGCAAGACGAACCAGAGCACAACTATCGACTTGCGCCCGATCTGCTCAAAAGGTCAGCGCGTAGAGAAAGGCGATATCCTGACAGAAGGTTATGCAACCGAACAGGGTGAGCTTGCTCTCGGACGTAACTTGAAAGTGGCGTTCATGCCTTGGAAGGGTTACAACTACGAGGATGCTATCGTGCTTAACGAACGTATGGTTCGTGAAGATATCCTTACTTCTGTTCACGTTGACGAGTACACGCTCGAAGTTCGTGAAACAAAACGTGGTATGGAGGAACTTACTTCCGATATCCCTAACGTCAGCGAAGACGCAACGAAGGATTTGGACGAACGTGGTATCATCCGCGTAGGAGCACACGTAGTTCCGGGCGATATCCTTATCGGTAAGATTACTCCTAAGGGCGAATCTGATCCGACTCCGGAAGAAAAACTGCTCCGTGCCATCTTCGGTGACAAGGCTGGCGACGTTAAGGACGCTTCCTTGAAGGCTTCTCCGTCATTGAAGGGTGTTATTATCGGAACAAACTTGTTCTCTCGTGCTGTCAAGAAAAAAGGCAAAGCAGCCAATGCAATGCTTCCGAAGCTTGATGAAGAATATGAGTTGAAGCAAGTAGAATTGAAATCGCGCATGATTGAAAAACTTCTTGTTCTTACTCAAGGCAAGACTTCACAGGGCGTGAAGGACTTCTTGGGAACAGAAGTTATTCCGAAGGGCGTTAAATTCTCGGTTTCTGTATTGAAGGCAATCGAGGAATACGATACAATCAACTTGAGCAAGTGGACAACCGACGCTCACAAGAACGAGATGATTCACGACACGATTGTGAACTATCTCCGCAAGTCGAAAGAAATCGACGCCGAACTCCGCCGCAAGAAATTCGACATTTCAATCGGTGACGAACTTCCTTCAGGCATCATGCAGATGGCTAAGGTTTACGTTGCCAAGAAGCGTAAGATCGGTGTGGGTGACAAGATGGCCGGTCGTCACGGTAACAAGGGTATCGTTTCGCGCGTAGTGCGTCAGGAAGATATGCCGTTCCTTGCCGACGGTACTCCGGTTGATATCGTGCTGAACCCGCTGGGTGTGCCTTCACGTATGAACCTTGGTCAGATTTTCGAAACCGTGCTTGGTTGGGCAGGTCGTGAGTTGGGCGAAAAATTCGCTACTCCGATTTTCGACGGTGCAAGCCTCGACGATTTGAACGAATGGACCGATAAGGCAGGCCTTCCGCGCTACGGTAAGACTTATCTGTACGACGGTGGTACCGGCGAACGCTTCGACCAGCCTGCAACAGTAGGTGTCATCTACATGCTGAAGCTCGGCCACATGGTTGAAGACAAGATGCACGCTCGTAGTATCGGTCCGTACTCATTGATTACGCAACAGCCTCTTGGTGGTAAAGCCCAATTCGGTGGTCAGCGTTTCGGAGAAATGGAAGTTTGGGCGCTTGAAGCATTCGGCGCATCCCACATTCTCCAGGAAATCCTGACAATCAAGAGTGATGATGTTGTCGGACGTAGCAAGGCTTATGAAGCCATCGTCAAGGGCGAGCCTATGCCGACACCGGGTATTCCTGAGTCGCTCAACGTGCTTCTGCACGAGTTGCGCGGTCTTGGACTTAGCATCAACTTAGAATAAAAAAACTATGGTGTGTCGCCATATTCCGCAAAATAGGGCGGCACATCTAACTCTTTATACAAGCAATAAAATAATATGGCATTTAAAAAAGACAATAAAATAAAGAGTAGCTTTTCGAAGATAACTATTGGATTGGCATCACCGGAAGAAATTCATTCAAGATCTTGCGGTGAGGTGCTCAAGCCCGAGACAATCAACTATCGTACGTACAAGCCAGAACGCGACGGTTTGTTCTGCGAGCGCATTTTCGGTCCTGTGAAGGACTATGAATGTCATTGCGGCAAATACAAGCGTATCCGTTACAAAGGCATTGTCTGCGACCGTTGCGGTGTTGAAGTTACCGAAAAGAAAGTGCGTCGTGAGCGTTCAGGTCATATCGCGCTTGTTGTGCCTGTTGCACACATTTGGTATTTCCGTTCATTGCCAAATAAAATCGGTTATCTTCTTGGCTTGCCATCGAAGAAACTCGATGCCGTTATCTACTATGAAAGATATATCGTAATCCAACCGGGTGCTGCCAACTCATTGGAAGGTCAGGAGGATTTGAGCCGTCTTGACTTGCTTACAGAAGACGAATACCTCGAAATTCTCGACCGTCTTCCTGTAGAAAACCAGTACTTGGAAGATTCCGATCCTAATAAATTCATCTGTAAGATGGGTGCTGAGGGCATCTACGACTTGTTGAAGGATCTTGACTTGGATTCTTTGTCGTACGAATTGCGCCACCGCGCCGATACAGATTCTTCACAACAACGCAAGACAGAAGCGTTGAAGCGTTTGCAGGTGGTTGAGTCATTCCGTGCGTCGAAAGGCCGCAACAAACCGGAATGGATGATCCTCAAGATGATTCCGGTTATTCCGCCGGAACTTCGTCCGCTTGTTCCGCTTGACGGTGGCCGTTTCGCTACGAGCGACTTGAACGACCTTTACCGTCGTGTGATTATCCGCAACAACCGTTTGAAACGTTTGATTGAAATCAAGGCTCCGGAAGTGATTCTCCGTAACGAGAAACGTATGCTTCAGGAAGCTGTCGACTCTTTGCTCGACAACTCACGCAAATCAAGCGTTGTCAAGACCGAATCCAACCGTCCGCTTAAGTCACTTTCCGACAGTTTGAAAGGTAAGCAGGGACGTTTCCGTCAGAACTTGTTGGGTAAACGTGTTGACTATTCTGCACGTTCGGTAATCGTTGTTGGTCCGGAATTGAAGATGCATGAATGCGGTCTGCCGAAAGATATGGCAGCCGAACTTTTCAAGCCGTTCGTTATCCGTAAGCTCATCGAACGCGGTATTGTCAAGACAGTCAAGAGTGCGAAGAAAATCGTTGACCGCAAGGAACCGATCGTTTGGGACATTCTTGAATACGTGATGAAAGGTCACCCGGTATTGCTTAACCGTGCCCCGACACTTCACCGTCTTGGTATCCAGGCGTTCCAGCCTCGAATGATTGAAGGTAAGGCTATTCAGTTGCACCCATTGGCTTGTACGGCGTTCAATGCCGACTTCGACGGTGACCAGATGGCCGTTCACTTGCCACTTGGTAACGAAGCTATCCTTGAGGCCCAGATGTTGATGCTCGGTGCACACAACATCCTTAACCCGGCTAACGGCGCGCCTATCACCGTGCCTTCTCAGGACATGGTGCTCGGTCTTTACTATATCACCAAACTGCGTAGCGGCGACAAGGGTGAAGGTCTTGTATTCTACGGACCGGAAGAGGCCGAAATCGCATACAACGAAGGAAAATGTACGCTCCACGCCATTATTTCAGTAATCGTTGACGATCTCGACGAAAACGGAAATCTGGTGAAGAAGATGGTGAAAGAAACATCTGTCGGACGTATTCTTTTCAACCAGTATGTGCCGAAAGAAATTGGATATGTGAACCAGTTGATTTCCAAGAAGTCATTGCGCGACATCATCGGTGTCGTAATCAAGGCTTGTGGTGTGGTTCGCTCAGCACAGTTCCTTGATGATATCAAGAACCTGGGTTACAAGATGGCATTCCGTGGCGGTCTGTCGTTCAACTTGGGTGATGTGCTGATTCCGGAAGAAAAGGAACAGTATGTAAAAGAAGGTTACGAGCAGGTTGAAGAAGTGATGAACAACTACAACATGGGTTTCATCACCAACAACGAACGCTACAACCAGATTATTGATATTTGGACACACGTCAACTCCCGTTTGTCAAATACGCTGATGAAGCAGCTTACTGCTGCCAACCAGGGCTTCAACCCAATCTTCATGATGCTTGACTCTGGTGCCCGTGGTTCTAAGGACCAGATTCGTCAGCTCTCCGGTATGCGTGGTTTGATGGCCAAGCCGCAAAAGAGTGGTGCTGAAGGCGGTCAGATTATCGAGAACCCGATTTTGGCGAACTTTAAGGAAGGTCTGTCAGTGTTGGAGTACTTTATCTCTACTCACGGTGCGCGTAAAGGTCTTGCCGATACTGCGTTGAAGACAGCCGACGCCGGTTATTTGACTCGTCGTCTTGTTGACGTTGCTCACGACGTTATCATTACAGAAGAGGACTGCGGCACATTGCGTGGCCTTGTATGTACAGAGTTGAAGAACAACGAGGACGTTGTCGCTACATTGGGCGAGCGTATTCTCGGCCGTGTTTCTGTTCACGATATCGTTGACCCGCTTACGGGTGAAGTTATCGTAGCAGCCGGCGAAGAAATCAACGACGAAGCAGCCGACAGAATTCAGAAGTCGCCGATCGAATCGGTTGAAATCCGTTCGGTATTGACTTGTGAATCCAAGAAGGGTGTATGTGCCAAGTGTTATGGCCGTAACCTTGCTACCAACCGCATGGTACAGAAAGGTGAGGCAGTCGGTGTCATCGCTGCACAGTCAATCGGTGAGCCGGGTACACAGTTGACACTTCGTACATTCCACGTCGGTGGTGTTGCTTCCAACATTGCAGCCGTATCTTCTGTAACTTCACGCTACGACGGTATCCTCGAAATCGACGAATTGCGTACAGTTAAGACTGAAGCTTGTGACGTTGTTGTAGGTCGTCTTGCTGAAATGCGTATCGTTGATCCGCATACAAATATGATTCTTACGAATACGAACATCCCTTACGGTTCTAAATTGTACTTCCAGAACGGTGCTACAGTCAAGAAGGGTGACGTAATTTGTGAATGGGACCCGTTCAACGCCGTAATCGTCAGCGAAGTTTCCGGTAAGGTGAACTTTGAAAACGTCATCGAAGGTGTGACATTCCGCAAGGAAACTGACGAAACTTCTGGTTTGCACGAAAAGATTATCACTGAGTCGAAAGACCGTACAAAGGTTCCGGAAGCTCATATCGTAAGCCCGAACGGTGATATCCTCAAGACTTATTCATTGCCGGTAGGCGCTCACCTCATGATTGAGGACGGCGACGAAATCAAGGCCGGTGATGTGTTCATCAAGACTCCGCGCGCATCCGGTAACGCCGGTGATATCACGGGTGGTCTCCCACGTGTGACCGAGTTGTTTGAAGCGCGTAACCCGTCTAACCCGGCTATCGTTTCTGAAGTCGACGGTGAGGTTATCTTCGGTAAGGTGAAACGCGGTAACCGTGAAATCACAGTACAGCCGAAGATTGGTGAAGTCAAGAAATATCTTGTTCCACTGTCAAAACAGATCCTTGTACAGGAAAACGACTATGTGCGTGCCGGTACACCGCTGTCCGACGGTGCTATCACTCCGTCTGACATCTTGAACATCAAGGGTCCGACAGCCGTTCAGGAATATATCGTGAATGAAGTTCAGGACGTTTACCGTATGCAGGGTGTGAAGATCAACGACAAACACTTTGAAGTAATCGTTCGCCAGATGATGCGTAAGGTAACTATCCTTGATCCGGGTGACACTCGCTTCCTCGAACAGCAGGTTGTTGACAAGCGCGAATTCATGGATGAAAACGACCGCATCTGGGGTAAGAAGGTGGTTGTTGACGCCGGCGATTCTCAGAACTTGAAACCGGGTCAGATGATTACTGCCCGCAAGCTCCGCGATGAAAACTCTGCTTTGAAGCGTAAGGACTTGAAGACTGTACAGGTACGCGATGCAGTTCCTGCCACTTCCGACCAGATGTTGCAAGGTATCACTCGCGCCGCTCTTCAAACTTCAAGCTTCATGTCGGCTGCTTCCTTCCAGGAAACAACCAAGGTGCTCAACGAAGCCGCTATCAACGGTAAGGTTGACTACTTGGAAGGTATGAAGGAAAACGTAATCTGCGGTCACTTGATTCCGGCCGGTACAGGTTTGCGTGAATACGCTTCCCTGATTGTCGGCAGCAAGGAAGAAATGGCACGTCTGAACAAGAGCCTTGATGCTCGTCTTGAAGAAGAAGCTGCAGCTGATGCCGCTGTCATCAAGAACGCTGAAGGAAACTAAGCTATTATTTGAACCTGAAATATTAAGTCGGTCATTGCCTTGGGGGCAGTGACCGATTTTTTTGTCTGTATCTGTTTGTTTAGTCGGTAAAGTTGGGTAAATTTGTAGAATTCAAGACATTTCCCGCAAGGAAGACGTATATAAACCTAACAACCCTTAAAACCTTTAACTTCTATGAAAACGAAACTGATTGCAATGTTCCTGACATTGGCTTCCGTATTGCCGGCGTGGGCAGCACCTGCGCTGATCGGACACCGTGGAAGCCTCTGGGGTGTGGAAAATTCGCGCGAGGCGTTTATTGCCGGTGCGGAAATGGGATACCTTTATCTGGAAACGGATGTGAAAGTGGCAGGCGACGGAACGTTTATCCTCATTCATGACGACACGACCGACCGCCTGGGTGGAAATCTTGACATTACGAAAGCGACAATCGACGAACTCAAGGCGGAAACTTACACGCAGACCCGCAGCGGGGAAACCTATACCGGAAAAATCTGTACGCTGGAGGAATATCTGCAAATCTGCAAGGACTATAACGTTTATCCTTTCATCGAATTGAAATGGGCTACCGGAATCAACACCAACGACTGCAGCAATCTGTCGCGAATGGTGGACAAGGTGATTGAATACGGGTTTGGCGAAACGGCCATAATCAATACGTCCATGAAAAAGTGTCTGGAGTATATCCGCGAGCGTTATCCGGATTTCAAACTCATGTTTCTCTGCAACTCCAACTGGGAATCGAATTTCGACTGGTGTGTGGAGCAGAACATCGGAGCCTACATTCAGACGGGCTGTTTCGACAAGAACACCGTGACACGTTTCCATGAGAAAGATTTGAAAGTTGGTGTATGGACGCTGAATACGGATGCCCTCTATAAGGTTTACGGCAACTATGGTTGTGATTTCATAGCCGTCGACTATCTGGATACGGTCGATCTTCCCGAACTCGACCCGTTCAGTGGTCTTGTACCGAATGTTGTCGACTATCCGGCCTATCGTGGAACCGTGCAGGAATCCTATACGTTTGAAGATGCTTTCGTGGCCGATGTTGCGTTTGCCAATGTCCGCAGGGCGGTGACCGGCGGTTCGCTGCTTTATGTGCTCGACGATGCCGGTGTTCGCGCCTTCGACATGAAGACCTGCGAAAAGCGCGCCGACATGAATCTGACAGGCATTGCTAATGTGGCCGATTTGTCGGTGGCAGCCGACGGTACGCTGATGGCGCTTGCCGATGGTTCACTCTATGCTTGGGCTGACCTCACTGCCGCTCCACAGTTGCAGATGACTTTGCCCGATGCCGACAATGTTTCTTTCTGCGTCAGTGGTAGCGGAGACGATTTGCGTGTCTATTATACGACGGCGACCGGAATTTCGGGCATTGCCTTGAAGAAAGGTTCGTTGCCCGTGCGGAATCTCGTGGAACTGCCCGAAAACGCCCTTCTGACGGTATCGCCTTTCAGCCGCGACCATGTGGTGGTCGACACGCGTGCGGCACTTCCTGTAGAATATGCCTTCAACTGGGAGACCGACGGCGAAGCAATGAAGCAGTTTATGGCCATGCCGGCCGGAAAACTTTGGGAAGGAATGGCCGGATTTACTCCGTTCCGCTATGGTAGCAACCTGTACCTGTTTGCTACCGGCAGCGAGTCGGGACCGTTTGGCCTTTACAATGTGACATCCGGGCTGCAATCCGTAGAAGCCGTTCCCGATGGCATTGACGGCTTCGAGAATGCTTTGACAGGCTATGCGGGAGGCTTTGCCTGGGTGGAAAAAGGCTATATCTATCTTATGGCCGTAGCTGAAGGACAAGGTCTGTTACGTTGCGTGTTCAAGGGAGACGAGCCGGAAGGTAATACCGGCGAGGTGGATTTCCGCTTTGAAAAGGTTTGGAGCTTTACCGACCGCGAGGGCAATGCGCCGGAGCATATCGACGGTACAAACGCACAGCAGGGCGGAGCTTATAAAGGATATTTCTATATCAATGACTGTAGCGACAAGTTGATTTATGTTTATGGCAAGGACGGCCTCGTTGGAACGCTTCCGGGCGGTGCCGGCTGGGGAACGGCCTGCGACGATGCCGGAAACATTATTGTGAGAAACGACAAGCAGACGGCGTTGGAACATTCTGTACTGATTTATCCGAGCGGAACGATGCCGGGCAGCGGCGTAGAACCGTTGGAAGTCAGCTTTGAGACGCTGGACATCGGCCAGACCAACTTTATTTCGGCCAGTGGTGATGTGCTGGGCGAGGGCGGCTATGTGTATATGTTCCCTAATGGCCAGACGGTGGTGAATATCATTGAATTCAAGAACGGCGAGTTTGTGCAGACGCACCGCAGCGGTGGACTCTCCATCCAGTCGTCGACAGCCGGATACGTTGTGCCTATCAAGAACAATAAGGAACACTGGCTGTATATGGTGCGCAATAACGGCATTTATGAGTATAACGGCGCAGACGAAGGCGTAGTGCTTTCAGGCTCGTCCACTCGTCCGCCTGCACGTAACAGCACTTGCGGTGCCGAGTATTTTACGCTGAGCAGCCACAATATTCTTGTCTATAATTCGGGAACAAACTACACGGGAGGCTTTACCGTAAAGGACCAGACCGACAACAAATACATCGAAACCGTCAATCCGATTGGCGACAAGGGCTATACAGCCGGTGGTAACTATTCCGTTTCCAACTGGATTTTTGCCGAAAAGATTGATGCCGGAAGCTATTATCTGTACCAGTATTGTCCGGCTAACGGTATTGCCGTCTATCGCCTGTGGGATGCCAACTATGTGCCGGAATCTTCGGTAGGAGAGGTGGCTGTTGCTGCCGGGCAGCGTGTCTATCCGAATCCTGCTGCCGACAAGGTGAATTTGGCAGTGCCTTCGTCAAAGGTGACGGTCTACACATTGGCAGGAGTGCCTGTCCTCCAATTGACGGGTGAAAGAATCAGCAGTGTGCAGGTCGGGGAACTGTCGCCGGGAATGTACCTGATGACAACCGACAGCGGCGCGGTACGCTTCTTGAAGAAGTAGGCGGTTGCCGCAACGAAATGACCTATTATTTAATCCAACAATACAAAACGAAATGACAATGAAAAAAATCTTTTGGTGTGTGTCGGCCTTCGGCTGTCTGCCGGGGCTGACATTCGCCGCTGAAAAACCGAACGTGATTGTAATTCTTGCCGACGACCTCGGTTTCGGCGATGTGAGTGCCTATGGCTCGACTACTATCAGTACGCCGAACATCGACCGTCTGGCAAACGGAGGCGTGTGCTTCACAAACGGTTATGCTACTTCCGCCACATCGACTCCCAGCCGCTATGGGCTGCTGACGGGACAGTATCCGTGGAAGAACAAGAATGCGAAAATCCTGCCGGGCGACGCTCCGCTGCTCATTCAGGAATCGCAGTTCACACTGCCGCGGATGATGCAGGAATGCGGCTACACGACGGGAGCCATCGGCAAATGGCATTTGGGTATGGGCAACGGCAACGTTGACTGGAACAAGACTGTCAAACCGGGTGCGCGAGAGATAGGCTTCGACTACTCCTGTCTGATTGCCGCTACGAACGACCGTGTGCCGACAGTCTATGTCGAAAACGGCGATGTGGTGGGCCTTGACCCGAACGACCCTATCGAAGTGAGCTATAAAAAGAATTTCGAGGGCGAACCTACGGCGCTGACTAATCCGGAAATGCTGAAAATGGAATGGTCGCACGGACATAACCAGTCCATTGTCAACGGCATTCCCCGTATCGGCTTTATGCGTGGCGGAGAAAAGGCCCGTTGGGTGGACGAGGACATGGCCGACTATTTCGTGAACAAGGTGAAGGATTTCGTGAGCGAACACAAGGGCGAGCCGTTTTTCCTCTACTACGGACTCCATCAGCCGCACGTGCCTCGTGCTCCTCACAGCCGCTTTGTGGGTACCACGACAATGGGTCCGCGTGGCGACGCTATCGTTGAGGCTGACTGGTGTGTGGGCGAACTGCTCAAGCATTTGGAAAAAGAGGGTATTCTTGAAAATACGATTATCGTATTCTCGAGCGACAATGGTCCAGTGCTCGACGACGGTTATAAGGACGGTGCCGTGGAAAAGGTAGGAAAGCACTCTCCGACGGGCGGACTTCGCGGCGGCAAGTATAGCCTTTTCGACGGCGGCGCGCATGTGCCTTTCTTCGTTTATTGGAAAGATACGGTGAAGCCGGTGGTTTCCGATGCGCTGGTTTGCCAGATTGACCTGATGGCTTCGCTGGCTTCCATGCTCGGCTGTCGTATCCCCGACGGACTGGATACGCAGAATCAGCTTGACGCGCTGCTCGGACGCAGCCTTCAGGGACGTAAAGACCTCGTTCTGGAAGCCGACGGGCGTTTGGCTTACCGTACAGCCGATTGGGCGTTGATAATGCCTTACAAGGGAAAAGAACGCAATCTGACGGGCAACGAACTCGGCAATATCGGCGAATACGGACTGTTTGACCTCAAGAACGACCGCACGCAGCAGGAAAACCTTGCCAAGCAGCGTCCGGAAGTGGTCGACGAACTGTTGGAACAGTTCCTCCCGATTGTGGAAGGCTACTATCCTCCCGCAGTGAAGAAATAAGTCGGCAGGTACAAGAATAAGGCTGCCCGGTCAAGTCTCGCGAAAGGCGGATTTGACCGGACAGCGGCGTTTTGGGGTTTATGTCAGTGGTAGATTATTCCTTAATGATGACTACCCGGCTGTTGGGCAGGTCGGGGATATAGATGTTTCCGTGGGCGACGGAAATGTCAGCGGGGCCGATGAGCGGTGTTTTCAGGTCAAGCGCAAGTTCCGTCACCTTTCGGGTTTTCAGGTTCATTTTGCTGATGCCTGCCGGCTGCCAGTTGGTGAAATAGACATATTCTCCGTCAGCCGAGAAGCTGATGCCGTCGTATTGTCCCGGAATGTTGATGTAGGCTTCCGGTTGCGGATTCTTCAGATCGGCAATGCGGTAAATCACGTTGTCGGCTTTCGTCGTGCCGTCGGCAGGATAAGAGGCAACATACATGGCCCCGTCCTTGATGACGATTCCGTTCGGTCCCGGCACGTTGGCCCATTCCTTCAGATGGCTTTTGGCTGTATTGAGGTCTACGCTGTATATGCGGTCGGTGTTCGTCACGGAAATATAGAGCGTGCCGTCGGCGGCTGCCATATCGTTGACAAACAGGTCGCCTTTCGGCATTTGGAGAGTCTGCGGTTGTGTCGGTGCGTTGAGGTCATAGACCATCACTTTGTTTACGTCGGCGATGAACAGACGTTCGCCGTCGAGATACATTCCTTTCGGAGCGTTCAGATGGCCGTCGGCGGGAATGACGGTTTGTGTCGTTTTACCGTCGAAATACAGGATATAGCCTTTGCCTTCCGTGTTGAGCGGATTGAGCTGTTCCGTGCCGAAATTGGCAATCAGTACGCCGTCGCGGAAGGGCAGTGTGCTTTCGCAATAGCGGATATTGCTGTCAACGACGGTTGTCGGCAGTTGTGCCTGCGCCAGCAGTGGCAGGGTGGCAAGGGCCAGTAAGGTTGTTCGTTTCATAGTCAAAATAGTTTTTATTGTTAATGATTGATTGTTTCAGCGGTGGTGGATGTGCAGGCGTTCGGCCACGGTGTGCAGTGCCGGACTGTGGGCGGCGGAAGTGATGAACGCAAGGGCTGTCAGCGCAAGCAGAACAGTGAGAAATACATTCCAGTCAAAATGGGAGAGCACCAGTCCCGTCAGCGTGCCTACGATTCCCGAACCGGCATAGTAGAACAGCCAGTAGAGGCTCGTTGCGCTGCTCTTTGCCTCCGAAGCGTTGACCGACACAATGCGGCTGGCTACGGTGTGTGCCGCAAAAAAGGCGAAAGTGAATACGCCCAGTCCGCCGACAATGCTCCACAGCTGGAGGTAGAAAAGCATCAGCAGTCCTGCGCCCATCAGCAGCAGAAAGCCTTGCAGCAGCTTTTCCGGTGAATGTCGGTCCGACAGGCTGCCTGCCACGAACGAGCCCGCCACGCCGGTGGTGTACATCAGAAACACCATAGCAATGAGATGATGGGGCAGATGGAAGGCCGGAGAGCTGAGGATAAAGGAAATATAGTTGTACACGCTCACAAAGGTGCCCATGATGAGCGTAGCAATCAGAAACATGCTCAGAAACGTGCGCTGCGAGAGCAGGTGGTGCATCTGCCGGCCTTTCGTGCGGAAACTGACCGGCACAGGGCGGAAATTCGTAGAGCGGGGTATCAGCCGGATAAACAGCACGCCGAGCAGCAGACTGGCAATGCCGATACCCACGGCGGCTGCCTGCCAGCCGTGCCATCCTGCAATGAGCGTTCCCGCCACGCGTCCCGACATGCCTCCGATGGTGTTGCCGCTCAGGTAGAGGCTGATGGCGGCACCGATGATCGTCTTGTCGATTTCTTCCGTCAGATAGGCTAACGCTACGGCACTCACTCCGGCAAGCGTGGCGCCTTTCAGAAAGATGAGTGCGAGCAGCAGCGGAAAACTTACGGCGAAGGCCGTCACCAATGTCAGCAGCGACGAGGCAATGAGCGCCATGCCCATCAGCCGTTCGCGGGCTATCGAGTCGGCGGTAAAGGCAAAGAACAGCAGGCCGGCGGCCATACCGATGGTCGACAGCGACACGGCAAGACTGCTTGTTGCCATTTCTACGCCGAAGAACTGGCACAGTTCAGGCAGCAGTGGTTGAAACAGGTAGAGCTGTGCAAAGACCGACAGTCCGGAAAAGAACATGCAGAGCCGTATCCGTCGGTTGCGTTTCGCTGTTGAGGTGCTATTCTTTTGTTTCATATCCATCGTCGTTTATCGTTTTCAGAGGCAAAATTACAGTATCTCCCCGAAATGCCCCTTATCCGAAAAACGCTTAATTTCGATAAAATCCATCGGCAAAAACGATAAAAGAAACCAATTCCTTTATTTTCTAATGATTGGGTTATGAATAGAAGATATAAACACTCCAAGTGTTGGATGAAGAAAATTGGTTGTGAATTTATAGGTTGTCATCCCCAATTTTGAAATTTGAAATGCCATACAATTATTTTGCCAGACTTATTGGATGTATAAATTGTTGATTTATATTGATTTGCTTGTGTGAGGATGTCCCTATGCTATATGTTGTTGTATTTGATATTGTGATAAGGGTGATAGTAAATTCTGTTAAATATGATTAAATGCAAGAACTTTGTTTTTGATATGTTCATTTTGTTTATACATTTGCGTCTGACATATGTGTCAGAATAATAGTCAAACAGTAATGAAATATGATAAAAGTAGGTATTGATATCGGGTCTACGACAGCCAAGATGGTTGCAATCGATAAGGCAGGAAATGTGTTATATTCCAAGTATAGAAGACATAATGCGCGAGCAAAAGAAGTGCTTGTGCAGATGCTCAAAGAACTCGAACCGTTGGTTGGAGATGGAGGTATAGGTTTGCGGATAACCGGTTCTGTGGGTATGGGCTTCACTGAAAAATACGGTTTCCCTTTTGTCCAGGAGGTGGTAGCAGCTACAAAAGCCATCCAAAAAAATTATCCGAATGTGGTTTCGATGATTGATATTGGCGGCGAAGATGCGAAGGTGGTTTTCTTTAAAAATTCGGAGGCCGTTGATCTTCGGATGAATGGAAACTGTGCAGGCGGAACCGGTGCTTTTATTGACCAAATGGCTGTAATTCTTGGTGTGACTGTCGATGAAATGAACAGTCTTGCTTTGAAGTCAACACGGGTATATCCAATTGCATCGCGTTGTGGAGTGTTCTGCAAAACCGACATTCAGAATCTAATCGCAAAAAATGTAAGTCGTGAGGACATAGCCGCTTCTATATTTCATGCTGTTGCAGTGCAGACTGTTGTGACGTTGGCTCGTGGGTATGACATTAATACTCCTATTTTGTTTTGCGGTGGGCCTTTGACTTTTATTCCGGCACTTCGAAAAGCTTTTGTCGAATATCTGTCGGTAAATGAAAACAAAATAATTCTGCCTGCAAATGGTACACAGCTTCCTGCGATGGGTGCGGCACTGGCGTTGGTCGAAAATGAGAAAGAATATTCATTAAAGTCTGTTTTCGACATGTTGGAAAGTACAGAAGATGCCGGTGTTCATAAAGCGGGACTTCCGCCTATCTTTAAAAGTCCGACGGATTATGAGGATTGGAAAGCCGACAAAAACAGAAATATTGTAAATGCAGTGGAACTGAAATCTGGAGTTCAGGAAGTGTACGTCGGGATTGATTCCGGTTCTACCACTACAAAAATTGTTGTTACAGACTGTGACGCCAATCTGCTATTTTCCTATTACAGCAATAATGGAGGTCGGCCTATTGAAACGGTTGAAAAAGGGCTGAAAGCATTGTTGGAGAAATGTAAGGAGAAAGGTACTCAGCTTGTCGTCAAAGGCAGTTGTTCTACCGGCTATGGTGAGGACCTGATAAAGGCTGCTTTTCAGTTGGATCATGGAATTGTTGAAACAATAGCCCATTATATGGGTGCGCATCATTTTGACAAGGATGTATCGTTCATTTTGGATATTGGTGGACAGGACATGAAAGCAATTTTTGTGAATAGTGGTGTGATAGACAGAATTGAAATTAATGAAGCCTGTTCGTCCGGCTGCGGTTCGTTTATTGAAACCTTTGCAAAAACGCTCGGATATACGGCTCCGGAATTCTCACAGGCCGCTTGTCGTTCAGTTTGTCCTGCGGATTTGGAAACACGCTGTACTGTCTTTATGAATTCAAAAGTGAAACAGGTGCTTCGCGAAGGTGCAACGGTTGAGGACATTGCCGCCGGATTGGCTTATTCAGTCGTAAAAAACTGCCTGTACAAAGTGTTGAAACTGAAGGATACATCCGTATTAGGAAAGCATCTTGTTGTTCAGGGCGGAACGATGAGGAATGATGCAATTGTGCGTGCTCTTGAACTGCAAACAGGTGCAACCGTGACACGGTGTAATATTCCGGAATTGATGGGGGCATTCGGTTGTGCACTTTATGCGCGTGAACATGCGGGTAATGCGATTCCGTTTGAGACAATGGTCAGCAAAGCCGGTTTCGTTTCCACTAGCATGAACTGTAAAGGATGTGATAACCAGTGTCCGGTCTTCAGCTATCGTTTCGAAAGCGGAAAACGCTATTATTCCGGCAACCGTTGCGAGCGATTCTTTTCCAATGGAGAAAAGGAGTTGAAACGGGGTGAGAATATGTATCAGATAAAGAATAAAATGCTTTTTGAACGTCAGTCGTTGGTTTGTAACCCGAGAATGACTGTTGGTATTCCGCGTTGTCTCAATATGTATGAGGAATATCCGTTTTGGCATACTTTGTTTGAGTATTGCAATATAAAGGTTGTTTTGTCAGAAGTGTCGAGCTATGCACGCTATGAATGCAGCGCGCGCATGGTCATGTCGGATAATATCTGTTTCCCTGCCAAACTTGTTCATAGCCACATACAGAATCTGATGGACAAGAATGTGGACCGTATATTCATGCCATTTGTGATTTTTGAACGTCAGGGAAAGGAACAGAACAGTTACAACTGTCCGATTGTCACCGGATATTCCGAAGTGATTAAGAGTGTTCAAGGTTCGGGTGTGCCTGTTGATGCTCCGGCGATTTCTTTTAAGGACCGAAAATTACTGTTCAAACAGTGTCGTGATTATCTGATGGGATTGAACATTGAAGAGCAGACAATAAAGGCTGCTTTCGACAGAGCCTGTGTCGAACAGGATGAATATATCAGTACTCTTGTTGAAAAAAATGAGGCTTTACTTGCCGAGGCTCGAAAAGAAAACCGCATGACTGTCCTGCTTGCCGGACGTCCTTATCATACGGATATGCTGATTCAGCATAAAGTGTCGGATATGCTTTCCGATATGGGGATATGTGTCATTCGATATTGTGCGTAATAAGGAAATTGAAGCCGACGATGTGCATTTTCTTCCGCAGTGGGCATTCCCTAACAGGATTCTTCGTGCTGCAAAATGGGTTTGCCAACACGATTCAAAACTTCAATTTGTTGAGCTTACGTCTTTCGGTTGCGGGCCGGATGCTTTTCTTGTGGATGAAATCCGTGATTTGCTGATTCGGAACGGGAAAGTGTTTACGCTTTTGAAATTGGACGATGTGAACAATGTAGGTTCTATGAAGTTGAGGGTGCGCTCTTTGATTGAAAGTATCCGCTTGGCGGAAGAAAGCCGGCATAAGAGTAATGGTCACATGGATTTCAAGACGGTTCCTGTATACAGTGATGAGTATCGGAATCGGAAGATTTTGGTGCCGTTCTTCACGCCGTTCATTTCTCCGCTGGTCCCGGCTGTAATGAAAGTGGCTGGCTATGATGTGGAAAATTTGCCGCTCAGTGATAACGAATCGTGTGAATGGGGTTTGAAATATGCCAATAACGAAATATGCTATCCGGCAACGCTTGTTGTCGGCGACATTATTAAGGCATTCAAAAGCGGCCGGTATGATCCCGATAAATCCGTGATTGCCATGACGCAGACAGGTGGACAGTGTCGTGCCAGCAACTATATTGCGGTGATAAAAAAAGCATTGGTTGATGCCGGTTATTCCAATACACCGGTGGTGTCGCTTACATTGGGAAGCTCGATAAAAAATAATCAGCCGGCATTCAGAATAAATTGGATAAAACTTCTTCCGGTGGCTCTCCGTGCAGTGCTTTACAGTGACTGTATTGCCAAATTCTATTATGCCTCGGTAGTGCGTGAAAAAAAGAAAGGTGAAGCGGAGCGGCTGAAAGATTTGTATCTGAAGATAGGTGAAAAACTGATACGCGACAACCGTTCGAAATATTTGTTGGACCAACTGGCCTTGGCCGCCTCCGATTTCAACGGTATTTGCTTGGAGAAAGAGTGTCCTAAAGTGGGTGTCGTTGGCGAAATTTATTTGAAATTCAATCCTTTTGCTCATCGAAATCTGCTCTCGTGGCTGAACAGTCGTGGTATAGAGATTGTGCCGCCGATGCTGACCGATTTTTTCATGCAGAGTTTTGTGAACAAGAAGGTGAAGGTGGAAACGAATATACTACATAAAGACTTGCCAGATTTTGTTTACAAAGATTTATATAAGATACTTCGTAAGCAGATAGTAAAATTTGACACGGTGGCCGGCCAGTTCCGTTTGTACACGCCTTTTGAGGATATTTTTGAACAGGCTGACAAGGCAAGCAAGGCCATATCGCTGAATGCCCAGTTTGGTGAAGGCTGGTTGCTTCCGGCTGAAATGTTGTCGCTGGCTCAAAAGGGAGTCAACAATATAATCAGCTTGCAGCCGTTTGGCTGTATTGCCAATCATATTGTGTCGAAAGGTATAGAAAAACGTATTAAAACTTTAGTACCTGATGCGAATATATTATCTTTGGACTTTGACAGCGGTGTCAGCGAAGTGAATATAATTAATCGTATGCTGTTGTTTATAGACAAACTGAAGAAATAACATTTTATCATTATGGAAAATAATAAGCTGGAAGAGAAAATAATCTCCGTGGCGAGGGAGGTGTTTGTTGAAAAAGGTTTTGACGGGACCAGCATGAGTGATATTGCCGCCCGAGTAGGAATCAATCGCCCTACGTTGCACTATTACTATCGCACGAAGGACAAGATGTTTCAGGCGGTATTCATCTCCATTATCCAGTCTTTTATTCCTAAGGTGCAGGATGTCTTGGTCAACGATGATGTCCCTTTCTCAAAAAAGATTGCAATACTCGTTGATACTTATCTGGAAGTTGCTAAAAACAATCCATATATTCCCATGTTTGTATTGCGTGAGATTAATCGTAATGCCAAGGATTTTGTGGAAGCTGTAAAACCCATGTATATTGATCAGTTTCTGAATCAGGTGGCAACCTATCTTCTGGAGGCTATGGAACGCGGAGAAATTAAGCGTGTACCGCTAAGAATCGTGTTCAATACATTTTATGGTCTTATGTCATTTCCATTTCTTAGCAAGGATTTGGGTTTTATGGAATCCGACAAGAGTCTGAATGATTTGATTGACGAGTGGAAACCTTATGTGATTGACCAGATGATGCACTTGTTGTGTAAATGAAATGTCGGGTTGGACATGTTTTTTGTTCGTTTGAAAATAGCTTAATCGGTATTGCCGATTGAGCTATTTTTCGTAGATACATATATTATGGATGGTTTTCCGATGACTTGAAATATTTTCGTAGGATTTGTCAGGTATTGTTTCGTAAAAGAAAAAACTCACGGAGTAAGCAAATTATAGCCTATTGTAAGTGTTCTTTACATGTTTTATAAAGAATAAAATATTTGTTCGGAATGTTCAAGTGTTGTGTTAAGTAGTCGTCCCTTAAAAATATGTTTATTTGCTGGTATTCATTAATTTAACCAATAA
>OLFX01001518.1_pt1 | contig 25495 bp, 24 predicted proteins | sample 1605091 | NCBI WGS metagenome assembly OLFX01 (sample SAMEA3888906, study PRJEB22519) | human gut metagenome | biome: human gut; feature: human-associated habitat; material: faeces | place: Denmark | collected 2012 | reverse complement strand
GCCCCCGTGGCCCCCGGTGCGCCCGTGGCGCCGGGTGCGCCGGCAGGGCCGGTGGCGCCTGCGGGGCCCGCGGCACCGGTGGAAGCCGTTTTCTTTGGACAACGCAAAAACAACGGCCCTCCTAGGAGAGCCGTTGTCTTCTCATTCCGATGAATCATTCCATCAAAGCGTATTTCCGCGCGTAGGCATTGTAGGCCCGCTGGAAGGCGATGCTGCCCCCCTTGATGTAGTCCAGATATTCATGGACATCCAGACTGCCGTGGGACATCTCAATGACGCACCCGGCAATGTTGGAGCAGTGGTCCGCCACCCGCTCCAGGTCGGTCAACAGGTCCGACCAGACAAACCCCAGTTCGATGGTGCACTCGCCCCGCTGCAGGCGCAGGATGTGGCGGTTGCGCAGCTGCTCCTTCAGGGTATCCACCACCTGCTCCAGGGGTTCCACCTTCACCGCCAGGTCTGGGTCGTCCTTAAGGAAGGCATCCAAAGACAGGTCCATGATCTCCCCCACGGCGGAGGTGAGAACATTCAGCTCCTGCTTGGCCTGGGGCGAAAAATGCAGCCCTTTGCTGCGCATCTCTTCCGCCGACTCCACCACGTTCACCGCGTGGTCGGAGATGCGCTCAAAGTCCCCGATGATGTGCAGCAGTTTGGACACTTGCCGGTTGTCGCGTTCACTGAGGTTTTCCCGGCCCAGTTTGACCAGATAGGTGCCCAGCATGTCCTCATACTGGTCGGCTTCCTTCTCCGTCTCCCGCACTGCCTGGGCCTCCTTGGCATCGTAGTGCTCGATCAGGCGGCAGCCGGTCCGCAGGGCATCCATAGAGATCCGGGCCATGGTTTCCGCCACTTCCTGGCAGCGGCCAATGGCTACGGGAGGGGTGCTCAGCAGACGCTCGTCCAGGATCTGGATCTGCTCGGGAACCTTGTCGTCCCGCACCAGGCGGCAGGCCAATTTCTCCAGCAGGCCGGAGAAGGGGAAAAGCAGCGCCGTACACAGCACGTTAAAGGTGGTATGCACCACCGCAATCCCCAACTGGTCGATGGAGTTGCCGACAAAGTCGAAGTGCACCACTGCGTTGATGAGGTAGAAAACCGACAGCCACACGCAGGTACCAATGATGTTGAACAGCAGGTGCACCACAGCAGCCCGCTTGGCGTTCTTGTTGGCCCCTACCGAGGAGATCATGGCCGTGACGCAGGTGCCAATGTTCTGCCCCATGATGATGGGGATGGCCGCGCCATAGGTCACCTGGCCTGTGGCCGACAGGGCCTGCAGAATACCCACCGAGGCGGAGGAACTCTGGATGATGGCGGTCAGAATGGCCCCAGCCAGAACCCCAAGCACAGGGTTGGTAAACATGAGGAAGATGCTCTGGAACTCCGGCACGTCCTGCAGCCCAGCCACTGCGCCGCTCATGGTGTCCATGCCGAACATGAGCACCGCAAATCCCAGGAGGATCATGCCCACATCCTTCTTGCGCTCGCTTTTGGCCATCATGGTCAAGCCCACGCCGATCAGGGCCAGCACAGGAGAGAAGGAGGTGGGCTCCAGCAAACGGATAAAGAAGCTTTCCCCGTCCAGGCCGGTCAAGCTCAAAATCCAGGCGGTCACTGTAGTGCCCACGTTGGCACCCATAATCACGCCAATAGCTTGACGCAAGGAAAGTAATCCAGAGTTCACAAACCCCACCACCATTACTGTGGTGGCGGAGGAACTCTGGATTACCGCCGTAACGCCCAACCCCGTCAGGAATCCCAAAATCTTACGGGAAGTCAGTTTGCTCAGCAGCACTTTCAGACTGCTGCCTGCACACTTTTCCAGGGAGTTGCCCATGAGGTTCATTCCGAACAGGAACAGACTGAGCCCTCCCAGCAGGGTCAATACATCAAAAAAATCCATAGAAACGCTCTCTCCAACTTTTCTCTTTACAAAATTTTTACATTTAGTGCTCTCACGAACAGTTTATCCGTCGAATGTAAAAAGAAAAACCAGAAAGAGGTTAAATTTTGGTTAAGTCAAATCCTGTCCATGCTGCGGCGTGTCAGGATCAATCCACCGGCCATCTTTCGACCGGACGCCGGTCAAGGCATACTCCACCCACTCAGCCAGGTTGGTGGCATGGTCGCCGATGCGCTCTAAGTACTTGGCCACCATAAACACGTCCAGCAGCTCTTCGCTGCCCTCTTTGTTGGTGGCGATCTGCGTGACCAGCTCGGACTTGATCTTATCAAACCACTGGTCCACCACATCGTCATAGGCGATGACCTGCCGGGCCTGGTCGATGTCCAAGTGAATGAAGGCATCCACGCTCTCGCTGATCATCTTGACCACATCGGTGGCCATCTGATTCAGATGGCTGTGCTGGGAGGAACCCTTGCGAATAAACCGGGCCAGCTCCGCAATGTCCGAGGCCTGGTCGCCAATGCGCTCCAAGTCGGTGACCATTTTCAGGGCAGCGGTGATCCGCCGCAAATCCTTGGCCACCGGCTGCTGCCGGAGGAGGAGCTTGGTGCATAGGGCCTCGATCTCCCGCTCCATGTCGTCGATCTCCCCGTCCAAGGCGAACACCTGGGCCTCTAAGTTTTCGGCGGTGTCCTCCTCTTCCTCCAGGGTTTTTACGGCCACGGCAATGGCCTGCTGGCAAAGGCCGCCCATCACCACCATCTGATGGTACATTTCCTCCAGCTGCTGTCTGAATTTCTCCCGCATTATCCAAACCTCCCTGTGATGTATTCCTCAGTCCGCTTGTCCGTCGGGGTGGAGAAGATCTTCTCCGTGTCCCCAAACTCCACCAGCTCACCCAGCAGGAAGAAGGCGGTCTTGTCGGACACACGCGCGGCCTGCTGCATGTTGTGGGTGACCATGATGACGGTGTACTTCTCCTTGAGTTCCACTGCCAGGTCCTCAATCTTCGAGGTGGAAATGGGGTCCAGGGCGGAGGTGGACTCGTCCATCAGAAGGACTTCCGGTTCGTTGGCCAGGGCCCGGGCAATGCACAGCCGCTGCTGCTGGCCGCCGGAGAGGCCCAGGGCGCTCTTCTTCAGACGGTCCTTGACCTCGTCCCAAATGGCGGCGTCCCGGAGGGATTTCTCCACGATGGCGTCCAGATCCGTGCGGTTGCGGATGCCGTGGGTCCGGGGGCCGTAGGCCACGTTGTCGTAAATGGACATGGGGAAGGGATTGGCCTTCTGGAACACCATGCCGATCTGCTTGCGCAGCCAGGTGATGTCCAGGTTCTTGTCAAAGATGTTCTGCCCTTCGAAGCAGACGTCCCCCTCGATATGCACCCCGGGGACCAGGTCGTTCATCCGGTTCAGGGTCTTCAGGAAGGTAGACTTGCCGCAGCCGGAGGGGCCGATGAGGGCAGTGATCTGGTGGACGGGGATGTCCACGTTGATGTCCTTCAGCGCATGGTGGCCCCGGTTGGCGGCGCTGGTTTTGCCGTCGGTGCCGTACCACAGGTTCAAGGACTTTACGGTGATGATATCGTCAGCCATGATTAGCGGTCCTTTCTTTTCAGTTTCTTGCCGGCCAGGGAGGCGCCGAAGTTGATGATGAGCACCAGGATCATCAGCACCGCGGCGATGGCAAAGGCAACGTCCATCTCGCCCCGTTCGCTGGCGTAGACATAGAGGGCTACCGTCAGTGTGGCAGAGGAGGACTGGAGGGAGGTAATGAAGTCGTTCAGGGCCAGGCCAAACCCAGCGGTGAACAGCAGGGCCGCGGACTCGCCCACGATGCGGCCGATGGCCAGGATGCAGCCGGTGACAATGCCGTCCACCGCGTTGGGGAGCACCACGGTGCGCACCATGTGCCACTTACCGGCGCCCAGAGCCAGGGACCCCTCCCGGTAGGACTGGGGCACGGTTTTCAAACTCTCCTGGGTGGTACGGACGATGGTGGGCAGGATCATGATCACCAAGGTCAGGCCGCCGGCCAGGATGCCCGCCTTCAGCCCGAACAGCTGCAGGAAGAACAGCATGCCCACCAGGCCGAAGATGATGGAGGGAATGCCAGTGAGGGTCTCGGTGGCAAACTCGATGATGGCCACCACCTTCTTGTTGGAGGCGTACTCCGTCAAGTAGATGGCCGCCCCCACCCCCAGGGGCAGGACGATGATCATGGCCAGGAAGATGATATACAGCGTGTTGAGGATGTTCGGCAGAATGCCGATGATGTCATTGATGTAACTGGTCTCGGAGGAGAGGAGCTCCCAACTGACGTTGCCCAGCCCCCGGTAGAAGATATAGCCGATGATGAACACCAGCAGCGCGCAGGTGATGCCGGCACAGATATAAAGCAGGGTGCGCAGGGTCCTGTCATAGGCCTTGCGGCGGGGAGACAGTGTGTGCATATTAACCCTCCTTCTTTCTCTTGATGAACACGTTGAGGAACACGTTGATCAGCATGATGAACAGGAAGAGCACCAGGCCGATGGAGAACAGCGCGTTCCGGTGGAGGCTTCCCACGGAGGCGTAGGACATCTCCGAGGCGATGGCGGTGGTAAGGAACCGAACCGAGGTGAACAGGCCAGGCATGTTGGCCACGTTGCCCGCCACCATGATGATGGCCATGGCCTCGCCGATGGCACGGCCCACGCCCAGGACGATGGCCGTGGCCACGCCGCTGCGGGCCGCCGGGATGGACACCCGGAACACCGTCTCCAAATGGGTGGCCCCCAGGGCCAGAGAGGCCTGCTCATACTCCTCGGGCACCGCCCGGAGGGAGGTCTCCGACACACTGATGATGGAGGGCAGGATCATGATGGCCAGCACCAGGATGGCCGCCAGCAGGCAGGCGCCGGAGGACAGGTCAAAGGCCCGCTGAATGCCGGGGACCAGCAGGATCATACCCACCAGGCCGTACACCACGGAGGGGATGCCGGCCAGCAGCTCCACTGCGGTGTGGATGACAGCGGCCACCTTGGGGTTGGCCACCTTGGCCAGGAACACTGCGGTCATCAGGCCAATGGGCACCCCGATGAGAATGGCACCAGCCGTGCCATACACAGAGGTAAGGATAAAGGGCAGAATGCCAAAAGAGGGGTCAGAGGCCGTGGGGGACCACTCCTGCCCAAAGAGGAAGTCTACCAAACCGATCTCTCGAATGGCGGGCACCCCGGAGATGATCAGGTAGATGCTGATAAACAGCACGAAGGCCACCGCAATGATGCCACACAGCATAAAAATCAGGTGCATGACCCATTCCAGGGCATCCTTCACCCCACGCCGCTTGGGCTCCCCAGTCTGTAAGGCCGATGTAGGCGCTTCAGCGCTGGATTTCTTCAATGCTTTTTCCATGGGAAACTCCTTCTCTCGCTGACAAGCATAAGGGAAGCGGCGGGGGCCTCCACCTTAGAAAGGCGCTTTGGAGACCCCACGCCGCTTAAGTTTTGCAGGGTTTATCGGTTCGTTGGAAATCAGGCCACAGGCACAGCGCCAGCGCCGGAGATGAGCTCGCTGGCATCTGCGGAGGTGGCGAAGTCGAAGAAGGCCTGGGCAGCCTCAGACAGCTCGGTGCCTTCCTTGGTCACGAAGACGAAGGGACGCTGGATCTCATAGGTGCCGTCCTTCACGGTCTCCTCGGTGCAGGCCACGCCGCCCACGGTGATGGCCTTGATGCCCTCCTGGCCTTCCACAGCGGACAGGGAAGCATAACCGATGGCGTTGGGGCTGCTGGCCACGGCCTGGATCACGGCGCCGGTGGAGTTGAGCTCCTGGCTCAGCACGCAAGCGTCCTTGGTGTCGGTGATGGACTCGAAGCCGTCCCGGGTGCCGGAGTTGGCCTCACGGCCGATGCAGGCGATCTCGCCGGCGTCGCCGCCCACTTCGCTCCAGTCGGTGATCTCACCGGTGAAGATCTGGGCGATCTGCTCCACGGAGAGGTCGGCCACGGGGCTGTCGGCGTTGACGATCACGGCGATGCCGTCCAGGGCCACCTCGGTGCCCACCAGGCCGGAGGCGGTCTCCTCCTCGGTCAGGGCACGGGAGGACAGGCCGATGTCGGCGGTGCCGTTGGCAGCGGCCTCGATGCCGGTGCCGGAACCGGTGGGATCATAGGTGACGGAGACGTCAGGGTTGTCGTTCGTGAACTGCTCGGTGAGCACGCCCATAACCTCCTCCATGGAGGTGGAGCCGTTGGTGGCCACAGCGCCGGACAGGGTGGAAGCGCTGGTGTCTTCCGTGGTGTCAGAAGCGGTATCGGTGGTGGTGGTGTCATTGCCGCAGCCAGCAAGAGTCAGTGCCAGCAGAGCAGAAGCGGCCAGAATGCTCACGGCCTTTTTCGTGGTTCTTTTCATGGTGTTTTTTCCTCATTTCTTTTTGGTTTTTATTTTGTTGCTCGTTTCAGACAAGTACAGTCTACCGGCTTTCGGTTAAAGGAACAACCAAAGAAAGATAAAGTTTCGGTTAAATCACGCATTTTTTGTCGCCTTGTACTTGCCCAGGCTCAGAGCCCGGAACCCCTTGCGCCCCAAGGAAAAACCGGCCTTGGCAGGTTACGCCAGGCCGGTTTCTGTCTGTAAATTTTACATTGGGCTCAAATCAGCTGCTGCTCGTTGATGATGAGTTTAAATTGCAGGCCCAAGGTCTCCGCCGCCTTCCGGCAGAGAACCATTCGATTGAGGAAAATCTCAAAATAATCCATCACGGAGCCATACCGGGTATCGATGTGGAGCTTGAGTTTGATGAGGGTCTTGCTCTCGTTGATCTTCAGCTCCGCCTTGGTCACCGAATAGTTCACCCGGTCGTGGATGTCGAACTTGCTGGTGTCCTGGTTGCGCACCCGGCTGCGGCGGACGTCGGACTTGTCTGCCAGGATCAGGGCTGCGGCCATGGGGCTCACCGGGGTGCCGGTGCCCTCGTCATGGTTGCCGATGGCGGTGACCACCTCGGCGATGTCCAAGGGGTCCATGTTCATGTGGTCCAGCAGGCGGAAGGCCATCACCGCCCCGCTCTGGGAGTGGTCGATGCGGTTGACCAGGTTCCCAATGTCGTGGAGGTAGGCGGCAATCTGCACCAGCTCCACCTCCCGGGGCGAGTACCCCAGGGTCTCTAAAATATACTTGCTGTTGGCCGCCACAAGGCCCACATGGGCAAAACTGTGTTCCGTAAAGCCCAGGTTAATCAGGGACTCGTCGGCCTTTTTGATGTAGGTCCGGATGGCCGGATCCTGTTTGATTTCTTCAAATGTAATCATTTCGTTCTCCTTTTATCGTGACGTCTCCCCCCACGGCGCCCTCAGGGGCGCATGTTCCGGGGAAAGACGATGGCAATGGTGGTTCCTACGTCGGGCTCGCTCTCCAGGGAGATCAGGGCGTTGTGGTACTGGGCGCCGTGCTTGACGATGGACAGGCCCAGGCCAGTGCCCCCCACCCGGCGGGAGTGGCTCTTATCCACCCGGTAAAACCGCTCGAACACCCGGTCCTGCTGCCCCTTGGGGATGCCGATTCCCGTGTCCTTCACCGCCAGGGTGACCCGCTCTGCCTCGCCGGTTACCTGCACGGTCACCGAGCCGCCGTCCTTGTTGTACTTGATGGCGTTGTCACAGAGATTGTACACCATCTCATGGAGGATGCGCCACACCCCCAGGATGGTCTGCTTCTCCCCCTCCAGATGCAGGGAGACAGACCGCTTGGCAGCGGCGGGCTGCAAACTCTCCAGAATATCCTGGGAGAGGTCGTACAGATCCACGGACTCCGGAGCCACCTCATTTTCGGCGGCCTCGTCCAGGCGGGAGAGCTTCATAATGTCGTCGATAAGGGCGATGAGCTGGCCGCACTCCTTGTAGATGTCCCCGGCAAACTCCCGCATTTTATCCGCTTCCACCAGCCCCTCCTTCATGAGCTCGGCAAAGCCGGAGATGGAGGTGAGGGGGGTCTTCAGCTCGTGGGAGACGTTGGCGGAAAACTCCCGCCGCAGGCTCTCCCGCTCCTCCCGTTCGGTGACGTCCACCATGAGCACCACCACCCCGGTGACCTGGCCATTGGCGGTGACGGGGTTGGCCAAAATCTCGAAGATGTGGGACTCCGCCCGCATCAGGGACTCTGCATGGCAGCCGGCCAGGGCCCGGCCTGCCGCCTCCCAGATCTCTTTCCGGCAGGTCTCTTGGCGGAGGCTCTCCGGCTTCTCCTCCTCCCCGCCCAGCAGGGCGTAGGCGCTCTGGTTGCTGTAGAGGATGTTGTACCGGCTGTCCAGCAGCAGGACACCCTCGCTCATGTTCTCCGCCAGGGCGGCAAACTCCCGCTGCCGGCGGCTGAGGGCCTCCATCTGCCGGCTGATGGTGCGGTTCTGCTCCCGCAGGCGCCCCACCAGGGGGAAGAGCTCCTCGTAGGCGTCGTCCAGCCGGGGGTTTTCCAGGTCGATGTTGTTGATGGGCTTGGTGATCTGCCGGGACAGCCGAGAGGCCAGCACCCCAGAAAGGACCAGGGCCAGCACCACAATCCAAAGAATGGGCTGCAGCACACTGATTATCAGGGCGCCCATGGTGGTCTCCTGGCAGGACAGGCGCAGGACGGTGCCGTCGTCCAGGCGCACGGCATAGTAGAGGGTCTTTTGCAGGAGGGTGTTGGAGAGGTGCTTGCTCTGCCCGGTCCCCTCCTCCAGGGCCTGGATGATCTCCTCCCGGTCGGCGTGGTTTTCCATGGCGGCGGGGTCTGCCTCGCTGTCATAGAGGACGGTGCCGTCCGCCGTGATCCAGGTCAGGCGCTGGCCGCCCTCCAAGTCTTCCAGGCCGGAGAGGTAGTCGCCTCCGCTCTCCTCCATGCCGCGCTTGACATAGACGGCGGTCTCCTCCATCTCCTGGTAGACCTGGTCCTCGTAGCGGGAGGCCATCACTGCCACAAACAGCGCGGTACACAGTACCATGATCGCCAGCCCCACCAGGAAACAGCTGCGAAAGATTTTCCCCGTCATGCCTGGCCACCAATTTTGTACCCGACCCCTCGGACGGTTTCAATATAGTGGCCTGCCGGCCCCAGTTTGGTGCGCAGGGTACGCACATGGACGTCCAGCGTGCGGTTTTCCCGGCTGAACTCCTGGCCCCAGACGCCGTCCATGATGGCATCCCGGGTCATGGCGATGCCCTGGTGCTCCAGCAGCAGGCACAGCAATTCAAACTCCTTGTTGGTGAGGGCCACTTCCTCTCCGGCCACCCGCACCACATGGCGCTGGGGGCTGACGAAGAGGTCCCCCACCCGGTAGTCCTCGGTCTCCTGCTTCTGCTCGGTCCGGCGGAGCACCGCCCGCACCCGGGCCACCAGCTCCATCATGCCGAAGGGTTTGGAGATGAAGTCATCCGCCCCGCTGTCCAGGCCCACCACCCGGTCATACTCCGTGTTCTTGGCGGTCAGCATGATCACCGGCAGCCGCTTGGTGGCCGCAGAGGCCCGCAGCTTCTGGAGGATGGACAGGCCGTCCTCCTCCGGCAGCATGATGTCCAGCAGCACCAGGGTTGGCTGCGGGCCCTCCATGGCCTTCCAGAAGTCGGAAGGACGGTCGAACCCCTGGGCCTCATAGCCCTGGCTGCCCAGTGCATAAATCACCAGTTTGCGGATGCTGTCGTCATCCTCCAGCAAAAAGATTCGTTCCATGGGGGTTCCTCCTCGTTTCATTTAACCGTTTCTTTACAACAGTCTACCGACGAGATGTAAAATTCAAAACCACCGAATTGTTAAATTTATGTTAACGATTCTCCTCCTGTCTGCAGTGGGTGGACGGCAATCTCCCCGCCCTCCTGGACACAAATCTCCTCCACCCGGGCAAAGAGCAGCCCCCGGGTCAGGTCCTCCGCCGCCACTCCTAAGGCCTGGGCGGTCAGGGTGCGGAGGCGGTCCTCCCGGATGGTGTGCTTCGTGCAGGCCGTCTTGGACTTCCGGCGATAGGTGGAGCAGGTGTAGTACACCAGCCCCCGGGCGGTTTTCCGGGTCATGGCCCGGCCACAGTCGGCGCAGCGAAGGAAACCGGCAAACAGGTGGAGTTCCCCCTGCCCCGGGGCCCGGCGGGTCTCCCGCCCGGCCAGGGACTGGGCCCGGCGGAAGAGGGCCTGGGGGATCAGCGGTGCATGGGTGCCCTCCACCACATACCAGTCCTCTGGGGGCACCGAAAGGGTTTGGTGGACCTTATAGCTCACCACCCGCTGCCGGCCCTGGACCATGGTCCCCCCGTAAACGGGGTTTTGGAGGATCCGCCCCACGGTGGCTGCCGTCCACAGCCCGTCCCCAGGGGGGCCAGGCCGGCGGTAGCGGGACCCCTGCCGGGCCTTGTAGGCCGTGGGGTTGGGGATCCCCCGGTGGTTGAGCTGGCGGGCGATGGTCCCCTTCCCCTCCCCTTGGACATACCGCTGGAAGATCTCCTCCACCACCTGGGCCGCTTCTCGGTCCGGGACCAGGCGGTTGTGGTCGGTGGGGTCCTTGGCGTAGCCATAGGGGGCAAAGGAGCCGATGAACTCCCCCCGCCGGCGCTTCATATCCAGGGTGCGGCGGACATCCGCCGAGGTTTTGGCGGCATACCGGTCGTTGAGGATGCCGTTGATGGGGATTTCCAGCCCCATCTGCACCGCCTCGGGGTCCAGGAAGCTGTCTACCCTGGGGTTACCCACGGAGATGAACCGGGTGCGGTACCGGGGGAAGAACTCCTCCAGAAAGTACCCCTGGTCGGCATAGTTCCGGAACGCCCGGGAGAGGGTTTTGCACACCACGCAGTTGATGACCCCCTCCTTGACGGCGGCAATCATGCGCTGGAAGCTCTCCCGGCTGTCGTCGGTGCCGGTGAGGCCGTCGTCTACGAAAACCTCTTCCAGCTCCCAGGGGCCCTGGAACTCCTCCTTCAGGTAGTCCATGAGAATTTTCCGTTGATTCTGTACACTGAGGCTCTCCGTCCGGCCGTCCTCTCGGGACAGGCGAATGTATAAGCCCACCCGCCACAGGCGGGGGGCACTGCCCCGGCGCCTTCCCATAGGCATCCCCCTCCCCGGCTGCCTGACGGCAGCCTGTTTGGGACCAGCCTATGCGGGGCAGGGGCCTGTCTATGCGTCCTTAGGGGTCCTCACCGGTCAGGGCACCCAGGGTGGTCTCTCCCCAGGAGTAGTTGCTCATGTACTCCCCCCGGAACAGGTTGCCCGGGGACCGGTCCCCGGCCAGGAAGCGGTAGTAGTCGCAGTCCACCTGCTTGGGGTCCACCGCGATGAGGTCCCGGCGCTTGATGATCACCGCCTCCTGCCCCAGGGCCTGCAGCGTGGTCCGGAGGTCCGTGATCAGACTGCGCAGCTGGCTGCGCACCCCGGGGGTGTCCAGCCGCCCCTCCCAGAGGATGGAGATCAGTTCCCCCATGGTACTCCCCGCCCCCCGGCGGTCGATGAGGTAGGCAAACAACTCCTTGGTCCGGCTGCGGCGGAAGTGCACCGGCCGCCCTTGGAAAAACACCTCGAAGTTCCCAAAGGCCTGCACCCGCAGCAGGGGGGGGCCCTCCTGGACGGGGTAGCGCAGGTCGGCCAACTCCCGCTGGACCTCCGGCACCGTCACCGGCTTCATGAGGTATCCGCTGGCGTGGAGGTCAAAGGCCTCCCCCATATACTGGGGGAACTCTGTGACAAAAATCAGATTGCCCCGGGGGCACCGGGCTTGCAGCTGCCGGGCCAGAGCAACGCCGCTCATCTCCGGCAGGGCCACTTCCAAAAAGGCCGCATCAAAGCCGGCCCCGGTGGCCTTTAACCAGGCCAGGGCCTTGTGCCCGCTGGAAAAGGGGTGGAGCTCCCCTTGCGGGCAGGCCTGTCGAAGGCAGGCCGTGAGCAAATCCAGGGCCCGTGGATCCCCGTCTATGGCCAAAATGCGCATAGGCCTCCTCCTCTCCTTGGTTTCTTGGGGGTATCATACCACCCTCCCCCCCATCTGGCAAGGGCGCCCCCGCCGGGACGGGCGGAGGCGCGGTGGGTCAGGTGTCCAGTTCGTAGTAATACAAGGTCTCGCTCCCGGCGTCATAGAGGGCGGCGGTGAAGTTATATGCATTCCGGGAGAAGAGGTTGGAGGGGTCCCCGGGGTCCTCCGCCTCCCTGTGGCGGTCCTGGAAAAAATAGCACCCCGATTCCACCTGGGGGACAGACACCCCCTCGGGGAGATAGGGGCCCACGCTCTCCTCCCCCTGGTCGGTCTCCCGGGTGAGGCCATACCAGACGGCCTCCAATTCCTCCGGCAGGGGGGTGGCGTGCCAACCGGCCTCCTGGGAAAACGCCGGGGCCTGGTCCGCCCCAGCCAGGGAGATCACCACCCAGCGGGCCCCGTCCCCGTGGAAGCCCCCGTGATCATCCCACGCCTCCTGCACCGTCCCCTGGGCCAAATCGATGCCCAGGGTGGTGGAGAGCTCCCCCAAGGTCCCCTGGGGATCCCCGGCACAGGCCGAAAGGGTCAGGGTACACAGCAACCCCAGGATGACTAAGCCACGTTTCATGTTACCAGCTCCTTTCCGCCCGCAAGTGTTTTTTATTGTACCCTGCAAATACAACCAAAGCGTGACCAAATTCTTAAGCCTTTCTTAAGCCCAGCGCAAAACGCAGCCCGGACCAAAGGGGTCCGGGCTGCGCATCGCAGGAGAAGGTTGATGGTTCCCGCCGGTCACTGGAGCCAGGCGGAGTTGGTGTCGGAGACCAAATTGTCCACCCCGTAGAGGTAGAGGACCTTGTCCACCGGGTGCTCCGCCACGAATTGGGAGAGGCTCTGGCGATAGTACCGCAGGTCCACCAGGTAGACGTTTTCATAGTTGGCCGCCAGGAAGGTGCTGAAGCAGTGGGCATAGGAGTCCCGGATCACCAGGACGCTGCCGCTGCCGGCGGCCGCAGGGTTGTGGATGGTCACCAGGCTGTGGTTGCCGTCCAGGAAGACGGGGTACTTGTCCATCTCCTCCAAGTGGGAGGGGAAGAAGAGGCTGTCGGACACCTGGGGTTCCATCCCGCCATCTATCAGGGTTACGGTGGGCTGGATGCCGCTGTCCCACACTTCCAGCCGGTCCGGGGCCACGCCCCAATAGCCGCTGCCCGACCAGGTGGTGCCATAGAACCCGTCATAGCTGGCCACCTCATAGGCGTCCCGGGAGAGGTAGGGCGCACCCTGGGCAATTTGGTAGGAGCGGTAGAGGAGATAGTTCCCATAAGAGGTGAGGTGGTGGTCGGTGCGGTAGCAGACCTGCCCGTTTTCCTTGCCCTCCTTCAAATCCTCCCGCACGTCGATGAGGCGGACGGTTTGCAGCTGCTGGGAGGCCAGGTCGTAGAGCTGGTCATCGTCATACGCCCCGTGGAAGGTGGGCAGCACTTCCTCCATCAGGTACCCCGTGGAGGGGACCATGATCAGGTCCGCAGGCACCCCCAGCTGGGCGGCAAACTGGTCGAACTTGGTCAGGTTGTTGGTGAACACTGTCTCATTCATGGCCTTGGGGGCGTTGATGAGGTAGCCGCCGTCACAGTAGTAGATGTCCTGGGCCGCGTTGCGGCCGGTGGCCAGGTTCCAGTAGGCGTTGACCCCCACGTAGAAATCCCGGCCGGGGATTTGGTCTGCGGTGTACTTTTCCAGGTCCTCCTGGGTTTTGCCGGAGAGGATGCCCTCTACCGTCACCTCCGGCGCACTGGCCAGGTAACGCTTCTCATTGGGGGAGTAGTCCTTGTCCGGCAGGGCGAAGAGGAGCACTGCCATCACCCCTAGAAAGACCAGAAAGACCAGCATGGGCAGGATCTTATAGCATTGCTTGAGTTTCTCCAAAATAGGTTCCCCCTCTCAGAACCGGAAATACAGGAAGGGATTGTAACTGTCGCTGACCAGGCTGGCGGTGCACAGGAGCAGCCCCGCCAGGCACAGGGCCCCCTCGGCCAGAGGCATCCACTTCTTGTCCTGAACCTTTTCCCAAAGGGTTTTGGCCAGGGGAGTGGAGGCCAGAACCCCCAGGATCCCCATGCCCAGCCAGGGCATCACCAGGGAGGCCGTACCCACCGTCCCCGGGGTGAAGGAGAACATCACCTGGAGATAGTCCAGGGCGGTGGAGAGGTCCGGGGAGGCAAAGAACACCCAGCCGATGACCACAATCACCATGGTGTACAGGTGCTGCACCGGGGCGGGAAGGCGGCGGATATACTTCCCCAGCACCAGCTTTTCAATGAGCAGCAGGATCCCGTAGTAGAACCCCCAGAACAGGAAGTTCCACCCTGCCCCGTGCCAGAAGCCGGTGAGGGCCCACACCACCAGGATGTTGACGCACTGCCGGATCTTTCCGCAGCGGTTGCCCCCCAAGGGGATGTACACATAGTCCCGGAACCAGGTGGACAGGGAGATGTGCCACCGCCGCCAGAACTCTGTGACGCTCTTGGAGATGTAGGGGTAGTTGAAGTTGATGCAGAACTCAAAGCCCAGCATCCGCCCCAGGCCCCGGGCCATGTCGGAGTAGCCGGCAAAGTCAAAGTAGATCTGCAGGGTGTAGGCGCAGGCCCCCACCCAGGCGCCGATGGCTCCGGCAGCCACCGGGTCGGCGGAAACGCTCTCCCACAGCATCCCGAACTGGTTGGCCAGCAGCACCTTCTTGGCCATGCCCACCATGAACAGGCGCACCCCGGAGTTGAAGAGGGTGGGCGTCTCATGGCGGGAGACCAGCTGCTCATTGACATCCCGATACCGGACGATGGGGCCGGCGATGAGTTGGGGGAAGAGGGAGATATAGCAGGCAAAGTTCACGAAGTTGTGAGAGGCCTCGCAGTCATCCCAATACACGTCGATGAGGTAGGACACCGCCTGGAAGGTGTAGAAGGAGATGCCGATGGGCAGGGCGATGTTCACCTCCGGCAGGGAGGAGAAGGCGGGAATCCCCCGCAGCGTGTCCACGAAGAGGCCCGCGTACTTAAACACCCCCAAGGCAGCCAGGTTCAGCACGATGCCCACCACCAACACGGCCCTGCGGCGGCTTTGGGTGGGCTGCTTGTCCATCAGCACCCCGGCAAAGAAGTTCACCAGGATGGAGGCGATCATAATGAGCACATAGACCGGCTCGCCATAGGCATAGAAGACTAGGTTGGCCAGCAGGAGGAAGAAGTTCCGGAATTTGAAGGGCAGCAGGTGGCTCACCAGCAGCACCACCGTCAAAAACAGGAACAGGAAGGGCAGACTTGAAAAAACCATAGCTGTGATTCGCTCCCGTAAAGACTGCCGGGCAGTCTAAGATTGCCCGGCAGTCGGTTCGTTCTCTGGATGGGGTTGTGGGTTAGGCCAGTGCGTTCTGGAAGGCAGCGACCATGTCGTCATAGTGGGAGGAGAAGAACATACCCACATAGACGCCGTTGGTGACCACGGGGCAGTTCTCCGCCAGCTCCAAGCTGGTGGGATCATAGGAGGCCGCAGTCTCGGCGATGGTGTTCAGGCGGCTCTCCAGCTTGGCAGCGATGTCCGAAGCGGCAGACGCATCCACGGCCTGAATCATCACCACTTCCTGGGGGAAGGCAGCGCCAGACGTGGCGTTGAAGCTGGCAGAGCTGGCCACCTGGTCAGCGGTGATGCCGTAGAGGTTGTTCAGGGCGTCGGTCTCCACGTTCACGGAATCGGTGATCCCACAGTCGGTGAGGATCTGGGTGCGCAGGGCGGCCAGGTCCACCTCACTGCTCTGGGTATCCCCGGTCTGGTTGTTGTCGGTGGTGTCGCCGGTCTGCACCTGGGTGCTGTCGGTGGCCTGATCGGGGTTGGTGTCATCGTTTCCACAGGCGGCCAGAGAGAGGACCATGGCCAGGGTGAGTACCATGGCTGCAAGAGATACAAGACGTTTCATACTTCCAAAGAATCCTCCTGTAAAATATTGTTACTTCAGCGCCTGGGGCACATGGGTGAGGAGATAGTCCGCCCAGGCCTTGGCGCCGTTGTAATTTAAGTGAATGCCCATGGCCTTGTCCCCGCTGAAATCGCTGCGGAGGAAGCCGCTCTCATCGGAGAGGGCCTCGGCCACGTTGACAAAGTACCATCCCTTCTCCTGGCAGAGGGTCTGCATCTGCTGGTTAAAGGTCTGGATGGTGGTGTTGTTCAGGGCATCGTCTGCCCGGGGGCTGTCTGCCGTCATAGGGGTGACAGACTGGATCAGGATGGCGGTATCCGGGGACTTGGCCTGAATGCGTCCCACTAATGTTACCAAATCCTGACATGCTCTGTCAACACCTCCGGCGATACAATTCATGCCCAGCATGAGGTAAACCCTCTTGGCGCCGGCGGCGGCAATGGCATCCTCCAGCTTGGGGTGCTGGCCGGACCCCTTGGGGTACTCCGGCAGGCGCTGGCTGCCGGTATCGTAGGACAGGGCGTTCTGCTGGCTCAAACTCACCGAGCAGAGGAAGGTGGCTTTGCCCAGTGCCGCAGCACTGCTGTTATACTGCTCCAGCATAACGGACACAGAGTCCCCCACAAACGCCACCTCGTCGAACCACTGGGCGGCCACTGCCTCGCCGGCAGGGACCAGGGGGTCAAAGGCAGGGGGGGCCTGGGCGTCCTCCGGAGCGCCGCTCTCCCCGTCCACCAGCAGGGTCTCCTCAGCGGGGGGCGTATCGGTTGGGTTCTGGCCGCAGGCGGCCAGGGTCAGGGACAGTAGGAATAGAAAGGTGAGAAACAGGGCTGCCTGTCGTCTCATGCGCGATCTCCTTTCCGACGGTTACAGAAGATCCTCGGGAATGTGGGTCTTCAGATAGTTGACCCACACCTTGGCCCCATCATAGGTAAAGTGCATCCCCATACTGTTGCGGTCGCTGCAATACTCCAATTTCAGATAGCCATTCTCGTCTTTGAACACCTCGGCCACATTGAGGTAATACCACCGGTTCTCCTGGCAGTATTCCTGCATCTTGGCGTTGAAGGCGTTGATCTGGTCATTGTTCAGCTTCTCCGAAGTACTGGTGCTGGTTTCCGTCATGGGTGTCACCGACTGGATCACAATCTGCACGTCAGGGTTTTTGCTTACAATGTTGTTGATGATGGTCAGGTAATCGTTGGTGGCCCGCTCGATGCCATAGGCAATGTTATCCATGCCCAGCATGATGTAGACCACTTTGGCCCCCGTGGCGGCCACGCTGTCCTCGATGGCGGGCTTCTGCCCGGACCCCTTGGGGTACTCCGGCAGGATCTTGCCGGTGAGCATGTTGGTGGGGCTCATGGAGCCGGCACACAGGAACTTGGCCCCGCCCAGGGCTCCACTGGCAGCGCAGTAGGACTCCAAGGTCATGGAGATGGAGTCTCCGATGAACACCGCCTGGTCAAAGAACGAGGTGGGCCCCTCCTCCTCGGAGGCGGGCACCAGGGCGGTGAAGGTGATGTCCTTATATTCGTCGTAGAGGCTGTCGTAGGCCCCCGGGGTGAGGTCCACCAGGCTGCTCCCCTCCGGGGCTGTCATATCGGCGGCCACCATGACCCGGTAGACCACTGCGGCACACTCCTCTTTGGTCATGGTGTTTTGGGGGTAGAAGAAGTTGTCCTCATACCCCTTGACCACCCCTGCCATCTGGCAGGCGGTGACCCCGCTGCGGGCATAGTTGGAAATCTCCAGGGAGTCTTTGAACTGCTCCGGCTCCACCGCCTGGATCAGGGAGATCCCCTCCAGGGCAGCAAACCGGGTCAGAATGGTGCACACCTGCTCCCGGGTCAGGGAGTGGTCCGGGGAGAACTCCGTATCGGTGGTACCACCGACTAGGCCGTTTCCATAGGCCCAGTAGACGGCATCGTAGTAGGGGTTGTCCTCCGCCACATCGGAGAAGCTGGCCGGGTCGGCCTGGGGTTTGCCCTGCTCCTTCTCCCGCTGCTTCTTCCGGTCGGCAAAGACGCCGTTGTCCATATTATATAGGTAGAGGACCAGGTTGCCCCGGGTCTCCTCCTCCTGTCCATGGAAGTTGTCCCCAGAGGGCAGCACCCCTGCCTTGTTCAGCTCGGTGATGTACTGGTAGCTCCACATATCCTGGGTCACATCGATATAAGGGTTCTCCCACTCCTGCTGGCCCGGGTCCCGCAAAAGGGACGCCGAGGAGAAGAGAATCATGAACACAAGGAACCAAGCGATGACCTGTTTCACCGATACCACCTACCCGTCATCCACCAGAAAATTCTGCTCCAGCCATGGTACAAAACGCTTACACAGTTTGTATATTGTACGGGATGTTCTGCATCAAAAGCGCACCAAATTCTCCCAAGTTTCCCCCGTTTTTCCGGGTCGTTGTCCATCTGTTTGGGCTTCCGTGGGACCCGTGGGCCCCGTTGCCCCGGGGAGCCCGGTTTGGCCGGGTGCGCCGGGCTGTCCGGCAGGGCCGGTGGGCCCCGTGGGGCCGACGGGACCGGCAGGTCCGGTGGGGCCCACCGGCTGCAGGGTGGACAGCAGGGTAAAGTCTGCCGACTCCCCCGGAACCCCGGCGGCGTTGTCGACGTTTGCCACATAGAGGTAGCCGTTGTAGGTCACCAGCTGCCCGGCCTGGTAGCACCCGCCCAGCACCCAGGGCGTGGGTACGCACCCAGAGACGCAGGGGTTCTGCGGGGGGCAGGGCTGGGGCGGGCAGGGCTCCGGCATAACAGGCGGACACGTAGGCTGACAGGGCGGTGGGCAGGCAGGCGGGCAGCAGCCGGGAGGGCCCCAGGGCCGGCGGCCGGGCACGCCAAAGTCACCGCATTGGTATCGCTTCATAGTGCTTCCTTTCTCCGCCAGGATGGCGGGACGATCTGATGGGGGCGAAGTGCCCTCACCCCACTGTATGCCTCTGCCCGCCTTTTTGCGCCCCAGGGGCCCCGCCTTCCCGAAAAATCCTGTGGCACAGGCCGGGAAATGGTGGTATAATGTTTCCTACTTCTAATCGGGCTTTGCGGCCTGCGGGCCGGCGCCCCAAAGGAGGGAACGGATGTGGAACAACGAGAGCAGCCCATCGGGGTCTTTGACTCCGGCCTGGGGGGGATCAGCGTGCTGCGGGCCTGCACCGCCCTGCTGCCCCAGGAGGACTTCCTCTTTTTCGGGGACTCTGCCAACGCCCCCTATGGGGAGAAATCCCTGGCCCAGGTCCGCCGCCTGACCATCGCTGCGGTGGACCGGCTCCTGGCCCAGGGGGTGAAGGCGGTGGTGGTGGCCTGCAACACCGCCACCAGCGCGGCCATCCATCTCCTCCGCCAGGCCCACCCGGACCTGCCCATCATCGGCATCGAGCCGGCGGTGAAACCCGCCGCCCTGGACGTGGGCAGTTCCTCGGTGATCGTCATGGCCACCCCCCTCACCATTCGGGAGGACAAGTACCAGAAGCTGGCCGCCGCCTTCTGCCACGAAGCCAACGTCATCTCCCTGCCCTGCCCCGGTTTGGCGGAGATGGTGGAGGGCGGGCTCTTCGACGGGCCCGTGCTGGACGGCTACCTCCAGGACCTCTTCCTCCCCTTTCGCTATTGCAGTGTGGACTACATCGTCCTGGGGTGCACCCACTACCCCTTCGTCCGCCGGGCCATCGCCCGGAATTTCGGCCAGCCGGTGGCCATCATCGATGGCAGCGAAGGCACCGCCCGGCAGCTGCGCCGGCAGCTGGACGCCCAGGGCCTCCTCTCCCAGCGGCAGAGGCCGGGCACCGTCACTTTTCAAAACAGCCGGCCGGATAAGTTGACCATGAGCCACACCCTCTTTCATATGGATTTCTGAAGCGGAGCCAGCCTGTGGGCTGGCTCATGCCCGTTTCCAGGGCTTTTTCAGGATACCAGGAAATTCTTAGGGAAAAAGAAAGAAAAAAGAAAGCCTTTCTTAAAATCTATCCGTTGCAAGGAGCGTTTTCCCATGATCTATCGCATTCTCGTCGTCGAGGACGACCCCACCATCCAGCGGGAGCTGGTCACCCTTCTCCAGGGGGACGGGTACCAGGCCGAGGCCGTCACGGATTTCTCTGCGGTGGTCTCCACCGTCCGGGACCGCCAGCCCCATCTGATCCTCCTGGACATCCAGCTGCCGGGGCAGAGCGGCTTTTCCCTGTGCAGCCAGATCCGGGCCTTCTCCAACGTGCCCATCCTCTTCGTCACCAGCAGCAGCTCGGATATGGACGAGCTCAGCAGCCTCCTGCTGGGGGGCGACGGGTTTGTCACCAAGCCCTACCACACCGCCATCCTCCTGGCCCGGATCGCCGCCCTGCTGAAGCGGGCCTACCCCCACCAGCCCGACCCCGCCCTCACCTGGCGGGGGGCCACCCTCCACCTGGACCGCAGCCAGCTCACCTACCAGGAGGCCACCGCAGACCTGACCCGAAACGAACTCAAGATCCTGGCCTACCTCTTCCGCCACGCCGGGACCATCTGCGCCCGGGGGGACCTGGTGTCCTACCTGTGGGACAACCAGGTCTATGTGGACGACAATGCCCTCAGCGTCAACATCGGCCGCATCCGGGAGAAGCTGGCAGGCATCGGCCTGACGGGGTTCATCCAGACCAAGCACCGCCAGGGGTATCTGATATGAACGGCCCCCTGTACTGGAAGGGGCAGCTGCCCGTGATCCTGCTCCAACTGGCCGCCATGGTGGGGCTGGCCCTCCTCCTGCTGCTGGGGGGCATGAACGGGGACAGCGTGGCCCTGATCCTCCTGCTCTGGGCCCTGGTCGCCGCCCTGTGGCTGGTGCGGGGGTACGTTCTGCGGAAGCGGCAGCTGGAGGCCCTGCTGGAACTGGCCCGCCAGCTGCCGGAGGCCTACCTGCTGGGGGAAGTGATGCCCGCGCCCACCCGGGCGGATGACCAGGTGTTCTACCACCTTCTCCGCCAGGCCGGCCGGTCCATGCTGGAGCAGGTGAGCGCCGTGGAGCGGGAGCGGAAGGAGTACAAAACCTACATCCAGCAGTGGGTCCACGAGTGCAAGACCCCCATCGCCGCCGGCAAGCTCCTGTGTGAAAACCACCCCTCTCCCTTGAGCCAGGACCTTCTCCCCCTGTGGGAGGCCATGGACCACTACACCGAGCAGGCCCTCTTCTATGCCCGCAGCGAGCACCCGGAGAAGGACTACCTCATCCGGGAACTCCCTCTCTTCGCCCCCGTCCACCGGGCCATCGCCCAGAACAAGTACCTCCTCCTCCAGCACCAGGTCCGCCTGGAAGTGGAGGAGACCGAGGACACCGTCTTTTCCGACGAGAAGTGGCTGTGCTTCATCCTGGGCCAGCTGATCACCAACGGGGTGAAGTACCGCCACCCCCAGCGCCCCCTGGTGCTCACCTTCTCCGCCGCCCGGGGGCCGGGGGCGGTCACCCTCTCCCTCCGGGACAACGGCATCGGCATCCCCCCGGAGGACCTGCCCCGGATCTTTGACAAGGGCTTCACCGGCCAAAACGGGCGGCAGGCCGCCCAGAATGCCACTGGCCTGGGCCTCTACCTCTGCCAGCGGCTGTGCCGGAAGCTGGACATCGGCCTGGCCGCCCAGTCCTCCCCGGAGGGGACCACCATGACCCTCACCTTCCGGGTCAACGACTTCATCCACCAGGTCCAGGGGGAATGAGGCCAATTCTTACCATTCTGTAAGAACTTCGTAAGAAAAGAAGATACCAACCCCCGCCCCCTTGCCGTAGACTACTTGTGAGGTGATTTTCCATGAAACCATTGCTGCAACTGGAACACATCCAAAAAATCTACGGCAACGGCGGCGGGGTGACCCGCGCCATCGATGACATCAGCTTTTCCGTGGAGAACGGGGAGTTTTTGGGGATCATGGGGGCCTCCGGCTCCGGCAAGACCACCCTGCTCAACTGCATCTCCACCATCGACACGGTGAGTGCCGGCGCCATCCGCCTGGATGGGCAGGACATCACCCGGCTGCGGCCCAAGGAGCTGGCCAAGTTCCGCCGGGAGAACCTGGGCTTCATCTTCCAGGACTTTAACCTCCTGGACACCCTCACCATCGGGGAGAACATCGCCCTGGCCCTCACCATCCGCCGCACGGCCCCCCAGGCCATCGACCCCCAGGTCCAGGCCATGGCCAACACCCTGAACATCGGGGACATTTTGGACAAGTACCCCTATCAGGTCTCCGGCGGGCAGAAGCAGCGGTGCGCCTGCGCCCGGGCCATCATCAACCACCCCAAACTGGTCCTGGCCGACGAACCCACCGGCGCCCTGGACAGCCACTCGGCCCAGATGCTCCTGGCCACCCTGGAGGACATGCACCGCCAGCTGGGGGCCACCATCCTCATGGTGACCCACGACGCCTTCTCCGCCAGCTATGCCCAACGGATCCTCTTCCTCCGGGACGGGGCCATCTTCTCGGAGCTGCGCCGGGGCACAGACAGCCGCAAGGGGTTCTTTGACAAGATCCTCCAAGTCCTCACCATGATGGGAGGGGGGACCACAGATGTACGCTAAACTGGTCCTGCGCAGCGCCCGGCGGTCCGTGGGGGACTACCTCATCTACCTGGTGACCCTCACCCTGTGCGTGGGGCTGTTCTACGCCTTCCTATCCATCTCCAGCCGCCACTACCACCCGGACATCGGGGCGGAGTTTGACCTCACCTTCCTCAGCGACGGGATGAAGGTGGCCGTGTGCGGGGTGACGTTGCTGCTGTGGTTCCTCATCCGCTACGTCAACCGGTACATGCTCCGGCAGAAGCAGCCCACCTTGGCCATCCAAGGGGTGCTGGGGATGGAGAGCCGCACCATGGCCTGGCTCTTCTTCGCCGAGACCTTCTGCGTCAGCCTGCTGGCCCTGGGGCTGGGGATCCTCCTGGGGGTGGTCCTCTCCCAGTTCATCACCGCCCTGCTGCTGGCCAGCTACGGCCAGCCCTTCCAGCTGACCTTCTCCCTTTATCCGGACACGGTGGGCCTTACCCTGGCCTTTTTCGCGGTGAGCTTCCTGGTGACGGGGCTGTTTCACGTCCGGTCCATCCGGCGGATGCCTCTGCTGGACATGCTCCAGGCCACCCGGCGCAACGAGGGGGACCTGCAGCGCAGCCGGTGGATGCCGGTGGTCACCGTCCTCTACCTCCTGGCCCTGGTGGGGATGGGAGCCATGGGGGTGTGGCTGATCACCCTGTACGACGACCCCCGCCTCCCCTTGCCCGGGCGGGTGCTATACTGGGCCAACGCCCTGCTCCCCCTGGCAGGGGTGGCAGGCAGCCTGGTGTGGCTGGTGCGGCGGAAGGCCTGGGGCTTTCCCCGGCTGCTGGGGTACCTGATGGCCATCGCCGTGGGGTGCGGCCTGTTTGCCGCCCTCACCCCCTCCTTCCGAAGCGCTTACTTCCTGCCCCTTTCGGCGGAGAACCTGAACCTCTACCTCACCTTCCTGGTGGGGGATGTGGTCTTCCTCATCTGCGCCCTGTTCTACCTGTGCGCCCGGTGGGTTGCCGCCTGGAAGGACCGTTCCCCCGCCCACAGGTACACGGGGGAGAACCTGTTCTTCTTCGGGCAGATCCTCTCCCAGCTCCGCTCCACCAGCAAGTCCATGGCCCTCATCTGCCTGACCCTACTGCTGTCCCTGTTCTGCTTCCTGGCCACCCCCGCCCTGGCGGGGTGGGCAGAGGGCTACCTGGCCAGCCGGTCCATGTACGACGTACAGGTCAGTTCGGACTACAACCAGGTGTACGACCCTGCCGACCTGCCCCTGGAGGGGTACGACCTGGTGACCCAGTTCCTGGCGGAGCGAGAGATCTCCGTGGCCGCCGACTGCACCTTCTTCCTCTACCTGCCCCAGGCGGAGGCCTTCCATCAGCGGGAAAAGTACAACTTCCCCCCGGTGGCCATGGCCCTGTCAGACTACAACGCCATCCGGGCGATGGCGGGGTACGCCCCCATCACCCTGGCCCCCGGCACCTTCACCACCCAGTGGCGGGCCACCGCCGGGGAGGAGGACCGGGCCGCCTTCCTGGCCGGCCACCCCACCCTGGACACCGACGGGGGGACCCTCACCCTAGCCGCCGGCACCCCCTCCTATACCGATGCCCTGGGGGAGACCCTCTACAACGACTACACCGACCTGGTGTACATCCTCCCCGACGAAGTCTGCCAGGCCCTGATGCCGGTGATGACCAACCGGTACCTCACCACCACGGAGCCCATCCCCTACGCCGATGCCCGGGACCTATCCACCGCCTTCCGGCAGACCTACTCGGAGGACAGCGTGGAGGGCCAGCCCCGGTACACCATCCGCACCAGCACGGAGCAGGTGAACGAGTCCACCGCCTCCACCTTCCTCCTGCGCACCCTGATGACCTACGGGGCAGTGGTGCTGATGGTCACCTGCTTTACCATCCTCTCCCTCCAGCAGCTGTGGGATGCCCGGCAGCACCGGTACCGCTTCGGGGTCCTCCGGAAGCTGGGGGTGGAGGAGCGGGACCTGCACCGCCTCATCACCCGGCAGCTGGCCTTCTGGTTCGGCCTGCCGGTGGGGGTGGCGGCCTGCTTCGCCCTGGTGGTGGTGCCCTTCTTCTTCGCCACCATCTCCACGGAGATCACCGCCTACCTGGGTTTTTCCGTGCTCCTGCCCCAGGTGGGGGCCATCGCCGCCATCCTGCTGCTGCTCTTGGCCGCCTACTATGCCGCCACGTATACCCTGTTCCGCCGGGCGGTGGGGTGAGGGACCTCCTCTCTGCCCCCGCAGATCCCGGCCTGCGCCGAAGGTCCCCCACCCGAAACTGGGTGGGGGACCTTCGCGTTCGGGGCGGAAAGGGCGCTCCCCCGTTCCCGCCCTTCTTTTCCCGCAATCCCTTGTGCCCCAAGGACTTTCCCAACGGTCGAGTGGCAAATTCACCCCCACCCCTTGACTTTTCCCCGCCGGTTGGACTACCCTGTACCTGTCTTGCAAGGCACATTCAAGCAAGGAGTGTGGAAACCATGGAAAACAAGAAATCCTTTGGGGCCTTCCTGGGGCAGCGCCGCAAGGAACTAGGGCTAACCCAGACGGAGCTGGCCCAGCGCCTCTTCGTCACCGACTCCGCCGTGAGCAAGTGGGAGCGGGGACTTTCCCAAAGTTAAAGATACCACATCAATCCCACGCTGACTTTTGCTCAACCGATACAGCCGGAGGGCTGGATAACAAGAAAAGGCGGTATGCGCCCCGTGGAGGGGTAGCGTACCGCCTTTCCTTGTGGGGGTTTCCAAAGGGGGCAACGCCCCCATTTGGCACACGACTTTGCGAAGCAAAGTGTAGTGTGTTATACGCTCTGTCGGCGTTGCCGTGAAAATGCCGTTGCCGCCGGGGAGGGCAAGGGCATTTGAAGCGGCAGGAAAACAGGGCTGTGCTTGTGTGGCGTGGAGCCGTAAGCGCAGGTCTGGTTTCAACAGCAGACAGGGCGTATATGAAAGCCCCCGTTCATCGTCCTACGCTCCGACTTGTGGACAAAGTGTCCCGAAGTTGTGGCTACACTCCCGGAAAAGTAACAGGACAGCGGGTAACCGTCAAGGCTGAAATGAACGGGTTTACACCCGGCCTTGACCGCCGCCCGCCGTCCCACTGAATGGGTGGACAAGGCGGTCAATCCCTCAAAGTGCTTGTCCGCGCTCTTTCTGATTTTGAGGTATTCAGTTTTT
>OLFX01001509.1_pt1 | contig 25815 bp, 28 predicted proteins | sample 1605091 | NCBI WGS metagenome assembly OLFX01 (sample SAMEA3888906, study PRJEB22519) | human gut metagenome | biome: human gut; feature: human-associated habitat; material: faeces | place: Denmark | collected 2012 | reverse complement strand
TCCAGCTCATGACCGTCCATAAGAGTAAGGGGCTGGAATTCAAGTATGTCTTTATACTCAATATGGATAAGGCCTTTAACCGTAAGGATCAATCGGGGCCAATCATTCTCAGTCGTCAAAAAGGGATTGGCTTTAAATATGTTGCGAATCTGCCAGTTGAGACAGAAAATCCTGCTGCTCCAGAAACCATTCGCCTGCAGATCGAAACGCCTTGCTACCAACGCAATGTGGAAGAAACAAAATTGGCCACGATTTCGGAGCAGATGCGTCTTCTTTATGTCGCTATGACACGGGCTGAGCTCAAGCTCTATCTGGTCGGAAAAGGCCGTGAAGACAAACTGCGTGATACCGATTGGGGGACTAGTCGCAATGGCAAATTGGATCCGGAAAAACGAAAAGAATGGACCTCTTATCAGGACTGGCTCTTTGCTATTCAAGATGTGTTTACCAAGAATACCCTGGCCTATGACACACGTTTTGTGACAGACGAAGACCTGACACCAGACCAGCTTGAGCCACTAGAGAAGGAGAAGGATTCCCGCTTCGATCAGCTCAAGGATATCCGTCAGTCAGAGGATATTCGTCGGGCCTTGGATATCTTGGAAAATGTTGATCGGCTCAATCAGCTCTATGCTCCGGCTATTCATTTACCAAGTGTCCGTACACCTAGTCAGATCAAGAAATTCTACGAGCCGGTCATGGATGCCAATGGCGTCCAGATCATGGATGCAAAGCTAGTTGCGCCTAAGTTTGAGCTTCCAACTTTTGGGCAAGAAAAAGCTGTGACAGGAGCCCAGGTAGGTAGTGCTGTCCATGAACTCATGCAGCGCGTGCCTCTTGGAGAAGAAATCACGCTGGATACGTTGCATCAAGCCTTAGAGCAAGTTCAAGCAGAGCCAGCGGTCAAAGCCCGTATCAAACTAGAGGCCATCCTTGCTTTCTATGAGACGCCTTTGGGGACCTTGCTTCAAAAAGAAGCCTCTCGAGTCCGTCGCGAAGCTCCCTTTGCCATGCTGAAGAAAGATCCTGCAAGTGGAGAGGACTTTGTCGTGCGGGGGATCTTGGATGGTTATTTGGTGCTAGAAGACCGGATTCTGCTCTTTGATTACAAGACGGATCACTACAAGGTTCCTAGCCAATTGGTCGAACGCTACCGGGATCAGCTCGATCTCTATGCAGAAGCTCTTCGTCGTTCTTATGGCAAAGAGCAAGTAGAAAAATATCTCGTGCTTCTAGGTGGCCCCCATCTAGAAGTGGTGAAAGTGGAGTAAATCATGGCAATTGCACAGGAAAACATCGAACGGATCCAAAGAATGGAAGGTTATTTGAATGACTATGCCAAGACTTTGGAAGAAACCAAAAAAGCAGTGGATCAGCTAAGAGAGCATCAAGATAGCTATATCCAACTGCGCGATTATTATAGTAGTCAGGCCTATTTTGATGACTTGGACTTGTCCAATCAGGCTGACTTTCCAGCCGATCTTCCTTGTGGTGTCTTGTCCGAAGATGCCGTCTATGATTTGTTAGACGAGCATTTTCAGATGGGAGTGGAACTCTTGGAGATCGCAACGAAGATGATCAAAGAACGGTGAAATTTCAATCTAAACTTCTTTGAACCACACAAAAAAGCTCCGGTTTTCCGGAGCTTTCAAATTGAAGATAAACATCAACAAAGAAACTTTCCTCAGGTGAGTACGGACGTCAGCGAACTTCTACGAAGTTCCATGACTTAGTTTTGAACCTAAAGTTTCAAAACTCCCGAGTGCTAGAAACAAAAGTGTTTCTAGCACTTTTCTCACGGCGGAAAGTTTCAGTATATGTTTGAATCAAACATAATATATATCATTCTAATTTTTTTAGTATTACTTGTGTTAGCATATCGTAACAAATCCTACCAGTAAAAGAAAATTTTCCAAAATGGACTTTTTCTTCAGCAAAAAAAGCTCCGGTTTTCCGGAGCTTTTTGAATGATTAGTGTGAGACACGGCGACGTGCTGCTTTTTTGCGGTTTTCTTCGATGAAAGCTGCTTTTTGTTCTTCTGGTTCGATTACTTTTTTCTTGAATGTGTAAACTGCACCTGCGACAGCAGCAACTGTACCAGCAACACCAGTAACAAAACCTTTACCAAATCCTTTAGCCATGAGAATTTCTCCTTTTCTGAACTTTAAATATTTATGTTATAATATATGGTAACGAAAAAACGTGAATTTTGCAAGGAAAAACGATGAAAACCAAGATAATTGTGATTGTGGGACCGACTGCTGTTGGAAAAACAGCTCTTGCGATCGATTTGGCACAAGCTCTCAATGGTGAAATTATCAGTGGCGATAGTCAACAAGTCTATCGCAAGCTGGATATTGGAACAGCCAAGGCGACACCAGAAGAGCAAGCTGCAGCTCCCCATCATTTGATCGATGTCCGGGAGGTGACCGAGTCTTACTCGGCTTTTGATTTTGTAAGAGAAGCTAAGGCTGCGATTGAGGATATCACAGCTCGAGGCAAGCTTCCTATCATTGCAGGTGGGACGGGTCTTTACATCCAAAGTCTGCTCGAAGGTTATCATCTAGGTGGTGAAGTTCCTCATGAAGAGATTCTGGCCTATCGCGCTCAATTGGACTTGCTGTCGGACGAAGACTTGTACCAAAGAGTGGCGGAGCAAGGACTTGTGATTCCTCAACTCAATCGACGTCGGGCCATGCGGGCTCTTGAAATTGCGCATTTTGGGCAGGACCTCGCAAACGAAGAGACCGATTATGAACCCTATCTCATCTGTCTAGATGATGAACGGTCCTTGATCTATGATCGCATCAATCGCCGAGTAGATCGCATGCTAGAGGAGGGCTTGCTGGATGAAGCTCGGTGGCTCTATGATGACCATCCGGAAGTTCAGGCAGCTAAAGGCATTGGTTACAAGGAACTCTTTCCTTACTTTAAGGGAGAACAGAGCCTTGAGGAAGCCAGTGAGATCCTCAAGCGCAATACGCGTCGTTTTGCCAAACGGCAGCTGACCTGGTTTCGAAATCGGATGGAAGTAAAATTTTATGCCATTTCTGCCCCCCACTTCAAGGAGCAGGTTCTTGCAGATGTAAAGGAGTTTTTACAGCATGATTGAAACAGAAAAAAAACAAGAACGCATCCTTTTGGTCGGTGTGGAACTTCAAGGCATGGACAATTTTGATATGTCTATGGAGGAGTTGGCGAGCCTGGCTAAAACAGCCGGTGGAGATGTCCGGGGCTCCTATACACAAAAGCGGGAGAAATACGACACCAAGACCTTTGTCGGCTCAGGAAAACTCGAAGAAATCGCTCAAATGGTCGAAGCAGATGAGATCACGACGGTAGTGGTCAATAACCGCCTAACCCCCCGTCAAAATGTCAATTTAGAAGAAATCCTTGGGGTCAAGGTCATTGACCGGATGCAGCTGATTTTAGATATCTTTGCCATGCGGGCTAGGAGTCATGAAGGGAAGTTGCAGGTGCACTTGGCCCAGCTCAAATACCTTTTGCCACGCCTTGTCGGTCAAGGGATCATGCTCAGCCGTCAGGCTGGGGGAATTGGTTCTCGTGGACCAGGGGAAAGTCAGTTGGAGTTGAACCGCCGGAGCGTTCGCAATCAAATCACCGATATCGAGCGTCAGCTCAAGGCAGTTGAAAAGAACCGGGAAACCCTTCGTGAAAAACGCTTGGAATCACCTGTCTTCAAGATTGGTCTGATCGGCTATACCAATGCAGGAAAGTCGACTATTATGAATCAGTTGACCAGTAAGAGCCAGTATGAAGCCGATGAACTCTTTGCGACCTTGGACGCCACAACCAAGAGCATCCATCTAACAGGCAATCTGCAAGTGACGCTGACCGATACGGTTGGCTTTATCCAAGATCTACCAACAGAGTTGGTATCGAGCTTTAAGTCGACCTTGGAAGAAAGTAAGAATGTAGACCTCCTGGTCCATGTCATCGATGCGTCTGATCCTAATCATGAAGAGCATGAAAAGACCGTGCTTTCGATCATGAAGGACCTGGATATGCTGGAGATCCCTCGCTTGACGCTTTACAACAAAGCAGATAAAGTTGCAGACTTTACACCAACCCAGACACCTTTTAGCCTGATTTCAGCGCGCTCTGAGACAGCCCGTGAAGATCTCCAGGCTTTGCTTCTAGAAAAATTGAGAGAACTCTTTGTTCCCTTTACCATTCGCGTTCCCTTTTCAAAATCCTATCGGACCCATGACCTAGAGACGGTTGTGATCATTGACCAGCGCGAATTTGAAGAGGATGTCGAGGTCATTCAAGGCTATATCGCAGAGAAAAATAAGTGGAAGTTGGAAGAATTTTATGACGGATTACGTTGATTTAGCAATAAAATATGGAGGCTATACCAGCCTCGATCGGGTCTATCTGACCAATCTTTTAAGCACGATCCCTGAGGAATTGCGTCTCCGTGTGATTACGCCTCCCCCAAGTGTGATCAACGCCTATTTTGCAGAGCTCTACCAAAAGAAGAGCCCCAAGGAGGCAATGGATTATTTCTTGGACCTGAGCCGGGCATTTGACTTATTCACAGTTCAGCAAACCTTTGATGAACGAAAGCCCTTTATTCGCCTCAACTTGTCGGGTAAGTCTTATGGCTTGGCTTACGTAAATGAAGAGCTAGCCTGTGTCTTTGCTGAACATCCAACAGAGGATATCACCCCTGCCATTTTATTCCAAATTGCAGAGATCTTTCCACATTGTTTGGTCTTTGAAAAAGATGGCAAGATCTGCTTGCAAGAGGCTGAACCAGAAGGGGTCACTAAAACAGAAGCCCTCTCAGCCCTAACTGACTTGATGACCTTGGAAGATGGACGCTTGAAACTGTCAGGATATAACCAAGAGGAGCTTCTCGAGCTAGCGCAAGCCTACCCAGGCAACCTTTCTTTCCGTTCAGAGAACCGGACGGCCATGATTTATATAGATAGAAAGTAGACAATGGACATTCAATTTTTAGGAACGGGAGCTGGGCAACCCTCAAAAGCCCGTAATGTATCGAGCCTAGCGCTCAAATTGCTGGACGAGATTAATGAAGTCTGGCTCTTTGATTGTGGCGAAGCGACACAGAATCAAATTTTAGAAACGACCATTCGTCCGCGAAAGGTTAGCAAGATCTTTATCACTCACCTACACGGAGACCATATTTTTGGTTTGCCAGGTTTCCTCTCTAGTCGGGCCTTTCAGGCCAATGAAGAGCAGACGGATCTGGATATCTATGGACCAGTAGGGATCAAATCCTTTGTGATGACTAGTCTTCGTGTATCAGGCTCTCGGCTACCTTACCGCATCCATTTTCATGAATTCGATGAACATTCTCTAGGTAAGATTTTAGAAACTGATAAATTCACGGTTTATGCGGAGGCTTTGGACCACACCATTTTCTGTGTGGGTTACCGGATCATGCAAAAAGACCTCGAAGGGACGCTGGACGCAGATAAGCTGAAGGCAGCGGGTGTTCCCTTTGGACCGCTCTTTGGTCAGGTCAAAAATGGCCAAGATGTCACCCTGGAAGATGGGACTAAGATCATTGCAGCGGATTATATTTCAGCCCCTCGGCCTGGTAAGATTATCACGATCCTTGGAGATACCAGAAAGACTGATGCCAGCGTCCGCCTCGGGGTCAATGCGGATGTCTTGGTCCATGAGTCTACCTATGGCAAGGGCGATGAGAAGATTGCTCGTAAACACGGCCACTCGACCAATATGCAGGCAGCAGAAGTGGCGCGTGAAGCTGGAGCCAAGCGCCTTCTTTTAAACCACATCAGTGCTCGCTTCTTATCAAAAGACATCAGCCAATTGCGCAAGGATGCGTCCACCATTTTTGAAAATGTCTATGTCGTCAAAGATTTGGAAGAAGTGGAGATCTAAGATGCGAACTATTCTCATAACAGGAGCAAGTGGAGGCTTGGCCCAAGAAATGGTCAAGCTCCTCCCTGAAGATCGGCTGATTCTCCTAGGTAGAAATCAAGAAAAACTGGAAAAGCTCTATGCCAGTCATCCCCAAGCTGAATGCATCGGGATCGATATCACTGATTCCTCAGCCGTCCAAGATTTGGTAGAAGAGCTCTATCAGCGCTACGGGCAGATTGATATCTTGGTCAACAACGCAGGCTATGGGATTTTTGAGGCCTTTGATCGCATTTCTGACCAGCAGGTGCAGGAGATGTTTGAGGTCAATACCTTTGCCCTCATGCAGTTTTCACGCTTGATGGGTGCCCGCATGAAGGAAGCAGGCAAGGGGCACATCGTCAACATCGTCAGCATGGCGGGTCTCGTCGCAACAGCCAAATCCAGCCTTTATTCAGCTACTAAGTTTGCAGCCATCGGCTTCTCCAATTCCTTGCGGTTAGAACTGATGCCCTTTGGTATTCATGTGACGACGGTCAATCCAGGCCCCATCCGGACCACTTTCTTTGATCAGGCAGACCCTGACGGAAGCTATGTCAAAGCTGTGGATCGCTATATTTTGGAACCGGACTTTGTGGCCAAGAAAATCGTGAAGAACTTTGGAAAAGCAAAACGCGAGCTCAATCTTCCTTGGCTCTTGAACCTGACCCACAAGCTCTATACCCTTTTCCCTCGCATCTCAGACAAGCTAGCCTGCAAGATGTTCAATTTCAAATAGGAGGAGATAGATGGCGGCGAATATTCAAGCCTATTTAGAAAACCTCCAGCAACCCTGGGGACAGATCTATTATGATATCCTTTTTGAACAATTGAAAGACATCAAAGGCAAGCGAGTGCTTGATTTTGGCAGTGGCTTCGGTCTCGTGGCCAACCACCTGGCACAAGACAATGAAGTCCTTGCTGTGGAGCCTAATGAGGAAATGGTAGCCTTGCGGGTCCAGGGTCATCCTTACCAGCAACTCGTCGGAAGTCTGGACCAGATAGAGAGCTTTGAAGATGCTAGTTTTGATGTCATCCTCTGTCACAATGTCTTGGAGTATGTAGAGGATCGCAAGGTGGTTCTCAAGGCATTCACCCGTCTTTTGAAACCAGGAGGCCTGCTCTCTATCGTCAAGCACAATGAGGTTGGCCGCGTTCTGCAGACGGTGGTCTTTGAAAATGATACTCAGAAGGCGCTTGATCTCCTAGCAGGTCAGGACTTGGAAACTCACTCCATGGGCTTGGCTCAGGCCTATGATCTAGATAGAGCAGTAGACGATCTAGCCCTCGAAGTTCAGGACTACCAAGGAATCCGTGTCTTTTATGCCTTGCAGGACAACCACTTCAAGGGCCAAGAAGGCTGGCGAGAGTCTATGCTCAAGATGGAGCTAGCTGTTTGCCAAGAGTCCCCTTACCGGGATATCGCCTTTTTCCAGCACTATAGATTAAAAAGGAGTTAAGATGTTACATTATAAAAAAGAAATTCCAGCGATGACAGACCTACTCGCACTCTACGGCTCGGTTGGCTGGACCAATTATACCAACAACCCAGCTATGCTAGAAAAGGCTGTCAAAGCCAGTCTCTGGCAGTTGGCTGTCTATGATGAGAAAGAGCTCGTCGCCTATATCCGCTTAGTAGGAGATGGCCACTCTGTCCTTTTGGTGCAGGACCTTTTGGTACGACCAGATCACCAGCGCCAAGGCATCGGAAGGAAACTCTTAGAAGAGGCTTTAGCGACCTTCCCCACTGTCTATCAACGGCTCCTAGTCACTGAACGTAGCGAGAAAAATCTAGCCTTTTACCAATCCCTGGGCTTTGTTGAACTTTCAGAGCAAGCCTGTACAGGGATGATCTATATGAAATAAAGAGAGTGGGACAGAAATCGGTAATTCGTTAGAATTCGATTTCGTCGTCCCACCTCCTCACAGTTGAGTAGGGGTGTAAAAGCTGATGAAATCAGCGTAGTAGAGCCCACTCAACCACTGCGTCTTGCTCGACAATCCAAAAACAATTGAGAGGCTAGGACTTTTGTCCCAGCCTCTTATCTATTTGACTGACAAAAGGGGTGATTGATGGTAAAATGAGGATGAGATTAGGAGGAGATGGAATGAAGAAGAAAATAAAATGGGGCCTTTTCTTATGTTCGGTACTTATACCAGTATGTTTGAGTGCCTGCAAACAAGGAACTGTAGAAAAACAAGGTTCTTCGAATAAAGAAGTACAGAAGAAAATCGATCGAAAAAACATTCATTTTGACAAGACAGGACCTGCAGCAACATTTGATTGGGATGCAAAGAACAGTATCAGATACATAACGTTTGAAAAACTTCCACAATATATGAGGTCAGATGATAGCGATGGTATTTCAATATATGGACAGCAACCGAATGAAGTCTCTCTATCTGAGGAAGGAAGAGTTCAAAAAGCTTTGCAGGTCGTTGAAGGAATCTATGTAGATCCAAGGGGAATAGACACAGTAATCAAGGCCAATGGGGCAAAAAATCAAGAGGATATGTATACTCGACTCTGGAACGATTATATTATCCCTAAAATTGAAAAAAACAGTAGTACTTTTGATCCAAATACTTATGTGGAATATCTTGGTGAGAAGTACCCCCTCAAAATATATGGTCCCATGTATTTGAAGCTCATGACGAATGCATTGAGCTTTGGAAAAAAATATGAATTAAAGGGCTATGCAGTTAAGGGAAACAAAGTATTTATTCGCATTCAGGTACCAACGTACTTCCCAGAGCTTTTACCGAGAGGGAATAAATATTATAAAAATCCTAATGAGTCAGATTTCAATCAAGCCTTCTATGATTGGCTCGATGAATTCCATCAAAGGTATGCTGAAAAAGAAATAAATCGAGATGATCATATTTCCTATATCATGCTTTCAACAGTTTTACAACAGTTAGTTAACAAAAATTTCGAGGCAACCTCATTATCCGGTTATGCTTATAGTAAAACTTCGCCTACGGAATTCACGGTTGAAATGGAAGTGACAAATCAAGGTGATGTTCGAATTGATTTAAAAAACTTGGCTATTCTCTTACAAATCCCTCAACAAATGAAGGGGGATAATCAGTATGGTAAGCAAGATGAGAATAATATCTTTTGGACCATCCCATCTGGAAATAATAATGACGGACAAAAGATAAAAGAAAAATTAAAGAATTTTAATCCCAAAAATCCTGTTAAAAGTTATGCAATTGGAGAGCCAGTTGTATTTGCTAATGGCTTAGAAGTTACACTGAATAGTGTAACAGACGATCCAAATTTGGATGTTCAGGATGATCAAGACCGTATCGATACAAGGAAAAAACAACATCGATTGATCGTCGAATTCACCATATCGAATACAACACCTCTCAGTATTGAAAATACTCCGGATTATACAAATGTAGATCTCTATGATGGCCATGGCAAATCTGCTTATATGTTGAATAATACTTTAAATTACAAACAGCCAACAGTCCTTGAGGCAGGAGAGTCGGGTAAATATAAAATTAATTATTTAACAGATGGGGATGGACCATTTACGGTTGTTTATGGTGATGCAAAATGGGTCGTTCAAAAATAGTCATGTCATATAATAGGAACTTCTCAATTATCATTAGAATTTTCAATCGGTTCATAGGTTGTTCAGATATGACTGCTGTAAAAAATTAATCGATTAGGTTGAATTTCGCAAGGAGGTCAGGCTATGAAGCCCAACTATTTCAAACTATTCGCAGGAATTCCACTTATTCTTTGTTTCTTTCTTCTTTCCAGTTGCAAGATCATGAAACCGAGTGATTATAAAAAGGCGAAGGAAGTAGTCAGCAGTGAGCTTGCTAAGGTTGGTCTGCATGGGGATGTGACCATAAACAAACTGGATTGGACTGCTTTGGAAATCCCAACTTATCATGTGTCTTATACCTACTCTGAGAAAACCTATGATGGACAAACAGTGACATTAGAAACGGATACGGTGTTTCATAATGATTGGACAGATACAACTAGTGACCATCTTCCAGAGTATAAGGAAGCGTACTTGAAGCAGCAATCTGTCCAAAAGAAGGAGAAGAAAATTGAGGGACAATTAAAGAAGCAATCTCTAGGTCTTCATATTAGTTTCTTTGGTTTTTTATCTAACTCCAACCGTGATGAGAAGGAGCAAATTCTAGATAGTATCGCAAGTCAAAATCTCAAAGAAGGGAAAAAGGACTTTGCTGGTTACTATCAAATCCCTTTTCAGACCTTAATCGATCAAGAGTTAATCCGTATGACTATTTATATAAAGGATGGTGTATCCGTTAAGGAACAAGACTTAAAAGCAGCAGCCAAAAAATTAGACGCTAGCAAACTACCGGATGGTGCCTATGATTTCTACTATTCCAAAGGCTGTTACGCCGATTCCACTAGTTACTCATTCAAGGTTAAAGATGGGAAAGTTGTTTTTTTATGAAGATCAAAACAAACCAGAATAAGAGAAGCAGATACAAAAAAAGATCTAGTCGTGTTTGACTAGATCTTTCATGTTGCTTAGAAGTCTTCCTTCTTCTTAAGTGTCATAGAAGCAATAGCTGTAGCGACGAATGTCAAACCAGTTACAAGAAGTCCTAAATGATCTGCAGTTCCTGTTGAAGGAAGAGATCGTTTACCTTCTTTAGGCTTGTCACTAGATTTAGGAGTTTCACTAGATTTAGGTTTGTCACTAGGCTTAGGCTTATCTCCATTTGGTGATGGAGTTTTAGGTTTGCTATTACTTGGTGTTGGTATATTTGGAATATCTGTTGATGGTGGAGGTGGAAGAAGTTTATTCACCACGTTTCCTTTATCAACGACAAGGTTTGTTGCAGAAGCAAAGTCGCTTGCAGAGACCTTGATGGTTGTATCTGAAAGTTGGTAACCACTTGGAGCTGAGAGCTCTTTGATGACATACTCTTTAGCTTCAAATCCAACGAAGCTTGCAAGTCCGTCTTGACCAGAAATCGCTTGTGCTTGGCCTTGACCATAAGGATTTGCAACAGGTGTCACACCATCCGCTTCAAAGAGTCCAAATACCGCACCGGCAAGGTAATCACCCTTTTCATCTACCTTACGAACTCTAAGGGTGTAAAGTTTCAATTCAGGATTATTCACTGTTGGTGGAGTTGGTGGGATGACCTTATTGATAAAGGTTTTCTTCGCACCGTATGAAACAACTGCTTGGATAGCGTTTGATGCTTCATCTTTTGTGACGGTCACTGTGACATCCACTTGACCTTCGTCATATTGGATATTTGCCTGATCAGCTGGTAGGACTTCTTTAATGGTATATTTATGAGTACCAATCATCGCTTCCGTGTAGGCGATCGCATCAAATGTCACTGTACCATCTGCAGCATTTTGTTTTGTTTGAAGAACAGTTCCATTTTCGTCCAAGAGGTTAAAGCTAAATTCACCACCTTGAAGGTCACGACCTTCTAAAATCTTGCTTGTGGTAATTTGTTTTTCACTTGGAGTTGGAGGTGTTGGAGGTGTGTACGTGTTGGTGAAAGTAGGAGTATCCTTTTTACCGTCGTATTGCACATCCGCATTCAATTGTCCATTTTCGTCTTTTGTAACAGTTACTGTTACAGTATGAACCATTTCATCATAGGTAATAGCTGATTCTGGTGTAGCTGGTTTTTGTTCAACAATTGTGTAGGTGAACGTACCAGCTTCATTAAAGCTTACTGGATTGAAGAGAATATCCCCATTCTCACCATTTGTCTTGGTGTCAACGAGCGTACCAGCTTGATCCTTGAGAAGGAAAGTAAACTCATTGGCTTTCAATGTACGATCGCTCGAACCATTGATCGCCAATACTTTTTTAGCCTTGAATTGAGCTGTCGTTGGTTTCACTGTTGGAGGAACAGGAGTTGGAGGTGTCTTCGTATTTGTAAACATATCACCATTCTCAGTATCTCCACCTGAGTAAGTCACAGTAGCGACGAGTTTATCGTTTGCTTTCTTCACATCAACTGTAGCAGTGATGGTTTGTGTGCTATAGTTGATAGAAGCATCCGTACCTTTGTTTTCGGTAATGGTGTATGTATGTGTTCCTTCTTCAGTATAAGAAAGTTCTTTAAAGCTTACAGTACCATTTGCTTTGTTTTTAGCCGTTTCAAGGGTATTGTTTCCTTCTTTCAAGACAAATTCAAATTGATCGTTTGTCAACGGTAAGGTTGTTTCACCTTCTTTAAGGAGCTTTTTCACTTGAAGTGTAGCTGTTACACTTTCTGTTTTAGGAGCTTCTTTTTTGTTGGTGAACGTATTTGTCTCAGTTTGACCATCAGAGTAGCTGATTTGTTCTACAACCAAGGCCTTGTCTTTTTCAACCACTACAACTGTAGCCGTGATGGTTTTATCACTGTAGGTAATGGTCTTGTCACTACCTTTTGTTTCAGTGATGGTATAGTTGAATGTCCCTGCTTTGTCTACAGTGATGTTATCAAAAGTTATCGAACCATCTTTGTTGTTCTTAGCTGTACCAACAACTTGATCGTTTGAATCTTTCGCAACAAACTCAAAGTCATCACCCTTGAGTTCGCCACCTTCAAATGCTTTTTTAAGTTTTAAGGTCACCTTAGCATTTGAAACTTTTGGTTTGTTTTGAGTATTGGTGATCGTATTTTTTTGTTCACCATCTCCACCTGAGTAAGTGACAGTAGCGACGAGTTTGTCGTTTTCTTTTTTCACATCAACAGTAGCTTTAACGGCTTGAGTACTATAGTTGATAGTAGCATCAGTACCCTTGTTTTCAGTGATAGCGTATGTATAGCTACCTTCCTTATTGAAGGTCAGTGACTTAAATTTAACAGTGCCGTCTGCTTGGTTCTTGGCAGTTTCGACTACTTTGTTGTTTTCGTCTTTCAAGACAAATTCGAATTGACCTTCTGTAATCGGAAGTTGTGTATGTTCCTGATCACCGGCTACTTCGAAAGCTTTCTTAACAACAAGATTTGCAGTAGTTTCAGTAACTTTTGGTTTGTTTGAAGTGTTTACAACTTTAATAACATTCGATTCATTGATTGGTTCAACTTTTGAAGTATAACCATCAGGTGTATTCGTTTCTTCTACCGTATAAACAATAGGTTTTCCATCTTTAATCCCTGGTAATTTAGAAAATTCAGCAGACCAACCAGAATCTTTTGTTAATGTTTTAGTCATTCCATCTAATTTTTGACCATTGGCCAATAATTGAACAGTAATGTCTTTACGATCAGATTCGCTATCGCCAACCCATTCTTTTTGAACTGTAACAGTCTTGTCACCAGATACCCAGAATTTCAACTCATTGTTGTTCCAGAATGCTGGGTCAGTTTGAGGTGTTGTAATTTCATCAGCTGTCAAGGTTGCATTGTTGTCAACGCGAATGGTTGTCTTAGGAATTAATGTTTGGTATTCAACGATCAATTCATCGCTTGATGCTGTTTTAAAGACATCACTGACATCTGATAAATTCACGGTAAATCCATTGCCGTCAGCATCGAATTTCACATGTTTCCAGAAGTCCCAACCAGAAGCAACCACTTGTCCACCTTTTCTCAAAGTAAAGGAAGGTTTCAAGTAAGTTCCCACAAAGAATTCATTTGCAGCGTGGTTAGCAGCAGGAGCAAAAGTGATTTTTGAGTAATCGACTGCTGGAGCTTGGATTTTATCTGACACAACAGGGTTTGTGATGGCTTGTTTCTTACCATCTCCGTTGATACGGATGAACCATTTTGTCAGATAGTAGTCATCTCCAACATTCATCCAGGCATAGTTTTCAGAAGCGTCAAGTTTGAATTGCTTAGCTACATAGTCACCAGTAAGGTTGTACTTGTTCAACACAGATTCAAATACTCCAGGACCATCAGGACGTGTGATGACAACGGATTCGGAACCAACCTTAGAAGTGGCAGTCTTGTTGCCGGGATTTCCAGGAGTGTTGTCCCATTCTGCTTTGTATGAGAAGCCCCCTTTAACGTTTTGGTTCATGGATTCGATTGCTTTTTTAAAAGTAAAAGTAATCTTTTTGTTTGTCATCGAAATGGTTGCGACTTCAGCTCCATTTGCTTGGAGTGATTGAGTTGCAACTTCAGTGATATTGACACCTTCTGGAGCATCAATGGTAAACGTATCGCCTTCTTTAACTGACTTCCCAGTTAAATCCCAGTCAAATGAAAAGGTAACTTTTTGTCCACTTGCCTGAGCCTTTAAATTGGTAACAGTTGGTGAAACAGTAGCCGCGCTAACAGGTTTGATCACAGACAAGCCTAAGGCTACCACGGCGATGATAGCTACAAATGCAACTATCTTTTTATATAGAAATTTCAATTGGCCTCATTTCCTTTCTTTTGCATAAATTTCGTAAAGTTTTTCTATATAGTGATATCTCCTAAAACTGAAAAACTCCTGATCTTTGCTCCATACAATCAGTTGCTTTATTTGAACATGTATTTAGAGAAGAAGGACCTTACCTCTATAGAGAAAATATGGGAGCATACCTCAATATCCTATCTTTAGTCTGTCCATACTAGAGGATTGGTTGGACCTGAAACAAACTTTCTAAAAACAATGATTCGATAGAAAAACGGAAGAAATTTACGCTTCATAATATAAAATGATAATAAGCAGTGCAAACTTAACAGAATAATCATCCCATTACATTTTTAAAAGATTATTATCATACTTATTATATTCTTTTAGTGTGATAAGTCAAGCTAAATGCAACAAAAATAGAGGATATTGTTCATTTTGTTCCAACTATTACCTAACCCTTTATTTCCCGCCATTTTAACCTTTCATGATATAATATTCAGATATATTTTAAAGATACGTCAAACCCTTGATAAATAAGGGAATAACGTATCTTTAAGTGAAAAATGTTCTCCTTTTTAGGAACTTTTGATATTATTTAGTGCCGTTTCAAAGATTGACACGGCTTTTTTTGCGCTCTCTTTTGAGAGGTGACTATATATGTCCATTGTCATGGATAAGGTGGAGTGTCCTAGTCGGTGCTGGAGTTCCTTGTATGGTATTCCAGCATTTAATAACAAACTAGCGTGAGTGTGTCGAAAACCGTGAAAACCAATGTCAGGAACTTGCGCCCGTTTAAAATGTATTTTTAATCTTGCTTGAAGAGTGCGGTTGTTTGGGTATTCATGGATAAAATCTGAAAAGACCACCTTTTCAGTTCTTCCAAGTATCCAAGCCTCTTTAGTTTGTCTATGTTTATATTGTTTCATCATAGAAACAGTTTTGGGGTCAATATCAATATCACGGTAGCTAGATTTTGATTTAGGACTATTAATTTCAAGTCTATAATTAAGTGTCTTTGTAATGTGAACAACAGCATTATCAAGATCAATATCAGCCCATTCCAGCGCCAACGCTTCATTGATACGGCAACCAGTAGCAAGCAGGAACTTGTAAAGAGTGACACAGAAGAGATTTTTAAATCTTTTTTGATCCAAGCTATCCAGGTATTCGAAGAATTGTTTTAATTCAGAATCTGTAAAATGCTTGATCTTTGCTTTACCTGTCTTGACTTTGGGAACTAGTACATCCTTTGCAGGATTGGACTTTAACGCTTGTAGTGAAACTCCATACTGTAATATGCGCTTATTGTAGGAATGGAGTTGCCCATATCGTTTAAAGCCCCCATCATTTTGGTTGTAATCTCTAGCCCATTTATTCACTTGTTGCTGAATGATGGCAGGGGTCAACTTATCTAGTTTGTACGATCCAAAAGCGGGGCGTAAATATTTTTCTATCTGTGACTTGATAGCAATTTGAGAATTTGTTTTGATCGTGGGTGCGTAGTTTTCCCACCAGCTATCCAGTAATTCACTATAGTTTTTATATTGAACAAAAGCGGTGCGAGTTGCACCATTCTTTTCAAATTCGAATTTTGCTTGTAGAGCCTTGTTCTTAATTTCTTTCTTGGTACGTGCTGAAATGGTTGTCTTAATCTTCTTTCCCGTGATTGAATCGATACCAAGATATAAGCTGGTGCGGTAAACTATTGTACCGTCTTTCTTTTTGTATTCTGTAATATTCATGATCGAAAACCTTTCTAATTCATCAGCAGGCAAGCCGTAAAGGTTTTAGAATGTGTTTTGGTCATGATTTTTTTATCACAGTATTTTGAAAGAATTATTTTAGTTCAATTAGTTTATTGTAAATTTTTTCAGTTAAAGCTTTTTGTTGACTAGCAGTAAGGTGCATTGAGGTGCGAATTACAATAGTTCCATACACATAATGAGAGCCAGGATTTAATTGTCCACCATCAAATGCAGATATGTATGTATTACGTTTTTCGGCTTCATCTTTAGTTTTATAAACTTCAATACAACCTCCTGCTTCAGTTCCTTTATCTACTATATCAGTCCCGTAAACAGGTTCGGTTACTTGACTATCTGAAAAATAGATAGAAGCAGTATAGCCACCTTGTTTATTTAATAAACCATTAGGGTCATGTTCTTCTGTAGCATGTTGCACTTCTTGAATTGTATCTACTTCTTTCAATCGTTTCTCAATAAAAGTATCTTTAGGGTTTGTAATCTGTGCTAATTGTTTAACGCTGTTTTGATATGCTGTTAGTTTCTCAGTTATATTTTTTTGAACGCTAGAATAATCGATAGGTTTCGCGATTTCTTTTGCTTGATCTTCAATTTTTTGTGTATCGCTTTCCATTTTTGGAGCTTTACGAATCGAGGTTTTTGCTTCTTTAACAGCAGTTTTTAAATCTTCTAAAGTCTTAGCTTCCAATGGTTCAGCTTTTTCTTTAATGATTTTTTCAGAATCAGCGATTTGTTTTTCAATTGCTTTATTATTCTCATTAAGAGTATCAACAGACTTTTCAAAGTGACTTATTGCAGTTTGGTGAGGGGCATAAGATAAGAAATAGTAGCCCGCTCCACCGGTAGCAAGAGCTAAAACAACAGCAGTAGTGATAATTTTCTTTTTCATAATGTTTCTCCTATAATATTTTAATAATATCCTAATCTTTTATTTTTCTAGTATTTTAACAAACCATGCATTTCACGCGCTTAAATCATATTTTGAGCGGTTATTTTTCCCAACTGCTACAAGTTGGACTTACTAATATTCAGTTCTTTAGCGATAAAGTCAAAAGACTTTCCAGACGCTCTTAATCTAATAAATTCTAATCGTGTTTCTTGGCTCTTCAATAAATATCACTCTCTTTCTTTAATGCGTTCTAAAGCTCTCTTACCTTCTTTGTCTAGACTTCTAAACATGATTAGCATAAAAATAAAGAAAGCAATTAACCCGAAAAACAATAATAAGTTATACATGTTAGTCTTCCTCTTTTTCGTCTAGCTTTTTAAAATACTCTTTAGAGTTATCTTCCATTTTCTGGAGAGTATATAGAACAATACCTACCGTGAGGGGAGCAATAATTGATTGAAAAATAAGATTCCAGCCTTTATTGTCTCGTACTAAATAAGCAATAACAGCACCGACAATAAGATAAATTGCTATAAAAATAAGATCGTCTTTGTTGTTTTTGTTAAAAATCATTCTTCTTTTTCTACTGTATGACATTGTTTTTTACCTCGTTTTCTACTTCCGCTAATACTAATTTATAGAACGTAGCTCATTATTAACCTAAAATTAATAATGGGATATGTTCTTTTCTTGTTGTTGATAATAGTTGATTTATTCAACAAAATTTAACCTTTATTATTTTTATTAATTTTGTTTTCTAATCGATATCTTAATAGTTTTTCTGCTGTGTATTTTGCCTGATATTCGGTCATTTTATCCACAGTTTCATCCAGAGATTTGGCACTTTCTTTAATAAATTCCAAAGCTTCTACTATTTGTTTTGGGGGTAGTTGTTCTTTTTTTACCCCTTCAATTAATAAATCAACTGTATCAACAATTCCTTGAGTTTGTGACTCAAAGTATGAATTTGCTTGCGAAAAAGCTTCGCTTATTGTCCTTTCTAATTTCTTTGTAGAAATTAAAAGATCATTTTGTAATTCTGATATTTTAACATCATACCCCAACAAATACCCTACACTCACATTAAAATAATCAGCAAGTTGTTTGGCCTTTTCTGGTTTGATTTGGCTTTCTCCGTTTTCCCAATTTTGAAGAGTTCTATAATGAACCCTTAAAATTTCTGCTAACTCTTTTTGAGATAACTTTTTTTCTTGTCTTAATTTTTTCAATCTATTCATGTTTCAAAATGCCTTTCTCAAATGATTATATACTATATTTTGAAAAAAGTACATTTATTTTGTGCAAAAATACAAAAATTAGTTGACAAATGAAAAAAATATGTGTACTATATAGTTGTCAGTACACAATAAAAATGTGCATTATTTTTATTGAAGCTTTTGGGAAAGGAGAAAAATATGAGTAAATTACGAGGTTATCGGGTTATGTTAGGCCTGACTCAGCAAGAAATGGCAGATAAGCTAGAAATTTCTTTACAATCATACAATAATAAGGAACTAGCCAAAACAGCTTTTAATGATAAAGAGCGCCTACTGATCAAGTCAATGGTTGCGAAAATCAAACCAGATATAACTATAGACGAATTATTTTATAGCTAGAAAAGCATTGTATAAAAATGAACTCACCGTAAAGCGCGTGAGAGCAACAAAAAAAGGCCTGTAGCAACCAACTAACAAGCCTTAAATGGAATTAACTAAAACACAGGACAGCAGGCAAGCCGTAAGGGTTTTAGAAAATATTTTTATGGTTAAATTATATCATTCTTTGGTGTTTATTAAAAGTCGAACAAGACTTAATGGTGAAGTATTTTAAAGTAAGATTGGAGAACAACATGAACAAAACAGAATTGATTAACAAGATCGATAAGGCAATGGATCGACTAGATTTCTTAGTGGAAATTATAGAGGGTGAAAAAACTCTAACCGCTGGTTTAAATAACATTTCTGACATTCTTTTTGAAATTCGTGGAGAGATTTCACTTAACGGAATCAAGGGGGATGAAAATGTTTAGTTTGAGTAAAGAAAGTGAATTTGAATTATCACACGCGCTTTTAGATCTGGTTGATAATTTTTTAAAATCCAAAAGCCAACCAGAACAAAGACTATTAGGACTTATGACAGCAAAGCAGTTAAAAGATGAACTGAACGTAACAGACAACACCCTGAAACGCTGGGAAGAAAAAGGATTGAAACGTTACCAACCACCTTTAGAAGATACGCGCAAAGCGTACTATAAAGTAAGTGATATCTTGATCTTTTTGGGGGTGGAAAAATGAGCGGTATACATTTAAAACACCCTGCTTTTGGGGTTACAAAAATAGGCCAAGAAAAAGCAGGAAAAAACAGGCAAGAAACCTATGAACAAATGAAAGAACGGCAGAAATTAAAGAAGTTGCGAAAATTTAAAAATAGGGGGCGCGTGATTTGAATATAGTTGATCAATTGAAAGAAGTCGTTTCCTTAAATTGGACTGATGAAGATTATGGCCAGTCGAAGCATAAGGCCGATTATAAAAAGCAACTAGCTAATATATACCAATTGGATAGCTTTAATAATATCGAACATAATAAAACGAAGATCTTAATACCTGAAAATGAAGTCATGTATATTGTTGATAGGAACGGTGAACAGAAAAAATTTATCTGTTGTAGCAGTGTAAAAATATCAAATAATAGTGAACCCACAGTGAAATATAAGGCCACATTCCCCACCTTTGCCAAGATGGTAATTGATTATTTAATGGGTAGGTATGTGGTATTTGATAATCGTATTTACGATATAAATAACCAGCAAGCAAAACTAATAGATGAAATGACCCTTGCAAAGCTTTACGGGTTTAAAAATGATATTGGTTACGTGGTGGATATTCTAAAAGGAATTGATAAACATTTTCACGTTGAACCAGTGAGAAAGTTAGAGCTTTATAAAATAGCTGGTAAGGACTTTATAATTGATTTAGAAACCCACACCGTCACGCGCACCACAATAGATAACCAACGATCATTTTTTAAATACTACCCTGTAGGCTATGATAAAGCTATAGAAAGTAAAGAAGTAGCAATGGATTTTCTAACCTATGTTATCGAAGATCCTGATAGCCTGCACAATGCACTGTTACAGACCTATTATATGGTGCAGGTTGCTAGTGGTTTAAGGAGTAAGACAAATTTTTTTCTTGCCAAGTCTGGAGTTAGAACAGGAAAAGGCTTGCGTCATATCGCTTTATCTGGTCTGCTTAATAAAATTGATGTAGAACTGGATAGCCTTACTGCTGGGGGATTTGAAGCCAGCAATGCCTGGGCTACGTTTTCCGGTGGAGAAATGGCCTTAGCAACTGAACAGGGTGATATTATAGGGGATAAGATAGAGCGCGTGCTAAAGATCATAGCAACCGAGAAAACTCATCTAGGACGTAACGTAGGAGGTAACCAAGGATTGGTATATCTAACCAGCGTTCTATGTATTGATACCAATAGGAATGTGTCGCTATCTGATGAAATGAATGGGCGGAAAGTGCTTATTCAATACAAGGATAGGCCAAAGGGGGAAACTGATTTGGAACGTGAACAGACCTTTGAAAAATATTGGAAAGCATTTACCGACCAGGATAAAAAACCAAAAATAGAGGGCTGTATAGGCTTCTTGCTGGCCAGTCTGGATTATTTCAAAGAGCAAGGGGAGAAGTTCATTTGGAAAGACGTAGAGGTTTATAACGGTAATGAAGCTTTAGATGATTTTCAAATGTGTTTGATAAATGAATTACAGTTATCTGAATACGTAATAAGGTCAAACGAAAATAATCTTATAGACATTTATAAAAGAACTTATGGTAACAATACAGCTAAAGTCAAAAAGGCTTTGGAAACTATAGGGGTTAAATCCACTCAGAAAAGAATCAATGGGGAAGTAATGACCATTTACTGTGTTGCAAACCAAAAACGATTTAATAGTTTTATTCCACATGAGGAAACTGTAAACAAGGAATTAAGTATGTTCCCACCTATTGAAGATGATCCCTATCTTTAAAAAATGTAAGCTGGTAAGAAGGTGTAAGGTGCGACCACCTTACAGGTTATACCCTACTCTCCCAAGGGGTTATCTTATACTGTAAGGTGTGTAATATGGTTTTAGGGGGGATAAAGAAATAAATAAAAAAAAGAAAATTAGTATTAGAGGTATAGGAAAACCGCCTTACACGTCTTACCGTCTTACAAAATCAGTAATATCAAGGGTTTTAGCTGTAAGATGGTCAGAAACTACCACCTTACAACCATCTTACATTTTTAGAAATAAGTCTAAAATTTAAAACAAAAGGAGAAAAACAAATGAAAACTAAATTATTTATTCGTCGTGGCTGGAAACAATCAATAGAAGAATTTGAGAAAGAAGTAAATGACTTTATGGCCACTGTTCAAGTGGTGGATGTGAAGATCTCAGAAGCAACGTTTGGCAGTAGTGAAGATATGGCGGTACAGACTACCTTATTAGTGATTTATCAACAAGGATAAAAACTACTCAGAAGACAGGGGCATAAATGGAATTAGAGCAATTAAATGAAAAGCTAGAAAATATAAAATGGTTAGATAAAGAAATAGAGGAGCTTAAACTAGAAATAGAATCGCTTGACAGTGGGGTATATAAGCGTAGTTATCTTTCTACTTCACCACTTCAAAAAAGTTCTAATAATAATACTGAAAACAAAATAGTTTCTACAATTAAGTTGAAAGAAGACTTGGAAGAACGACTAGAAAAGGTTATCAATGAACGTCTGGAAAGCGTTAGAATGATCGATAAAAACCCATACGCGTTAGAACGTACAGTATTACGCTTATACTATGTTAGAGCCTTGCCGAACTGGGATGTGGCGGAAAAAATAGATACTTCAGTACCAACAATGTACCGGATCCTAAGAAAAGGAAAAGAACGATTAGCGAAGATTTTATAGAAAAGATAATTAGTGCGCGTGATTTACCCACTAAAAAAACAAAAATGCTAACATTTGCTATGGTTTTAAATACAATAGGAAAAAATGTTACTCAAAAACTTGTTATCATTTTTAATTTTCTCTATTTTGTCAGTTTTTCCAGCTATTCGGTATTTTTTTCTTTTAGGGTGTCCGAAAACTCCGAATACTCCCTATACTCCAATAAGATTAGAACTGTTTATAATAAAATATGCTATAATTGAATATGTGGTAGGACATCGAGCACCCATTGGTGCGCGGTAGCCTACCATTTTTGAAGATAAAAAAGCACGATGAATGGAAGTATGCTAATTCTTAGATTACATACCCCATATATTTTAAGTCTCTATTGGAAAGAAAGTCTATTAACTTCTGTATTATTTTCAAATTAGTTATTTTTTCAAAGATTTTAAAATTTCTATAAAGTATTTAAATGATGTTTTCTTCAGAAGTATTCATAAAAGTTTGAAATTTATTGACTTTATTTCATAAATATCATATTATTGATTATGTATATTAGTCAAAAACATCTAAAAAGGAGTAGTAAAAATGAATAAGAAACAACAAGATAATTTTAATAAAGAGACTGATACAACGGCTGTATTTTTGACAATTTATTTAGTATTTATTGGAGTGTTATCATATTTTAGTGATTACATTGGCAACTGGAAGCATGTATTAGAATTTGTAATTGCACCGTTCACTATTGGTTTAGTTTTCTTTGCTTTAGAAACCATGAAAGAGAAAAAAACGGAGTTGGATAAAAAGTCTAATGAGGATGAAAAATAAAAATTATTAAATACTGCTTTAGAAAATTTCTTATTTTTTATTTCTAAACCATTATAAATTATACTTGTATTTAATTTATATGAAATAAAAAAAGCACCTTTTGAAGGTGCTAGATCTTGCCTGCGGAACTCGTAAATGATTGATCCTTTTAGGGTCAATTTTTTTGTGGACTTTTTTAGGAACTTTGTGAACTGTTTAAGCGAGTATAATTGAATAGTGTATAACTCGAAAATGCTTATTTTATGGGGCTTTTACGAATTAATTTCAACTATATTATGCAATGTGATATAATATTCAGATAAGAAAAAGAGGAGACCAAAAGCTAGATGATCACTTCAAAATACGATTGGCAGTTAGCTTCGCCAAGTGCAGATGAGGCCTTTTTAGCCCTTGCCAAAAAAGCAGGCCTGGAAGCGTCCGTAGCAACCTTGCTGTATGAGCGTGGCATTCAAACCAAAGAGGATTTAGAAGACTTTTTAGAACCCAAGTTGGAGAAGCTACATGACCCTTATTTGCTCCATGATATGGACAAGGCAGTGGGGCGCATCCGACGGGCTATCGAAGATTATGAGCAGATCCTCATCTACGGAGACTATGATGCGGACGGGATGACCTCAGCCTCCATTATGAAGGAAACCTTGGAGCAGATGGGAGCAGAGGTGCAAGTCTACCTACCCAACCGCTTCACAGACGGCTATGGTCCCAATGAGAGTGTCTACAAATACTTTATCGAGCAACAAGGCATTTCCCTGATTGTCACGGTGGACAATGGGGTAGCGGGCAATCAAGCCATTGCCATGGCCCAAGCGATGGGGGTTGATGTTATCGTGACCGACCACCACTCTATGCCAGAGGTTTTGCCTGATGCTTATGCGATCATTCATCCGGAGCATCCTGATGCGGATTATCCCTTCCATTATCTAGCAGGATGTGGTGTGGCCTTTAAGTTGGCTTGTGCCCTCCTTGAGGAAGTACCAGTCGATCTCTTAGACTTGGTAGCCATTGGGACTATTGCAGACATGGTCAGTCTGACGGACGAGAATCGGATCTTGGTCAAATACGGTCTGGGTGTTCTCCAACATACCCAGCGCATGGGCTTGCAGGAGCTCTTGGAGATCGCAGGGATTCGTCCGGAGGATGTCAATGAAGAAACGGTTGGTTTTCAGATTGCTCCTCGTCTCAATGCTCTTGGCCGCCTTGATGACCCTAATCCAGCTATCGAACTACTGACAGGATTTGACGATGAAGAGGCGCACGAGATTGCCCTCATGATTCATCAGAAGAATGAAGAACGTAAAGAAATTGTCCAAGCTATCTATGACGAAGCTAAAACCATGGTGGATCCAAGTTTGTCAGCCCAGGTCTTGGCCAAAGAAGGCTGGAATCCAGGGGTCCTTGGTATTGTCGCTGGTCGTTTGTTGGAAGAGCTTCATCAGCCGGTCGTTGTTTTAAGCATCGAAGATGGACGAGCTAAGGGGAGCGCTCGGAGTCCTGAGTCGGTCAATATCTTTGAAGCCCTCGATCCCTACCGGTCGCTCTTTGTCGCCTTTGGAGGACATGCCGGAGCAGCAGGGATGACGCTGGAGGTGGACCAACTTCCTGCCTTGTCTCAGGCTCTTACGGATTACATTGCAGAACAAGAGATTGATCTCAGCAGCAAATCCACCCTAGCGATCGACGAGGAACTGCATCTAACAGAACTAACGCTTGAGACCTTGAAAAGCTTTGATCGCTTGAGTCCTTTTGGCATGGACAATAAAAAACCAGTCTTTCTGCTCCGTAATTTCAAGGTAGAAGGGGCACGCTCGATGGGAGCTGGCAATACCCACTTGAAACTCAAGATCTCTCAAGAAGATGCGACCTTTGAGGTGGTTGCCTTTGGCTTGGGAAGTTTAGAGGCAGAGTTTGCGCAAGCGCAAGACCTAGAGCTAGCCGTGCAGTTGTCGGTCAACCAATGGAATGGCCAAACAACCCTTCAGCTCATGTTGGTTGATGCGCGTGTGGACGGCGTGCAGCTCTTTAATATCCGCTCTAAAAATGTCAGCCTCCCCGCAGGTGTTCCCGTTCTGGATTTTACTAAAGAATTGCCAGATCTATCTGGGGCATCTGCTGTAGTGGTTGGAAATATCCCTGAGAATTTAGAGGAATTACGGAAAATTTTCCAAGAGCATGATTTCCAGGCTGTCTATTTCAAAAATGAGATCGCCAAAGCCTACTATCTGACAGGATACGGTAGCAGGGACCAGTATGCCAAACTCTATAAAACCATCTACCAGTACCCAGAGTTTGATGTCCGCTATAAACTCAAAGACCTAGCAGCCTATCTCAAGATCCAGCAGATCCTCCTGGTCAAAATGATTCAGATCTTCCAAGAGCTGGGCTTTGTGACCATTGAAAATGGCATCATGAAGGTTAATAAAGAAGCAGAAAAACGCGAAATCGCAGAAAGTAGCATCTACCAAAACCTCAGACAAACGGTGAAAGAGCAGGAGTTGATGGCCCTTGGAACGGTTCGTGAAATCTACGACTATCTGACAGGACAGGCCTCATGAAAAAACACCTAAAAAAATTCCTCTGGCTCAGCCCCTTCCTGCTTGTTGCTCTTTATTGGTTGGGAATCTACCTGAGTCTCAAAAACCCCATGGAAGAGATCGTTTACTCTGAAAATGGTGGGATGATGAGAAATATGATTGTCAAGTCCTACACTCAAACAATCGGAAGTGAAGCTCCTTGTAAGGAAGATGAAGGATTTCAGACTTTTCCCTATTCTGATAAAATCGTTGGTGGAAAGGAGCATCTAGCTGTTACTATGTTTAGAGGGACTGCAGATTGGTTCTATCTGTACAAATACAAATTAGATGAAAGTACCTCAGTTAATCTGATATTTGAATATAAGGCCTCTAAAAAGATTTTTTACCAAAGTGACCTCTATCTGACAATCAATGAGACAAGCTACAAAGACCAGCAACTCCTTGAGCAGCTTGCCACCTATGGCAAAGACCGTGCTTGGTTGAAAATACAAAGTAAGAAGGTCGCCGAACAATACATTCTTGGCACCTGGTTCAAAAATGGAAGCTCCCGATATTCCCTGAAAAACTTAGGTGATATGAAAATCCAGTACAATGAATTGTTAGAAGAGAAGTAAGAGATTTTTTTCGA
>OLFX01001506.1_pt1 | contig 25881 bp, 16 predicted proteins | sample 1605091 | NCBI WGS metagenome assembly OLFX01 (sample SAMEA3888906, study PRJEB22519) | human gut metagenome | biome: human gut; feature: human-associated habitat; material: faeces | place: Denmark | collected 2012 | reverse complement strand
AAGATAAATCGTTCCATAGAATCACTCCTCACATTTTTATTGGAGTTTTATGCTTAATAATCACACTTATATATAATATTAAAAGGGTCTGGCTTTCGCCAGACCCTCATTCAGTCTTTTTCAAAATCAATACTCGATTGATCCTAGTATTTTTTTCTTCTCATTAAAACTGCAACAACACCTACGATACCTGCTAATGTAAGAGTTACTACGTAAGTCATTGTATTAGCTGTATCACCTGTCTTTGGTGATTTGGTTGTATCGTTTGTGTTTGTTTTTGTTGATGTTGTAGTTGGTTTATTGTTATTGTTGTTATTCTTGTTATCTACAACTGGATCTTTTTTGTTGTCGTCTTCTTTCTTACCTGGATCTGGTGTTGGTGTCGGATCTGGTGTTGGATCTGGTGTCGGATCTGGTGTTGGATCTGGTGTCGGATCTGGTGTCGGATCTGGTGTCGGATCTGGTGTCGGATCTGGTGTCGGCGGTGTCGGCGGTGTCGGCGGTGTCGGCGGTGTCACTTCAGCCTCTTTAATATAGATTATACCATAAGCAATAATCGGATAATATTCTTCGTTTCCCTGATAGCTTGCTGCCACATAATAAACTCCCGGTTCAGTTGGTGCACTGGAAGAAGCATAATATGTACCATCAGAAAGCTGTCCGATATAGAAGATATTCGCTTCTGCTACTTTAGCATTTCCGATTGTAGCATACACACCTGCTGTTAATCCGTGTGGATTACCATCATATTCAAACTGCTGTACCGGACTTCCATAAAACTGGATGTATGTGCTCTTTGCTGCGTCAACATACTGGTAATTCGCATTGAACTGATCACCCATAGACTTTAATCCTGCTACAATGTCACTATTCAATTCTGGAATACCGTAATCTGAAGCATTCGGAATGGATGCTTCACAAGCATACGTAGCACTTACTTCACTTGCATCATCTTCTGCAAATGCATTCGCAGATGCCATAGAAATTGTAAGTGCTGTTGTCATTGATAAAATCAATAACTTTGAAAATCTCTTTTTCATCTCTCTACCCCCAATTAATGGATTTTGTGATTTGGAATCTTTACATCAAAAAACAGTTTCATATATTTATAACAGACATAGAGCAGAATAAATAATTTCTGCCCTCTTTTTCTCGTCATATGATTTGTTTTTTGCTAATTTTTATCTTTTTCATGTTAACACTTTCTTCGTTATTTTTCAACCTTTTTCCATGTTTTTCGATAAATATTATAGGAAAGGGTCTGGCAAAAGCCAGATCCTTTGGTTTTTCATGAATAGTCAGAAAATAAAACCGACTATTTTTGAATGAAAGCTTCTTTTGTTGCTGATGCAACTCCCGGGAGCTGTGGATTTTCTGTTCCTTTCGGAACCATAACAACCTGAATTGCTTCCAGTCTGTAAGAGTATCCTGCTGTACCTGCTTCTTCGCCATTCTTAGCCCATCCGAGCCATCCGAAGTTCTGTGCATGTACTCTGTAATATACGTCATACTCTTTCGCAATATCGCCAGAAAGTTTCATCTGAACTGCCTCTAATCTAAGGCTCTTTCCTGTTGTACCGGATAACTGATTTGTCTGCTTCCAGTCTTTTTCCCATCCAATATTCTGAACATGAGATCTGTATTCGATCTTGCCTTCAGATGCCATTGTCGATGGAAGGTTAATACGGATAGATTCCATACGTTTAGCCTGTCCGCTTGTTCCAGCTACATCTCCATCGTATACATAAGCCTGTGTTCCGATGTCCTGTACATGTGTCTGGTATCCAACAAGTCTTGCTTCCATAGCCTTATCAGAATCACCTACTTTGGCAGGAGCGCTTCCACCCTTCTTCGGTACTAACATGATCTTGATGGCTTCCAGTCTGTATCCATAGCCTGCTGTACCTGCTTCTTCTCCGTTCTTAGCCCAGTTGAGCCATCCTACATTCTGCGCATGTACACAGTAGTATACATCATAGTTGTCTGCTACTTTACCAGTAAGTTTAACCTGAATTGCTTCCAGACGTAAAGATTTTCCGCTTGTTCCAGAGAGTTCACCGTCTTTCTTCCATTTGGTTTCCCATCCGGTATTCTGAATGTGTGTACGATATTCAACAGAACCTGATACACCTTTTGGCAACTGAATTTTGATTCCCTCTAATCGTTTAGATTCTCCAACTGTTCCAGATTCAGCTCCATCACTCTTCCATTTTGTCAGATCAGCCTCATCTTTTTCATCAACTTCCCAGCCGTAGTCCTGACGGTGAACCTGATAATAGATAGAAGGAATTATGGTCTTAGTACTTGATGCTGTTGCATCCTCATATGTTGCTGTTGCAGTGTAAACCGTCTGTCCTTTATCATCTATATTCTTAACAACATCCGCTTCTACTTCATGGATTTCTTTACAACGGCTACATACAAATTTTGCTGTTGCTTCATAAGTATCGTTCTTTTTATCATATGTCCATGTCCAACCATCTTCAGATACTTTGTAATCATGTCCAAGTGCTTTACTATCTACAGTTACGCTGTTTTCAGCTGTTGTTCCATCAGCATATTTAGCTGTTGCTGTGTATGTGATTTTTCCTGCTTTTGTACAGGTTGCGCCCTCTGATTTTTCCTCAACTTTTACTTCTGTAGCTTTATCTACATGTGAAGTATCATTTTTACATACTCTTGTTGCTGTTGCTGACTTATGGTCTTCTGCCCAGTCCCAGTTTGTTTCACCATATTTATGGCCAAGAGCTTTTAATTCAACCTCATGAGTATCAGTCAAAGAACCAATTTCCTTACCATCAGCATCTGTAATTTTTGCCGTTGCTACATATACATCTTTACCTGCTTCTGTACAAGTTGCTGCTTTACTGTTTTCAGCATCTTTTTTAACGTTTACTTTTTTAATTTGATCGTCTTTTGGTTCATCTTTACATACTTCGCATTTCACATCAGTAAGTTTTGCTGTAGCATCTGTGACATTTCCGTCACCATCTTTGTTTTCTTCCCATGTCCATTTGCCTTTGTACTTATGTCCACCAGCTGGTGTTGTAAGTGTGTCAATTGCTGTATAACGAGTACCATCTTCTGTTTTTCCAGAAGCCTTATATACAGCAGTTACTCCTGTTTCGCAAGTTCCGTCATGAGATACCAGTTCTGCATTTACCGTTTCTGCGTTAGCCAGTGTCTTTTTGATAGAATCACGGTTCGCCTTATTTGTTGCGTTGTCATCTTTTTCCAACAGACAGTCAATTTTATTAATCTGTTCAGAGCATGCTTTACATTCAAGATTCTGGAATGTTACGCTTGTTTTATCATCACTCCACTTTCCATCTGTTACTGTGTAATCATGTCCTTCTGCTGCGTTCTTCTGTGCTGCATCCCAGATTGCTTTTCTCTTTTCGTATGTAGAATTTGCCTGTTCATAATTAGATTTTACAGGCTCTGTAATACAAGCTCTACATTCTGGGCAAACATAGTTGTCTGCTTCATTACGTACGTCATTTGATTTTGTATAGTATACTTCATGGAACTTAATATAATGATGTTCATGAGCTGTATCTTTTTGTTCTACACGTGAACCATCTTTAATCAAACCACAATCTTTACATCTTTCTTCTGTAAATGCATTGCGTCCACAAGTTGCAGGTACAGAAACCTCTGAGAAATCTTCATCTTTATGGGAACCTGTCAATTTCGTCAGATCAACGGTATCTACAAAGTTTGCTGACCACATGAACTCATCATTATCGTTTTTCTGACTTCCCATGAACTGCTGATACTTTTTGTAGTTCGTATAAGTCGGATTGTAATCTGTTTCTTCAAATTCATAGCCGTAGCTATCATGATCAAGAAGTTTTGTCTTACCAGAGATAAATGCATAATTAGTGGCAATTGAAACAACCAGTTTATCACCTTTGACAGTTAAACCTGCAATCGGATGATTCTCAACAGTAAAGGTTGCTCCTTCTTTATTTGCAGTTGTTGTAAATGCCATACCACCAAATAACTTTGTGTTATCACGTACAGCAGATACTTCATTATATTCCTTTACGACCGCTACAGATCCATCAGCAGGATTATAAGCTACAATATCATTTGATACATTGAAGTAAATTTTACCATCTGTATACAGTGCTGCTGTCAGTCCGATTGACGGATAGATGCTCTGCTCATCTACAAACTGCGCATACAGTTTTGTAAGAAGCTCATTCTTCTCCATCTTGCCGTCTTTAAGAACACTTACAAATGTATCTTCATCATCACTGTTTTCCTTATCTGTGAAGTTGATCAGTGTTTCATAATCGCTGTCACCATCCTGTTTATCATCAGGTGTCAGTTTATGACGAACAATCTTATACTCAGCTGATTTCTGGCTCTGATTCATACTAGAGTTGTTCACTCTGTCAAACAGATCAGTGGAATCATACATATAGTAGGCATAACCATCTGCATAGTAAACATTACTTGCAGCACGAGCCATCCATGATTTCTCATAGGTCTTATCAGTTGCTGCATTTGTATAGAGAGATCTCAACGCACTGAAATTACCATCATATAATTTTCTGGCACTTGTATCACTAAACAGGAAATATGTGTGGTTCATATCACCATCTGTTTCTACACGGTCACGACTCATAACCTCTGTGTATACATCTGTATAACAAGGGTCGATATAATACCACTGATCATCAATCTTAACAGCATTCCAATAATGGTCAGATCCAAAGTCTTCCTGTTCTTCACCGTACATTGTTACATCAGACTGGAATGAAATTCTTACAAGGTCAACTGTATAGTTCTTTTTAATATCAAGTTTGTCATCGGTATAGTACAGCTCTTTTGCAGTTTTCCAGTTTCCACTGTCATAACTTCCGTTCTTATCTTTCAGATATACTTCTTTATCCAGACACTGCACCAGATAGGTGAAAGCTTTAGAATACCCAAGACATACTGATGTTCCCATACCGAAAGCTCCAAACTGTGAACCTTCCCAGTAGTTGATAACACCTGTAGTCATACCTGTTGCAGCCTGCTGAGCATAGATCGGAATTGCATCCTTGAAGCTTGTCTCTTTTGTTCCATCCTTATTCAAGTCTAATGCTGGATCATCGCTTTCTAACTGTTGCTGGGTGATCTTCTCAACTGTCATTGTAACGCCTTCAGAAACCTCAACTCCGTTTTCTTCAGCATTTTTGATAAATTTATCAGCTTCCTCTTTCAAAGAATCTGCTGCTTGTGGAAGATTTTCTTTTACAAAAGCTTCCGGATCTTTTTCGATTGCTTCTTTATTTGCTTCTACATATGCATTAGCGTCCTCTTCAGACTGTCCACCCTGCACCAAAACGTTAGCAATAGCATTTTTATAGAATTTCACCAGTAGTTCCTGCTTCACACCAGCATAAATCTGATCATGGAAGTTCTGTTTGATCTGCGGTTCATAAACCTTATAGATCTCATTATAAACATCATCCTCATGCTCCTGTTTCTTAGGATCCTTAGCGATCATCGGCTTGTCAGCCTCTGTCTCTTTACCAGAGTTCATGATATAAGACATATCAAAAGTGTTATTATGTGCCAGCCAGTCATTAAGAACAAGCAACTTCTGTGCTTTTGTCTGTGCACCGGATGCATCTACTGCAGCAAGAGCTTCTGTTCTTGCATTCTCTACGTCTTTGTCATAATACTGGATACCTAACTTGTCACCATAAGTGAACGTAAAAATCATGCCTGTCAGATCATCATATTTCACTTTACCATCTCTGACATCCTGAACAGATTTTCCGTCAAGTGCAAGCATTTCTCCAAGAATTCCAAGACCATCCTTGTCATCATTAAAATCTAAGAAAAATGGGTTCTGAACACCAAGCAGATTGGCGTTATCTTTCCACTGATTCAGATAATTCTGATACTGCTTTACAACGGTATCGATCTGTTCATCTGTTAACTTCTGAGTTGCAGCCTGTCCATCTTCATCTGCAAGATCTGCAGTGTTGATATTTGCTTCATTATTAGAAGCACCTGCTTCTCCGCCTACAATTTCTAAATTCTCAAGTTCTTTACGAAGTCCCTGGATTGCCGGATCATTTTCGTCAATCTCTACATCTTTTGTAAGAGCTTCTGCTACAGCCGCATTAGCACCTTCAAATTTTACATTGACTTTACCGATTGAATAAACCTGTTTTCCTGAATCTTCAGCCTGGGCGTCTGTTTGCTCTTCCGCTGCAGCTTCGTTTTCCTGTGCTGTATCATCTGCCTTGGCCTCATCTGTATTTTCCTGGGCCTTATCAGCAGACGCATCTGCTTCATTGATTACAGTATCCTCGTTTGTCGCTTCCGTGCCTGCTTCCTGCTCTACTGCGATTTCAGTCGCCTGTTCCGGTGCGGCATATACTGTCGATGGAACAACACCAACCACCATCATTGCAGAGAGGAAAAGACTAAGAAGCTTTTGATTTCTCTTTTTCATACTGTTCTTCCTTTCTTTAGCATCTTTGTTTCTTCATTTAATGAAAAAATAAATTCTATTCTCCTCTATATCACCTCTTTCTCTGTTTATACTCCACCCCTATTTATATGTGTTAATGATTTTGACAAATCATCCGAGGTTGCTGTAAAAAAGCATGCAAAACATTACATTTTTCATACAAAACCCTCTCTTTTTGTACATTATAAACAGCTTTGTGTATCAGATATAATATACCACTATTTGTTTTTTTAATCAACATCTTGCCATGTTTTCGTACGCTTTCGTCACGTTTTTTCCACATTTGCCTCACGAAAGCGATTTTCTTGAATCTTGAATGAAAATGATTCAAGTGATTCATTGTGCAAAACGCCAATACGTATTGTACATTATATTTTCCCATGCTATAATCAACGAGGTTTTTAAAAAATTAATAATTTTCTATGAAAGCGAGAAAAAAATGGAAACAACAAACATGAATCTTACTGGTAAAGCCAGTATCGACAAACCGTGGTTAAAATATTATCCGGAAGAACTGCACAACATGGAGACTCCAAAGATCACTCTTGAAGAATTTCTGAAAATGAAAAATCCGGATGATTCAAAAATTGCATTTGAATATTATGGAAATAAAATCACATGGAAGACTCTTTGGAAAGAAGTAGACAAAGCTGCCAAATCATTAAAGGTTTTAGGCTTTGGAGATGGAAATCGTCTTCCGATGTTCTTACCAAGCACACCGGCACACTATATCATCTTACTTGCTGCTGAAAGAATCGGAACAGCTATTATCTGTAGAGACGATATTCCGGAAGAATTATGTTTCGCGATCAGAAAGTCTAAATCCAACACTGCTTTTGTTATGGATTATACTTCAAAAGAAGACGAGCAGCTTTTCCGTGAGACAACTCCGATGACACGTATAATCAAAGTGTCTCCTTATTGCTACGCTGACAAAGCTTCTGTTCCGGATTATGTAGAAAAAGAAATCGCTTCCAGATATGTAAATCCTACGGATTCTACAGAAGGCGTTCTTACATGGGACGAATTCATGGCATTAGGCGAAAACTATACAGAAGACTACAGAGCTGAAAGAAATCCTGACAGAGCTGTATTCGGAGCTTACACAAGTGGATCTACAGGAATTTCCAAACTGGTTATCCATTCTTCTTCAAATATGGTAGCCGTTGCATTCCAGATGTCCATCTTTATCCCGCCGTCACCGGTACAGGAAAAATGGTGGTTACCGATTTTACCACCTGCACTCATCGCAGTTACTGTATCTATGACACTGTTCCCGCTGTCAGCAGGGCTGATCGTTGTATTAGATCCATTCTGCCCGATCTCTGATGTGGACATTGCATTTATGGAACAGAAACCGAATTTCTGGGCATTGGTTCCATTCCTCTGCGAAATCCTGATGAAGAGTGACAGAATTCCGGAAGATTATGACATGTCTCATCTGAGAACACTCGGAACCGGCGCAGAAGCCATGAACGAGAGAAAAACCCAGGAAGTAGAAGCATTCTTCCACAAACATGGCGTAAAAGCTACTTTAAGTGCAGGATACGGACAGAGTGAAGGAGGTTCTAACTTCACACTTCCAAACCCGATGTTCCCTCTGGTAGATGGTTGTGTTGGTATGCCGATGCCGGCAACTGTTCTTGGTATCTTTGATAAAGATAACAAGGAACTTAACTACGGTGAAATCGGTGAATTATGTATGACAGGTCCATCTATCATGCTCCACTACGCAGGATGGATGGGTGAAGAAATGACAGAACGTACTCTGATCACTCATGACGACGGAAAGTGCTGGCTCCACACAGGCGATATTGCTTACATCAAGGAAACTGGTATGGTTTACATTCTTGGACGTGGACATTCAGAACGTTTCGGCGGCGGAGAATTATATATGATGAGAATGGAAACAAAAGCCGTTCGCGTTCCTGGCGTACAGGATGGTTTCTTCTGTATCGTACCGGATAAGGAACATGAAGGGTTCTTCGTTCCATACCTCTTCATCATTCTTGACGGAAGCAAGACTCTTGACGAAGTAAAAGCCGGTCTTAAAGAAGCTTTAGAAGATTACGAATATCCGGTAGACATCCGTGTCATCGAAGAAAGACCATATTTCCACTTCAAAACAAACCGTAAAGAATTAACAGAAGCTATTCTTGCAGAAAACAACTAATATAAGTTATACTATGTATAAACTAAAAAAAGAATCCCCATATCTTTTGTCACAAAAGATATGGGGATTTGGTGTTACATAAATAACAGAATAAAATGAGGAGGGAACGCGTGATGTCTGTTCATCACGCAAGAAAAAATATGAAAGATAAAAACCGGTTCAGTGTACTTTTAAAGCATCTGACATCTATGGCTAATTTAAAAAACTATGCGCTCGCCAAATCTCTTCAGTACGACGAGTCTTATATCAGTAAGTGGATCAGCGGAAAACTACTTCCTTCTGACAAGAACCATGAGCTGATCCTTCAGGCAATCAGCGAATGCATCGTCCAGTCCCTGACACCTGAAACGATTCCCGTGTTTCTGAAAGAATATCAGGTGAAAGATACTACCGATCTCCAGGCCGCTCTCTATGAACATCTGGAATCCGAATATAACTATGTCAAAGAACTGCAGACCTCGACAGGTTCTGAAGTAGCCTCCAAGATTTTCTATTATCCGGAACTGACTTTGGATCAGTTTATTTTCAAAATGAAACATCCGTCTCTTCGTAAGGTAGATTCCGTCAACTGCCATGCCATGGTAGATATTTTAAATATTGACACCAATTATCAGATGTTGATCGCAGAAATGAATAGTCTTCACAATGATCGAAAATTGGTTCTTCCGGGTGTTCATTTTTCCCTTATGCTGGATCTGGAACACACAGATTTAAGCAATTCGAAAATTGCAGTGTTTTTAATCGATCTTCTTTCAAATCTTGCCAATATTGATTTCAATCTTTATTATGGCACCCAGGCAGAAAAGAAGCTTATCTTTTCCGTAAAAGATATTTACTCTATTTCCGGAATGCTGATGGACCAAAACCATTGTTTATCAGTCACTACCATAGAAGATGAAACTCTTTCCTCGGAGCTTTATCATAAATTAAAGTCTCTTTGTAACAAAGAGTCTCTCTTGATCCGCAAAACAAGTATTGAAGCCATGATTCGCAGTCACGAGTATGAGCATGCTCTCTTTGCTCAAAATCCAGCCTGTCTTCTCGCTCATTTTACGGAGCATTTTCTTCCGGACGATTTACATGAAGAGCTCTTAGAAACCTTCGAACCGGTTTTGGATCAAGCAGACCCAAACACCTTAAGACACTTACATTCTCTGACAAAACAATTATTATCCTCTGCGCCGATTAAAATATTATTCTATGCTTCGGTCTTTAATGACTTTGCGATTTCCGGCGAAATGGATTTTTACGGATGCCGTGTTCAGCTTACTCCAAAACAGAGGCTTGTCCTTATGAATTATATTGATCGGTTATACCACAATAATCACAATTTTGATATCCGAGTACTTCCGGACGGTGTTCTGTCAGATTATCAGCACATACCAAGACCTAGTGTTATTTTTGCAGACACATTTTGTTCCCTGCGTCTCAAGCGAAATACACCGGACTATGGTATCTGTGTCACAAATAAGTTATTTTTGAATGAAATTTTCTCAGACTTTTACTATGAAACCTGGAATTCAGATTCTCTGATCAAGGCAGATTCTCTGATTTCACATTCCATACTTTCTTTGGAGATCCTGATTTCAGAAGTCTAGCCTCTTGACCGGATTTATCCTAATATTATTTATCCTGTTCTCAAGATAGAAGCAGACATTTTTGCACTGTTTATTTCCTGCAGACAAAAATGCCTGCTTCTTTTGTCACATCGTATCCTTTGCCAGCTTTTTGTTTTACATAATCTCTGAACTCCTGGTATCTGCTCAAGATGTATTGATTCTGATTGCCATGGCAGGAAAGGATATATGCGATCAACGGTTCTGCATCCTGAATTTCCAGCTTATCTTTATATTCCTGCCACGAAATTTCATGAAAATATGGTTTCAAGATTTCTTTTCCGTTTTCTTTCCCAAATTTCTCATACAGATTGTCAGCTGACAGTACAATCCGATTGTCAAATCCTTTTGCCAGTTCACTTACTTCTTTCATATGTTTTTTTCCATAGGTACTGCATATGAATCTTCCGGATTTCTTTAATACTCTTGCCACTTCCCTGCAGGTCTGACTCAGATCTTCACAATAAAACAGCATATGATTGGCGATCACCAGATCAAAGGTTTCTGCCATAAAGGGAATCTTTTCTGCATCTAGGATTTCAAATTCAAATCTCTTATCCTTTTGACCGATGTTTCTTCTGGCATCTCTTAACATACCCTCGGACAGGTCAGAAAGTGTTATGCTGATGCTGTCTGGTATTTTCTGTATATTCTCTTTCCAGAGCATTCCGTTTCCACAACCGATTTCTAAAACCTTCAGTCCATTTTTCAATTCAAGATTTCGATAGATCCAGGGGAACCATCCCTCTTTATTTACCGAATATAATCGGTGCAGGCGGATTCGGGAAGCAATATTGGTGGCATTTTGATACTGCTTCTTTACCGCATTTTCCATTCCTGTAAGATGAATCAGTTCCAGCATTTTGTTCCAGTTTACCGTATGATACTCTCTGATCTCGCCGGAAGTATCTTCAATTGCCTTTTCAACCAGTTGCAATTGTTCGATCTTATCACGAACCAGTTTTAATTGTACTTCCAGCGAATCTGACAAAAAATGATAATCCATATCTCCGATAGTCATATTTTTGATATCATTCAGCGAAAAACCCAAAAACTTCAGCAGAAGTATCTGCTGAAGTCTTGTGAAATCCTCATCTGTATAAAAACGAGCTCCTGATTCATTTACAAAAGACGGTTTTAATATATCATGGCTGTCATAATATCTGATGGTACGCACGGTGACATGTGCCATACGGGCAAATTCTCCCGATGAATAAAATCCCTCTTTTTTCATTTATCTCTTACTCTCCAATCCCACTTTCCACCAGTTCTACCATCGCTTCAAGTGCCTTTTCTTCATCTTTTCCCTCACACACGATCTCAATCGTATCTCCGGACTTAATGCATGCACCAAGTACGCTCAGAACACTTTTCGCGTTTCCTTCCGTATCCCGGTAATGAAAAGTGATCTTACTTTCATATTCCAGTGCCATCTTGCAGAAAAGTCCTGCCGGTCTCAAATGCAATCCCGTCGGATTTTTGATCGTTACCTTTTTACTGATCATTTTCTCCTCCACTGCTCTTTGTCAATGTGATCTGTACATTGATCGTATCTTCAAGTTCAATTCCGTCAGGAAGTGTAACCTGGATCGGAACATTATAGGTTCCCGCTGTCTTGCAATCGTTCAGATTGATTGACACGCTTCCTTTTTCAAGATTAAAATCATCCAGATCCTCTTTAGAACCACGCACAACAATTTCCAGGTTGCCCTGTTCTGCATATGACACCTTGTAATCCTTTGGTGCATTCAGCAGCGCAACGGAATTGTATGGGAATTCAACTGTCTTAGTTCCGAATTTCTCTACCTGGATCTTTATAACGATCGGTACCCCTCCTGCGCTGTCCTGGTCTGTCTTTGCCCAGTACGGAAGATAATTGGCGATATCTACTGTCTTCTCTATTGTCTGGTCCAGACCATCTTCTGCCAACTCTTCTGCCGGAATTTCAATAGAATCCACCGTTTCCAGTTGCTCCTCTGTGCCTACGATCTGAATGCTTTCCGGCTGGATACTGATTCCGCTGAAATGATATCCGCTCGCAGTACCGATCAGTGAAGTATCAAATTCTACCGGAATACTCTTTGTCTGAAGCATGGTGATTTTTACCTTCAGTCCTTCGTCTCCCAGGTTATTCTCAATCTGTGTCGAATCTATGATCTTTCCATTGTTATCATAAAGAATCAGCTCTGCTTCTTTTTCCTCATCTTTAGACTGTCCTGAAACATCGACAAGTGCTACCACCTTGTCGATTGAATCGATTACTGATTCTGGCCCGCTGATCTTAATCTTCTCCGGATTTGCTTTCAGCTCACCCACCTGATATCCGTCTCTCGGTGTTCCCGAACTGGTTGCAGTGATCGGGAAAGTCTCTGATTTTCCAAGTTCAATGCTTACTCGCAGATTGATCGGATTGGCAGTTGCCTCAAACCTTCCTGCATAAGAAGGGATCGATATATCGATCGGGATCAGGGATCTGGTTCTGACATCCAGATTCTTCATATCCGCTGTTGCTCTGATATCATCAGTTTTAATTTTATTTAAAATAGAACGTTTTGCCTTTACTGTTACGGATATCGTCCTGCTGTCATCCAGAATCTGATATGTATTGCCCGGATTTGTTACGATTTCCGGATGTGTCACTGTCACCTGGATTCCGGAAAATGTCCGTTCGTCCACCGGATCTTCAATATTCATAACAATTATCCATAAAAGGACAGAGAATACAAATGCCAACAACTTAAGACCCCAGTTTTTAGTCAACGCCCTTTTCATGCGATCTCCATCCTTTCCATATTTTTTTCAAACGTCCGATCTCCACACTCTTCTTACTGATAGATTCCAGACGTTTTTTCAGATATTCCGGTGTAACATTGCGCACAAGCTGTCCGCCCATCGCTACAGATACATACCCGGTCTCTTCTGATACGGTGACGATCAGAGCATCACTCACCTCACTCATTCCGACTGCTGCACGATGTCTGGTCCCCAGCTCCTTACTGATTCCCATATTGTCTGACAATGGAAGATAGCAGGTCGCTGATACGATCCTGTCTCCACGGACAATGATCGCGCCATCATGAAGTGGTGTGTTGTGTTCAAAAATATTGATCAATACCTGCGGTGATACAATACAGTCCAGCGCGATTCCGGTGCTCTCGTATTCTGTCAGCATGATTGCCTGCTCTACGACGATAAGTGCTCCTGTCTTCACTGCCCCCATCGCAAAGGATGCTTCTACGATTCCATCGATCGTTTTCTGGCTGAAACGTACATTATCTTTTCCTCTTTTATCCAGTGCTACCATATTGGGAACAAATTGTTTTTCCCCCAGTTTTTCCAATGCTCTTCTGAGCTCAGGCTGGAAAATGATCACGACTGCGGTTGCCATGACCGGAAGTGAATTCTGTGCAATCCACAAAATCGTATACATTTTAAAAAATGCAGCCACCAGAATAAACAATGCAACAACCAGAATCCCCCTCAACAGCATCCAGGCTTTTGTATTCTTTATCCAGAGAATAATCTGATAGAATAAAAATGTAATAATCAGTATCTCAACAGCATCTACTACCCGGATCTGCGGGAAGTACCACGATTCTGATACAAATCTTTTTAAAACCTGTGTTAATACTGTGTTCAACAGTGTACCCCCTTTTTCTATCCGTTATTTATACCCCTGTTTTTTATAATATTTCCCTATTTATTATCGCTATTCAGTTCATTTTCCACAATGCTCTGAATATCCAGTTCTTCCTTCAGGCTCTGTGCAAGAAGGATTTCATCTGTATTGCCCCCAACTCTTGCCGGTCGCTGAACTGCCGGACTCTTTGGCCGTTTTACCTTAGAAGCCGTTTTTGTTTTGCGTACTGCCGGTTTTTTCGTCTGCCCACTCTTCGACCTCTGTCTTCTCTCCGGCTCTGTTCCCGCAATCTCACCTGTTTCTTTCCGCTCATTGATATGTTTAACCGTCTTCTCCGGAGCTGTCACCGAAATCTTAGGGATGGCTTTTACATAATAATAATATTCATCATCCTCAAACTGGAGACGTTCTGTTCTGGAATAATCCACCGAGAACAGGAAAAATTCCATGATAAAACCAATCACGACTGCTACAATATTTCCAATGATCAGTATATTATAAGAGGTATGTATATCGAATACAATATCTCCGATCACAATTACAACAATATTCACAACCGCACCGGATGCTGCTGCGATTTTCCACGCATGATCTACCGAAAGTCGGCGCACTGTATACACCACAAAAATAGAGATAATAAATGCGATCACAGTGATCCACAGAGTCTTATCCTGGAATACCGTCTTCACAAACAGCGAAATCTGCTTGGTAATTCCATCCGCACTGGTGATCGCTGTTGCCGAAGTTCTCACACATTCGATCATATAGTAAATGATCGTTCCAAATACAACCGGTACTGCTGAAATCGGTCCAAGTACAAGCGCACAGGCAACCGGCACTACATACGGAATATGAAGCATAAATGCTACTGGTGTGACCAACAGAAGAAGCGCCTTTTTCGGAGTGAATCTGCAGTAAAAGATAAACATTACCACAAAGATCAGTGCCGCTGCTGCTGCCACTCCCATAGACAGTTTGAACAGATGCACAATTACAAGTCCTGCCGCCACATACGCCGTTACAACCGGTGGAAGAAAGGTGCAGATCACTGCCAGTGCCACCGCTACAACCGGTGTCGCCACCGCTTTCATCAGTCCAATATTCTGGTTGATCATAAGAAATGTAACCAGTGCCAGAACAAACTGCACAGCTTTATCAATATAGATTGATTTCATCGCGTATAATTCCTGTAATTTATCTCTCCATACTATCAGATCATTCATTATCGTTTCTCCCTTTCATACATTCTGTTCAGTCTTGTAAGATCGTGATTGAATTGTTTCACACGCTTTCTTGCTTTTTCATGCTTTGTTCCGTAAAAATGGGAAGCAACGATTCCATAAAAAATAACAAGTACCAGATATCCAATTATCACAGCTGCCGCAAACATCACAAGAAACTGCATATTCAGATTTCCCATCAGTTCATCCAGAAAAGCAATAACTCCGATTCCCACTGCAACAGCATAGCCGACCGTGACCCATATGATCGTAGCAATGGTGTGAAAGCTCCGGTAATCTTTCTTATAATAAGAACTGATCTTAAAATCTTCCTCTCCCTGTTTGCTTTCGTACATCGCCATCCTTGTCATCAGCTTAACTTTGCTTTCATTTAACATTTTGTCACCTCATACGTTTTATTCGTATATGCATTACTTTCAGTATAACAAATATCAGATTCCTTGTCCAATACTTACCGTCAAAAAGTATACATTTTCGGCTCCTGCCTTTTTCAGCACTCTCGCCGCCTCGTCTAAGGTACTTCCTGTCGTATAAATGTCGTCGATCAAAACGATATTTTCTCCTTTTACATTTTTCTGCACTGCAAATGCTCCCCTGATATTTCGTTTTCTGCCTTTATCGCCCAGCTCTTTCTGAGGACTAGTCGCCTTAATTCTCTTAACAGCACCTGCATCCATAGCAATTCCGGTATTTTCTGATAATACCTTTGCTACAATTTCTGCCTGATTAAATCCCCGCTTTCTTTTTCGCCGGGAATGCAGCGGAACCGGCACGATCAAGGTGATCTTTCTTTCCCATAGATAAGAAAGAAAATGCTCTGCCATTTCTTTTCCGAACGTTTGTCCGTAAATCCTCCGGTTCTGATATTTCATTGCATAAACTGCATTTTCTACTGCATCTTTATGCACCCAGAGACTTCTGCCATCAACAAAAAAATGCTTCTGCCTGGTACAGTCATAGCAATATTCTTCAGCCGGATCTGTCAAAGGCTTTCCACAGCACATGCATCTTACTTCACCAATATAAGGAAGTTTTTCACGACACGCCTTGCAGATTCCATTGTGTTCCGTAGAATGTTTCTTTCCTGCACTTACAATTTCTCCACAAAACGGACATTTTGAGGGATAAATTAGTTCCAGAATTGTTTCTTTGACCTTTTTTAAGTTTTCCATCCGCTTTTCGGATTTGATTTTCTACTTTTTCTGTGTAACTATCCGCAGAACTCCCGGATCCGTTCTGCCAGACTGGTATTCCGGTTGTGTTCATTGGTATTCCGGATCATCTCCTGGAAGGTCTGGTCATTTCCGACAATTGTCACACATTTTCTGGCTCTTGTGATTGCCGTGTAAAGAAGATTCCTGTGAAACAGCTGTCTCGGTCCGCTCAGAAGAGGGATGACAACCGCCGGATATTCGCTTCCCTGCGACTTGTGAATGGTGATCGCATAGGCAAGCTCCAGTTCTTCCAGCAATTCAAACGGATACTTTACTTTTCTCTTTTCATCGTATTCAACTTCCAGTGTTTCAGTATATGTATTGATCTCGGTGACAATTCCCATATCGCCATTAAAAATCCCCATTCCTTTATCCACCGTCAGTCCATACTTGGTTGTGATCTCCCATTCAAGCTGATAGTTATTCTTGATCTGCATCACCTTGTCGCCCACGCGGAATTTGTGATCGCCATATTCTTTTTCCGCTTTTCCCGGCTCCGGTGGATTCAAATACTCCTGCAAAATACTGTTCAGCCTTTCCACTCCCAGCAGTCCTTTCCGCATCGGTGTGAGTACCTGGATATCATATGGTTTTGCATTGACATATTTAGGAAGCTTCTTCTGGATCAGTGTCAGCAGAACACTGATGATCACATTCGGATCCTGTCTTTTCAAGAAGAAGAAATCCCGGCTCTTATTATCCAAAAGGACCGGTTCTCCCCGGTTGATCTTATGTGCATTTACCACAATATCACTCTCCTGTGCCTGTCGGAAAATCCGGGTCAGCATAACAACCGGAAAACATTCCGATGCGATAAGATCCTTCAAAATACTTCCCGGGCCTACTGATGGGAGCTGGTTACAGTCCCCTACCAGGATCAGCCTTGTCCCCGGTACAATTGCGGTAAGAAGTGCATTCATCAGAGGCAGGTCTACCATAGACATCTCATCGATGATGATCACGTCGGTTTCCAGTGGATTGTCTGCATTTCTTGCAAATCCGTTCCGGTTCGGGTTCTCATCCTCCTCCGGATTACCGTTCACCTCCAGAAGCCGGTGAATCGTCTGCGCTTCCCATCCGGTTGCCTCTGTCATTCTTTTTGCGGCACGCCCGGTTGGTGCTGCCAACATAATTTCCATATTCTCACTGTGAAAATATTCGATCATGGCATTGATCGTCGTCGTTTTTCCGGTTCCAGGACCTCCTGTGAGAATCATAATTCCATTCCGCACAGCCGCCATGACCGCATTTTCCTGCTTCTCGTCAAGCTGCATTTCGGCTTCTTTTTCAATCTGATGGATCTTTTTTTCGATCACTACATTGGCTTCTTCATATTCCAGATTCAGATCATGCAGCATTTTCGCGGTATTGAGTTCCAGATAATAGAAGTGGGACACGTATACCCGCAGACCTTCTTCAGATTCTTTGAGTACGATCTTCTTTTCCATCGACAGATCCATCAGGTATTTCTCAATATCCTTAATCTCCACTTCCAGAAGTGCAGATGCCCGACGAAGCAACACGTCCTTTGTCAGATAGACATGCCCTTCGGCAACACTCTGCTGTAAGGTATAAAAAATACCACTCCGGATACGGAAATCCGAGTCTGAATGAATGCCGATCTTCGTTGCGATTTCATCAGCGATCTTAAATCCGATCCCCTGAATCTGATCTGCAAGCTGGTATGGATTTCCTTCCAATACCTGATAGGTCTTCGGACCGTAAAACTGATAAATCTTTGCTGCAAGTGTCGTTGAAATCCCAAATTTCTGAAGATAGATCATTGCCTTCCGCATATCTTTTTTCTCTTCTACCTGTACAGCGATCTCTCTTGCCATACGTTCGCTGATCCCACGCACCTCCGCAAGTCTTTCTGGTTCTTCTTCGATAATCCGGAAGGTGTCTTCCCTGAATTTTTTCACAATCCTGCCGGCAAGAGATGCACCAACCCCTTTGATCGCCCCTGATCCCAGATAGCGTTCAATTGAAAGCAGATCTTCCGGTGCTTTGATCTCATAATTGAGCACTCGGAGCTGTGTTCCATATACACTGTGAACCACATATTCTCCGTTCACCTCAACCAGCTCTCCCTCTGATAAATAGTTAAAGTTTCCGACACAGGTCAGATCACCATCATCATTATTCAAATTAAATACGGTATATCCATTGTCTTCATTGCGAAATACAATGTGTTCTACGTAACCTTTTACTGTTTCCATACTTTTTTCCTTTTTAAAAAGGCTGTCTCTCTACAGAAACAGCCTTCTCATGTGCTTATCACTAGAAATCTTTTTTTCCGTTCATAAACTCCACATACTGACCGGTACCGATTGCAACAACCTTCATCGGGTCTTCCGCTGTCATCGTATTGATGCCTGTCCTTTCTTCGATCAGTTCTTCCAGCCCGCGAAGCAGCGCACCTCCACCTGTCAGTACAATTCCACGATCCAGAATATCCGCGGAAAGTTCCGGCGGTGTTCTCTCCAGAACCCCAATGACCGCTTCGACGATCTGACTTGTAGTCTCATGCAGTGCTTCTTCGGTCTCAGAAGCCGTTACCGTGACCGTCTTTGGCAATCCTGTTACCAGGTTTCGTCCCCTTACTTCCATTGATTCATCTTCTACAAGAGGATATGTCGTTCCAATCTTGATCTTGATATCTTCTGCTGTCCTGTCTCCGATCAGCAGATTGTGCTTTTTCCGGACATAACGGACGATTGCTTCATCAAAATCATCACCTGCAACTTTTAATGATGTATTCACAACAGTTCCTCCAAGGGAAATCACCGCAATGTCGGATGTACCACCACCGATATCCACGATCATGTTGCCACATGGTTTTGAAATATCTATTCCGGCTCCGATTGCCGCCGCAACCGGTTCTTCAATCAAATGTACTTCCCGCGCACCGGCTGCAAAAGCAGCCTCTTCTACCGCCTTTTTTTCAACCTCTGTAACACCGCTTGGCACACAGATACTGATATTCGGCTTCTTAAATGTACGCTTTCCCAGTGCTTTCTGAACAAAATATTTGATCATTTTTTCTGTGACAATGTAATCGGAAATAACGCCCTGTCTGAGAGGTCTTACCGCAACAATGTTCCCCGGTGTCCTTCCAAGCATCAGCCTTGCTTCTTCACCGATTGCTTTTATCATATTGGTATCTCTGTCAAAGGCAACGACTGAAGGTTCTTTCAGTACAACTCCCTTTCCTTTCACATAAACGAGGATACTTGCTGTTCCTAAATCAATTCCTAAATCTATTGACATCACGATTCCCCTTTCACATACTCACCTTATTATAATCAAATCTCTAGTAAATAGGAAGTCTTTTTTTCAAGTTCAGGATTTTTTAAGATTTCTGTATCATTTTCTGTCCAGCATCATTTTGATGTATTTTCCTGTATATGAATTCGGGTTTTCTGCCACTTCTTCCGGTGTACCGAACGCAACAACTGTGCCCCCCTTGTCACCGCCTTCCGGTCCGATATCGATAATATAATCTGCTGTCTTGATCACATCCAGGTTATGTTCGATCACGATAACCGTATTGCCATCTGCCGCGAGTCTGCGCAGGATTTCCGTCAACTTGTGCACATCTGCAAAATGAAGTCCGGTTGTCGGTTCGTCCAGAATGTACACTGTCTTCCCAGTGCTTCTCCGGCTCAGTTCAGTTGCAAGCTTGATCCGCTGTGCTTCACCGCCGGAAAGGGTTGTAGACGGCTGGCCAAGACGAATATAAGAAAGTCCTACATCGTAAAGTGTCTCCATTTTTCTACGGATACTCGGTACATTTTCAAAGAAATGAAGCGCCTCTTCTACCGTCATATTCAGAACATCATAAATGCTTTTTCCTTTATATTTTACCTCCAGTGTCTCACGGTTGTAGCGTTTTCCGCCGCATACCTCACACGGCACATATACATCCGGAAGGAAATGCATCTCAATCTTGATGATTCCATCTCCGCTACACGCTTCACAGCGTCCGCCCTTGACGTTAAAGCTGAATCTTCCTTTTTTATAGCCTTTCGCCTTCGCATCCGCGGTTGCCGCAAACAGCTCCCGGATCAGGTCGAATACTCCGGTATATGTCGCCGGATTGGATCTTGGCGTCCTTCCGATTGGAGACTGGTCAATGTCGATCACTTTGTCCAGCATTTCCAGTCCTTCAATCCGCTTATGCTTTCCAGGAATCACACGGGCACGGTTTAGCTTTTTCGCCATACTCTTGTAAAGGATTTCATTCACCAATGAACTCTTACCGGAACCTGATACGCCGGTTACACAGGTCATCACGCCAAGTGGGAACTTCACATCAATATTTTTCAGGTTGTTCTCTGCTGCACCTACAACTTTGATCCAGCCGGTCGGAACTGCGCGGGTTTCCGGAACCGGGATCTTAATCTTTCCGCTTAAATATGCACCTGTGATCGACCGTTCTACTTTCATGATCTCCTGTGCCGTTCCCTGGGCAACCAGTTCTCCACCATGTTCTCCGGCTCCCGGTCCGATATCGATTACCTGGTCTGCCGCAAACATGGTATCTTCATCATGCTCAACCACGATCAGTGTATTTCCAAGATCACGGAGATGCTTGAGTGTTGCGAGAAGTTTGTCATTATCTCTCTGGTGCAGACCGATACTTGGCTCATCCAGAATATAAGCCACACCCACAAGACCGGAACCGATCTGCGTCGCAAGCCGGATTCTCTGTGCTTCTCCACCGGAAAGAGTTCCTGTTGCACGGGCAAGTGTCAGATATTCCAGACCCACATCCAGAAGGAACTGCAGGCGCGCTTTGATCTCTTTTAATATCTGTCCGCCGATCATCTGCTGCGTCTTTGACAGTTCCAGACTGCTGATAAAACGCTGAAGCCGTTCAATCGACATTGCTGTTACGTCTGAAATATTTTTATCTCCGACCGTTACCGCAAGTGCACCCTTTTTCAGTCGCTGTCCGCCACATTCTCGGCAAGGTGTGATCTGCATAAAACTCTCATATTCTGCTTTCATAGTCTCCGATCCCGTTTCACGGTATCTTCGCTCCACATTCCGGATCAGCCCTTCAAATGCAACGTCATAGATCCCTTCCCCGCGTTGTCCTTTATAATAGACCTTGACTTCTTTTCCATTAGTCCCACGAAGTAAAACATCCTGGATTTCTTTCGGATACTGTTCAAACGGCGTATCCAGGTCAAAATGATATTCCTTGCAGAGTGCTTCCAGAATCGCGTGAGTAAAACTGCTCTTATCGGTACAGGACTGCCATCCTGTCACTACGATTGCTCCTTCATTGATACTGAGTGATTTGTCCGGAATCATCAGGTCTTCATCAAATTCCATTTTATATCCGAGTCCGAAACATACCGGGCAGGCACCAAATGGATTGTTAAATGAAAAGCTTCTCGGCTCGATCTCATCAATACTGATTCCGCAGTCCGGGCAGGCAAAATTCTGGCTGAAATTCAGCGGTTCCCCTCCGATCACATCCACAACCAGAAGTCCCTCCGCAAGACTTAATACACTTTCTATGGAATCTGCAAGTCTTTTTTCAATCCCCGGTCTGACAACCAGACGGTCTACAACAATCTCAATATTATGTTTTATATTCTTGTCCAATGAGATTTCTTCGGAAAGCTCATACATATTTCCGTCAATCCTTACACGGACATAACCGCTTTTCTTTGCTCTGTCCAGAAGCTTGACATGGGTTCCTTTTCTCCCCCGCACAACCGGTGCCATCAGCTGGATCTTTGTTCCTTCCGGAAGTGCCATGATCTGATCGGTCATCTCATCTGCCGTCTGCTTCTTGATCTCTCTTCCACACTTCGGACAATGCGGAATCCCGATTCTTGCATACAGCAGTCGAAAATAATCGTAAATCTCCGTCACGGTTCCGACTGTGGATCTCGGATTACGGTTCGTAGACTTCTGGTCGATGGAAATCGCCGGTGAAAGCCCTTCAATACTTTCTACATTCGGCTTCTCCATCTGCCCAAGGAACTGTCTTGCGTAAGAAGACAGAGATTCCATATATCGTCTTTGTCCCTCTGCATAAATTGTATCAAATGCAAGGGATGATTTGCCGGAACCACTGAGACCGGTCAGTACTACCAGTTTGTTCCTCGGAATATCTACATCAAGATTCTTCAGATTGTGCTCGTTCGCACCTCTGATCTTTATCAGTTCTTTCTTTTCTTCAGCCATCTGTTCTTCCTCTTCTATCTCTTCGCTTTACTCCATCTCATTCAAATGCTTTTTCAGCTCGATCAGCTTATCACGCAGCTCTGCTGCCGCCTCGAAATTCAGATCTGCTGCCGCTTTCTTCATCTGCTTTTCCAGCTTCTTGATCAGCTTCTCCAGCTCTGCCACACTCATGGATTCCGGATCTTTTTCCAGCTTCATCTCTTCTGCTGCAACCTTCTTTGAAATACTGATCAGATCACGCACCGACTTCTTGATCGTCTGTGGCGTGATTCCATGTTCTTCATTGTATTTCATCTGAATCTCACGACGGCGCATCGTCTCATCAATCGCCATCCGCATCGAATCCGTCATGTTATCCGCATACATGATAACATGCCCCTCTGCATTTCTCGCCGCACGGCCAATGGTCTGGATCAGTGAAGTTTCCGAACGCAGAAAACCTTCTTTGTCCGCATCCAGAATCGCTACCAGTGTGATCTCCGGAATATCCAGACCTTCTCGAAGCAGGTTAATTCCAACCAGTACATCAAATACATCCAAACGCATATCCCGGATGATCTCTGTCCTTTCCAGAGTATCAATATCCGAATGTAAATATTTCACACGAATGCCAAGCTCCCGCATATAATCGGTCAGATCTTCCGCCATACGCTTTGTCAGCGTTGTGATCAGTACCTTATTCTTCTTCGCTGTTTCTTTATTTACCTCACTGATCAGATCATCAATCTGTCCTTCGATCGAACGCACTTCTACTTCCGGATCCAGAAGACCTGTCGGTCGGATTACCTGCTCTGCCCGCAGCAGTTCATGAGACTCCTCGTACTCTCCCGGTGTCGCCGATACAAACAGTATCTGGTCAATCTTACTTTCAAATTCCCCAAAGCTGAGCGGTCTGTTATCCTTTGCCGACGGCAGACGGAATCCATAATCTACCAGTGTTGTCTTTCTCGACTGATCGCCGTGATACATGGCTCCAATCTGTGGAATCGTCTTATGCGACTCGTCGATCATGATCAGAAAATCATCCGGAAAATAGTCAATCAATGTACATGGCGGCTCCCCTGCTTTCTGCCCGGTCAGATGCCTCGAATAGTTTTCAATTCCGGAACAAAATCCTGTCTCTCGCATCATTTCTATATCAAAATTCGTTCTCTCAGAAATACGCTGTGCTTCCAGAAGCTTATCTTCCCCTTTAAAATAACGGATCTGCTGCTCCAGTTCTTCTTCAATCTCCCCGATGGCACGCTCCATATTCTCCTTGGACACTACATAATGAGATGCCGGGAAAATTGCCACATGCCCGATCACATTCAACACTTCACCGGTCAATGTATCAATCTCTGTTATTCTGTCTATCTCATCACCGAAAAATTCAACTCTGTATGCAATTTTTTCCGAATACGCCGGGAAAATCTCAACCACATCTCCTCGCACCCGGAACGTTCCACGCTTGAAATCCATATCATTGCGGTCATACTGGATCTCAACCAACTTCTTCAGAACTTCATCCCTGTCTTTGATCATGCCCGGTCTAAGTGAAATCACCATCTCCTTGTAATCAATCGGCGAACCCAGTCCGTAAATGCAGGACACACTTGCCACAATGATGACATCATTCCGCTCAGAAAGCGCTGCTGTCGCAGAGTGGCGGAGCTTGTCGATCTCATCGTTGATGGCAGAGTCCTTGGCAATGTAAGTGTCGGATGACGGAACATAAGCTTCCGGCTGGTAGTAGTCGTAGTAGGAGACAAAATATTCCACTGCGTTCTCAGGGAACATCTCCTTGAACTCTCCGTACAACTGAGCTGCTAACGTCTTATTATGAGCAATGACAAGCGTCGGCTTCTGTAATTGCTGAATCACATTTGCCATCGTAAAAGTCTTTCCAGAACCCGTAACCCCTAGTAAAGTCTGGCATTGATTGCCTTCCTTGAACCCTTTCACAAGCTCTGCTATCGCCTGTGGCTGGTCTCCGGTTGGCTTATATGGGGCTTTTAATTTGAACTCATTCATGGTAAATCCCTCCATTTGTGACTTTTACTATGACCATTATCAGCCAAAAATTCGTAATCTGATTCGTAACGAAACGCCTATTTTTGTCTCGAATAAAGGTCATTTTTGTCTCGTTACGAATAAAAGTCACAAAATTCATATTTGCGGATAAAACAGCACTCGGAAATACCTGATGATACTAGGCTCCGGTTCTGTCATATTTTTACTGTTTGTTCTTGTAACAGTCCCTATTATATCAAACATTTTTTTGAAAGTATATAGATGAAAGCAAGAAAAAAGTACAAATGTTCGATTCTCATTTGTACTTTTCTATCTTACTACTATTCTATTTTTTATACTTAAATGAAAAACTAAATTCCGGTTTTGGACCAAATGCAAGAGTAAATTCCATATAGGTCGAAGTTACTTTTGCACACATATTTGCCATATTGTCTTTGATAATCATTACTCCGTATAATGTACTTGCAGCTGATTGCCTGCCTGTGCAGATTGGAGATAATTATGAAAAATAAAGGCAATCAGAAACATTTAACATTTGAACAGCGTGTTGATATCGAGAAAGGTCTTACTGAGAATAAAAGCTTCACTGAAATTGGACGAATTATTGGTAAAAATCCATCTACTATATCAAAGGAAGTACGTCTCCACGCACATACAAAAGAACGTCCTTTCGCTGCACTGATATATGTCCCGCATATGAGACAGCTGAATGTGAGAAACTGAATAAACCACCCTACGTATGTAATGGCTGTGGTAAAAAGACCCATTGTCTTATGCCCAGAAAGTTTTATTCATCCAAATATGCCCATGATGAGTACCGTAGCGTACTAGTCGATTGCAGAGTCGGCATTAACCAGACTCCGGAAAGCATTCAATCCATGAATGATTTATTGGTTCCATTGATCAAGGAGAAGCATCAGTCCATCGGTCATATTTATGCTACTCATGCAGAAGAATTGGGTTGCTCCAGAAGAACACTTTACTCCTACATCAATGATTGTGTATTCGATGTCCGCAATGGTGACTTAAGGCGTTCTGTACGTTATAAGAAACGTAAGAAACCTACACAGACCAGTGCAAAAGATCGTTCTTATCGTCAAGGTCATAACTACGAAAATTTCCAGAATTATATGAAAGATCATCCAGATATAAATGTTGTGGAAATGGACTGCGTGGAAGGAATGAAAGGCGAAAGCTGCGCCCTCTTGACCTTTACATTCCGCAACTGCAATCTTATGCTTATGTTCCTGTTGGAATATCAAGACCAGGAATGCGTGTTAGAGGTCTTTGTAT
>OLFX01001497.1_pt1 | contig 25997 bp, 18 predicted proteins | sample 1605091 | NCBI WGS metagenome assembly OLFX01 (sample SAMEA3888906, study PRJEB22519) | human gut metagenome | biome: human gut; feature: human-associated habitat; material: faeces | place: Denmark | collected 2012 | reverse complement strand
GTGCATTTATATACTATTTGGTTACAATGTTTGGAAAAGAAGCGCGTGATGGAATTTTGATCGACCTAAAGATCACAAATGATGATATTGCGGGTTTCTGTGGAATTTCTACAAGACATAGCGTGAATCGTATTTTGCGTGGCTTAAGAGAAGAACATGTTATTCGCACATTGTATAATAAAATTATGGTTTTGGATGTCGAGTATTTAAAACAATTTGTAGATGTTAAGGTGGATGCATAATCCGCCTTTTTTCATGCAAAATAAAAAGAGCCGACTTAAAATGTGGGATGTCGACTCTTAAAACTAGTCATTATAAGAAAGACGATCATGAGTTGGTTACAACCAGTTTTATTTACTATATCATGGATTTTGAAGTGCAAAAAGAGCTGAACTAGATGATGTGGCAAATAATTCAGCTCTATTCATAGGAAACTGGATATGCAAATTACTTTATGGACACGCTATCCAGCAAAAATAAGTATATCATCTTGTTGTGTATTATACAAAAACAATTGTCCATAATTGTATATGTAAGGAACACGCAACATAATAAATATCAATTGCTAACAAGATTCTACTGAAGTATGATACAATGGAAATAATGATAGAGGTGACGAAGATGAATTGTGACTATGTGCTTCAATATCTGGAAAAGACGGAAGTCCCAATTGTTTCAAAAAAGAACCATGATATTATAATGTGCGGTTTAGAAAAGATGATTTTCTTAAAGGAAGGTGTCGTAAAGGTGAGTTCCATTTTATAGGATGGACGTGAATATAATATAACTTATGCCAAAGGACCCGATCTTCTTTCGTTAATGTGTGACACACTTCGTGAAGATGTTGCGTATCGTATAAGAATTCGTGTTGAAAGTGAAGAGGCATCTTTTTGTTTGGTAAGTCGAGAAGATTTTTCAATGGCTGTAAAGCGAGATGAAAAATTAAAAGAATATGTTGAGGCATACTATCGTGAGAATCTACAAAGAGCTCTATATCGCCAAAAATGTATGACAATGAATGGAAAGAGTGGCGCTATCTATGCCTTTCTTTATAATTTGATTTCTTTGTTTGGAAAAGAAAATGAGGAAGGTATATTGATTGATATGCAGGTCACAAATGATGATATTGCAGGATTCTGTGGTATTTCTACAAGAAACAGTGTCAACCGTATTTTGCGAGGATTAAGAGAAGAGAATGTAATTCGTATAGTCGATAATAAGATTTTAATTTTGAATGCAGATTATTTAAAGCCATATGCAGACTAAAAGGGTGATATCTCACCCTTTTCATTTCGCTAATTTTTCTTTTAATAGTTCCATAGTGATTGGTTTTGCGATATGTCCATCCATACCTGCTTTTATGCATTCTTGAATATCACTTTCAAATGCATTGGCACTCATCGCAAGAATATGTACGCTTTTCGCATCTCTTCGTGGCAAAACACGAATTTCTCGAGTGGCTTCAAGACCGTTTTTAATTGGCATCATAATATCCATAAAAATATAATCAAAAGTGTAAAGCTTAGATTTTTTGAATTGATCAAGGGCTTCTTGTCCATTTCGAGCAGTCGATACATCAAGCCCTAGATCTTGTAACAAATGGGTTTGGATCTATTTGTAAAGGAAGAATTATCCTAAAGCTTGTACCAACATTTTCTTTACTTTCCATTTGTATCGTACCATGCACCTTTCTAAGGGCATTATACTCGATTGTTAAAACGAAAAGAGCTGATCGGGTAAATCAGCTCAAGAAATAGGAAACGCTGGATAAGCGGTAAAAGGGTAATTTGATTATCCAGCGTAACCTAGTATATCACTATGAATTGAAAATGCAAGGAGATTGAACATATTTTCTGTATCACTAGTTTTTAATATTGATTTGTATTATACTTGAGATAGATTCCGTATCGGAATTTATTTTTTTTGGAGGAAATATGAAAATTATTGTAGTTGGCGATGGGAAAGTTGGCTTTGCGATTGCGAAACAATTGAATCAAGAGGGTCATGATATTACAGTGGTTGAAAATAAAGCGAATGTATTATCGAGTACAATGAATCAACTAGATATTGTTGGTGTGCAAGGGAATGGGGCTAGTTTAGACACATTATTAGAAGCACGTGTACCTTCGAGTGATTTGTTGATTGCGGCTACATCAACGGATGAAGTGAATATTATTTGTTGTTTATTGGCAAAAAAATTGGGTGCTAGACATACCATTGCTCGTATTCGTAATCCAGAATACAATAACACAGTTCGTTTGATTAAAGATGAATTGGGATTGAGTATGAGTATCAATCCAGAACAGGCGGCGGCTCGTGAAATTTTGCGTGCGATTCGTTTCTCAAATTCCATTAAAGTATCGTCTTTTGCGAAGGGAAGAATTGAGCTTGCTGAAGTTAAGGTAACAGAAAATTCCCCACTTATAAATATGCGTGTGGTTGATATCAATCGTCGTTTTAAGACGGAAGTCTTGTTTGTGACGATTTTGCGTGATGGTGAAGTCATCATTCCAAATGGAAATACGGTGATTTATGCAAATGATCGTCTTACATTAACGGGTTCAACAACGCAATTAGAGCGTTTCTTTATTAAGATTGGTATTTTAAGTGATCGTACAGTCAATGAGGTTATGATTGTTGGTGGTGGTCGTATCACATATTATTTGACGAGCATGTTACTTGAATTGGGTATGGCCGTTAAAATTATTGAGTTGAATAAAGAGAAGTGTATCAACTTGGTTGAAAAATTCCCACAGGCAACAGTGATTCATGGAGATGGAACGGATCACGAATTATTATTGAGTGAATCATTAGAGGAAATGGATGCCTTTATCGCTCTTACAGATAATGATGAGGAGAATGTCATTATTTCGATGTTTGCCCAAAGTCATGGTGTTACGCATGTGCTTCCTAAGGTAAATCGTGTTTCTTTAGGTTTCTTGTTGGAAAAGTTGGGTCTTGAAAATTCAATTACGCCTAAGTTTATTACCGCAAACCAAATCGTGCAGTATGTTCGTGCTATGCAGAATACGGTTGGATCAAACGTTGAATCTTTGATTAAGCTCGTGGATGACAAGGTAGAAGCTTTAGAATTTAGGGTGCGTGACAATTGTCGTTTTATTGATGTGCCAATTAAGGATCTAAATATTCGTAAGGGTATTATCATTGCGTATGTAACACATAAAGGTGTTTCTAAGGTGGCAACTGGTGATATGCGTATTCAACTATCGGATACGGTTATTATTATTAGTAAGGTTGCAGGGTTGAGGGATATCAATGATTTACTATCTTAAGCATAATATACATAAACTCAACTGGACTATGGTTGGTAACGTATTGGGTATGGTGCTTATTGCGCAAGCCTGTTTAATGGTGTTGCCGGTCATTGTGGATTTGATTTATCAAGAAGGATTATATGATTCTTACTTGATTGTGATTGGGATTTGTTTGGTTTTAGGCTATGGTTTAATGCGTAAAAAGGCGAGAACGAATTCTTATTTTGCCAAAGACGGAATGCTTGCGGTAGGTCTTGCCTGGATCGTTGTTTCTTTCTTTGGTGGATTACCATTCTATTTGTCGGGTGAAATTCCTTCTTTTGTGGATTGTTTCTTTGAAGCGGTGTCTGGATTTACAACGACAGGTTCAAGTATTTTAACGGAAGTTGAGAATTTGAAGCATGCCACACTATTCTGGCGTAGCTTTACACACTGGATTGGTGGTATGGGTATCTTGGTTTTCATTTTGGCCTTACTTCCAAAGTCAAATGATCGTGATATGCATATCATGCGTGCGGAAGCGCCTGGTCCTACTATAGGTAAATTAGTGCCTCGTATGCGTCAGTCCGCTATGATTTTATATACCATGTATATGGGATTGACTATCATTCAGGTCATTTTACTATTGATTGGCAAGATGCCATTGTTTGATGCGTTATGTAATACGTTTGGTACGGCGGGTACCGGTGGTTTTGCGATTAAAAACACGAGTATTGGTGCCTACAACAATGCGTATTATGAAGTGATCATTACGATTTTTATGATTTTATTTGGTGTGAACTTTAATATGTACTACTTTTTATTGATCAAAGATTTCAAACAGGTCTTTAAAAATGAAGAGTTGCGTACATATTTAGGTATTATTCTATTCTCAATTATTTGTATTACATTGAATATTTTATCCATGTATAATTTTGATGTATTCAAATCCATTCGTTTGGCAAGTTTTCAAGTGGGTTCAATTATAACGACAACTGGATATTCGAGTTGTGATTATAGTGTCTGGCCGCAATTTAGTAAGATGATCCTCTTCTTATTAACAGTCTGTGGTGCGAGTGCTGGTTCGACTGGTGGTGGTGTGAAGGTAAGTCGTCTTTTGATTATTGTGAAGAAGATCAAATTGGATATTCAAAAGTTACTACACCCACAAAAAGTAGAAGCCATCACAATGGATGGTAAGGTAGTGGATACAGAGGTGGTCAATCAGATCATGGCGTATTTCTGTAGTTTCATTATTATTGTCGGTGTCTTGTTGTTTTTGGTTTCATTTAATAACTTTGATTTTGAGACAACAGTTACATCCGTTATGACTTGTATTGGTAATGTAGGTCCAGGATTTGGTCTTTGTGGTCCAATGGGAAACTTTTCCATGTTCTCGGATTTTTCGAAGATCGTCTTATCTTTTGCGATGTTGATTGGTCGTTTGGAAATCTATCCAATTATCATTTTCTTGGCTCCAATTTTAAATATTCGTAGTGTATCTAAGAATATTCATAGTCGTAAAAAGCGTAGAAGCAATTAAGGTACTTTATGTACCTTTTTTATTTGCACTTTTTAGTACAATTTGTACTTTTTAATTGAGTGTAAACGCATACATCTAACTTAAACGTAATTTATGTTACTATATAGTCAAATGAGTTTACTTTTATTTAATAGGAATATAACCATAGTTTTTAGTGGATTGAAATAGGATTGAGAGTTTGATAGAGTTAGTACTATTAGGGGAATGGCTATGAAGATAATAGATAATGATTTGACAATTCAAGAAGTGTGTGGGCGTATCGGTGGATATCATCGGTGTTCATTGGAGGATGGATATCCCTTTTTATATGTGAGTTTAAAATTTCAAGAGATTTTTGGTTGGTCAAAAGAAGAGATTGAAACTCGATTTGATAATAAATTAATGAATATGGTGCATCCAGAGGATAGAGAGATGGATTTATTCAATTCTGTTTTTCGTTTGTTAGGAAAAGATGGATATCACTATGTAAGTGAGAGTATAGAGAAAGAGGGAAATTCTATACTGCATGGACATATTTCGGATGTGACAGAGTTTATTCGGGAAAAGGAACAGAATAATATCTTATCGGCTTTGACTATGGATTATACTTCTTTAGTGCTTTGTGACTTGAAACAAGATACGGTTGAGGTTATTAAGCAGGATGCGAGTTGTGCTGAAATGAATTGGGATAGTTATAGTGAGAGTTTAAATTATTTCTATGATAATGTACTGATGAAGGATTCTTGTCCAAATTATATGGATATTTTATCAAATGAGTCTTTAATGCGTACATTAAAGGAACAGAGTTCTTTAGAATGGCATTTTCAAATTGTTCCAGATGAGAATGGAATTTCGAATTTAGGAGCAAGGGCAGTATTTCTATATGAGGATTTGAATCATTTTAAGATTATAATGGGTTTTCGTCCAATTGATGAAATTGTAAAGAGGGAAAAAGTATTAGAACTTCAAAGAGAGATTATTGAGGGTCTTGGTAAAGAATATTTTTCCGTATTATTGTTGGAGTTGGATAGTGGTCAAATCTTTTCATATCGTGAAGTCGGTGAGAATGGTAAGCGTATTGCGGATTTTTGTCGTAAATATGAAAATCAGTGGTGTGCATTATTGCCGGCTTATGCCGATGAGATTGTGACGGATGAAAGTCGTGAAAATTTCTTAGATCAGCTTTCGTTAGATGCGTTATGTTCAAATCAAGATGATTTTTCAATGACCTATGAATTTAAAATGGGTGATCGTATTCTTTATCATCAGACACGTATTGCGTATGTTTATAAAAAGGATCGTAGTCGTGTGGCGGTGATTGGTACAAGAAACATTGATGATTTGATCAAGAAGGAACGTATGCAGGAGGCGAAATTAAAAGAGGCGTATATTGTGGCGGAAGAGGCGAATAAGGCGAAAACGGATTTCTTAAACAATATGTCGCATGATATTCGTACGCCTATGAATGTGATTCTTGGCTACAATGAGTTGATGAAGCAGTACTTGACAGATCCAATCCTGGTGGATTATCAAAATAAGATTGAGCAGAGTGGTAAGTTATTACTTTCAATCATTAATAATGTGCTGGATATGGCGCGTATTGAGAGTGGTAAGATGGTTGTCGAAGAAGGAGCCGAGCAAATCGGGCTTGTAGTAGAAGAAATCGAGAACGTATTCGAGTCAAGTGCACAAGAAAAGAATATCGTATTTACAACGAGTGTGGATGTTGATCATACACATGTGTTGTGGGATGGTTTTAAGATTCGTGAAATCTTAATGAATCTAGTGGGCAATGCGTTTAAGTATACGCCTGATGGTGGTCATATTGCGATTGATGTCAAGGAACTGAATTGTACAAGATCTGGTTATGTCAGAATTCAAACGCAAGTTAAAGATACGGGTGTTGGTATGAGTGAAGACTATCTTCCAACTTTATTTGATTCTTTTTCTAGAGAATACAATACAACGATTGGAAAAGTGTCGGGTACAGGTCTTGGTATGTCGATTGTCAAGAATCTTGTGGATATGATGGATGGAGAGATTTGTGTAAAGAGTAAACTGGGTGAGGGTACATGTTTCACTCTTACTTTTGAGCATAGAATATCGGATGAGAATTCTATAGAATTGAATCAAGAATTAGATGTTCTTGATGAAAAATCCATCTTAGAAGGCAAGCGTGTATTACTTGTGGAAGATAATGATTTAAATGCCGAGATTGCGATGGCTATACTTGAACAGAGTGGTTTAGTGTTGGATCGTGTTGAGGATGGTTTAGCTTGTGTAAATCGGTTGTCTGAAGTGGATGCAGATTTGTATGATTTGATTTTGATGGATATTCAAATGCCAAATATGAATGGGTATGAGGCGACTAGAAGAATTCGTCAATTTGAGAATGTAAAAAAGGCAAGTATTCCAATTCTAGCTATGACGGCCAATGCGTTTGAGGAAGATAAGAAAATGGCAATGGAAGCAGGTATGAATGGGCATATTTCTAAGCCAATTGATGTGAATGTATTGGAAAAGCAGATCATAAACATATTCAAAAAAGTGTCTTAATTGACACTTTTTTCTATACAAGGTAACTATTTGCGGTTTATAATGTGGGTAGTTCGATGCAAAGGAGTGGTAATATATATGAGATTTTTTGATTACATTGATACTATCGAAAAGCCTACAATTGAGAATATTCGAGTTATATATAAGGCTGTAAATGAGAAGTATGATGATCTCATAGACATGGCACTGGAGCCGAATAGTAAGAATTATAAAAAGTGGGTTCAGAATATGGAGTGTTTAAAAAAGTCTGAAAACATGATGATTGATTGTATTGGCAAAAAGCAGATTACAGATACAGAGTGGTTAGAACTTATGTATAATATTTATCGTTATCAAGTTAAATATGGTGGATTAAAATACCTTACAATTGAATTATAGGAAAGAACAGGGTTCGTAATGAGTCCTGTTTTTCTTTTGTACATTTTAACAATTCTGTTGCACTTTTTAATCGAGTTTATTTCGGGGGGGGGGGACACATATATAACCAAAAAGTAAAATATGTAAGTAAATACATAGGACAAACAATATTTAACACAAAATAAATATAACCATTGTAATTTAGGTATTTGAAAAATGATTGTAAGGCGCGTAATATGTAGATTACCAAAAGTTAGTGAATCTTAAAATGTTTGATAGGTAAGGGGTATTTGATGTATTTATGAATACATTATTGATAATTTGTGCAATATTTTTTTACTAAAGTGGTTTACAAGTTTACAAGGTAGACTTTTTTTTGCTAACTTGAAGTAAGCACTACCAATAAATATAGGGGTTAGATATGGAGAAGAAAGATTTAAAGCATTTGAGTCGTAGTGAGTTGGTGGATGTCATTTGCGAGATGAAAAAGGATACTACAAATTCAAATGATTTAACAATGGAAGAAATAGAATCGGAGCAGAAGCGGTTAAAGGATAGGGCTGTATATCGTAAAACTTTAAAGGGGACGGTTGGTATATTGGTTGTAGTAGCTGCCATTTCTGTTTTAGTAGCTACTTTATGGATGCCCGTATTATCTATTTATGGCTATAGTATGTCTCCTACTTTAGAACAGGGTCAGTATGTTGTTTCTGTAAAGAATACGGATTTAAAGTCGGGAGATATTGTAGCTTTTTGGCAAGGATATAAGTTGTTGGTAAAACGTGTTATTGCCAGTCCTGGTCAATGGGTAGATATTGATGTGAATGGCAATGTGAGTGTGGATGGTAAAGCATTGGATGAAAAGTATCTTAATGAAAAAGCTTTAGGAAATTGTGATATTGATCTTCCACACCAGGTGTCTGAATCGCATTGGTTTTTAATGGGTGATAATAGGGATACTTCTATAGATTCTAGAAGTAGAGTGATTGGAGATATTTCGAAGGAACAAATAGAGGGGCAGATTATTTTTAGAATTTGGCCTTTTGATCAAATAGGAAGTGTAAAGTAGGTGAGAGAGTATGGTTTCGGAATATATAAAAAAACTACTTAAGGATAAAGCACGGTTAAAGAAATGGAAAAGGATTACTTTAGCCCTTTCTTGCGTGGTTGTTTTTTGCGTGGTTTATGCACTAACTCTTCCTGCCATTACTTTAGAGGGTAAAACCATTTGTGGAATGGAAGAGCATACTCATACCGAAGAGTGTTATCAAGATGATGAATTAGTGTGTGATAAAGAAGAACATCAACATACTGAAGATTGTTACGAAAAGGAAGAAGAACAGCCTGTTCAAGAAGAGAATACGCAACCAGATACAACAGAACCTAGTGAAGAAGTACAAGCAGCTACAGAATCAGAAGATAATAAACAAGATGAGAGTAATGAAGAAAAACAACAACAGGAATCAACTCAAGTTACTTCAGAAGGTTTTGATTTAACTAGTGATGCAAGTAAAATCAGTTCTATCGATTGGTATTATATAAAAGATGGTCATGAAACTAAGATTGATGTGGCTGGTAATACAGAAATTCCTGGTGATGCTTCAATAAAAATAAGTGTTAGTTATCAAGGGATACAGATTTACTATTTAAAAACAAATTATAATCGTACATTATTATTTGATTTACCAAATATTCTTAGAAATGCAGTGGCACAAGGCAGTGTTATGTCAGGATCAACGAAAGTTGGCGATGTAACTGTAGATAATAGAAAAGTAAAGGTTCAATTTAATGAAGATTATTTAAATGGCTTAATAAGCGGCGGAAAGACAACAATTGATGGTGATTTCTATGTTACTGGAGAGGCTAATTTAAGTAATATACCTAATGAAGGAAAAACAACGATTACAATAGCAGGAAAAGACTATACATTGAATTTTGGTGAGAATCCAATTGCACATTACGGAAAAGTAGATGTAAAAAAATCTTGTGAAAAAATAGATCCAAATAGTGATTATATAAAGTATACAATTACATTAAATGCGGGTGAAGATGGTTGCCCTGATGTGAAAGTGGTTGATACTTTTTCAACTAATTCTGATTTGATTAGTTATATAAATATAAACAAGACAAACATAAATCTTAAAGGTAAAGATGAAGTGAATCAACAAGATCCTTATGAAATTGTTGAACCAGGCAAAACTCATGGAAGCATATATCTAGGATCAACTTCAAGTGAAAGTAATCCTATACCTTCAGAAAATACAAAGAATGATAATGAAACTGGAAGTCTTGTTTGGGATATAGGGAAAATGTCAGCAAATGAAACACGTACTTTAACTTATTTTGCAAAGTTAAAAGATGGTGTTGCGTTGAATGGTAAAACTATCAATAATCAGGCCATAGTATATTCAAATACTATCAAGCGTGTTTATAGTGATAATAAGTTTACTCCAAATGTAGATTATGATATGAGTAAAGAAAGAGTAGGTTCTGTTGTTAGACAAGATGATGGATCTTATAAGATAGATTATAAATTGTATTTTAAATTGAAAGAAAACAATAGTAATTATCCAATAAAAGATTTTGAAATGTATGATTTTCTTGATTATTATAAAGATTTTTTTACAGATGAAAATATAAGAGAATATGTGACTTATGATCTTAATTCAGTCAAGTTGTTTAAAAATAATGTGAGCGAAGATGCATTTAAGGTTTCTTGGGCAAAAAATAAAGATGATTATAAAGCAAATTGGGATATTGAAGTAGATGGAAATCCAACGCGTTTCAAGATTACAGGAACAGACAATAGTCCAATTGTTTTAAATCCAGGGGATTCTATTTATGCGACTTATAGCGTTAAAGTAGCTCCAGAAGCTTTTGCGAAAATTCAAAATAATTCGGTTGCAGTAAAGAATAGATATCTTGTAAAAGCATCAAACACTAATAATAGTGCTGATGATTGGGCATTAGATAAGTTTTGGCATATTGAGAATATCAATACATACAAATGGGATGAAAAATCAGTAGAAAGTGCAACAACTAAAGATACTACTATAGAAATGACTGAAAACAAGTATGTAAAAGATAATGGTGGTAATTATATTGCCGATAATTCAACTGAGAATACATTTCAAGTACCTAAAGGTAGTTATCCATACACAGTAATGGTAAATGATACATTAGGTGATTGGGATGCGACAAGTGTACAAATGTCTGATAAATTAAACTCAAATAAGATGCAGTATGTTGGTTATGTTAAAATTGAAGCTTTAGAAGTAAAACAAAAAGATTCTAGTCTATCTTCAACAGGAGATTATGAGAAAACTAATACATTGGATCGTACGTATGAACCAAAAGGCGTCAAATGGGTAAAGATTGATGGAGACACAAGTTTTACATTAAAGCCAAGTGATTTAGGTTGGAATAACAATAAATATGCTTATCGATTTACTTATTATGCAAAACCAGTAAATCAAGATTCTTATGGTAATTCAAAAGTCACAAATACATTTACTTTAACTGGTAATGTTGTTGGAAGAAATGGTAAATCATTTGATATTTCAAATATATCTTCAAATAAGGAAGTTACAATTACAGGTAATTATCAAATGAACGTGAAAAAATCATCTTGGTATTATGAGAGTCCTAAAGCTGATAGTGAAAATTGGTCAAAAGGTAAGATTTATTGGGTTGTAGAAGTTAGCGGCACTGCAATAAAAAAAGGCACAATATTTAAAGATACGATAGTAAAAGATAAGACAGATTCTTACTTGTATGATGATTCATTAGTAGGTATTTACAAAGGTAAATTATCGGATGATAAATCAATAACAAGTTTTAAAGATTTGGAAGAGTTAAAGACTACAAGTGGTTTAGTTGATGTAAAAGGCGAGTTCTCTAATCTTAAGGTTACAAATAATTCTGAGTTAAGTATTACCGCAAATAAGAATATAGAACTTAAAGATCAAAAGGTGTATATGATTATTGCCACAGAACCTTCTTTATTGCCGACAGATTATAGAGACTACAATGAATATGAAAATCAAATTAGTACAAATGATGATGGTGAAAATGATATTAGTTGGGGTTCAGCAACAAAAACATTGTGTGGAGGTGCGGATATTCTAAAAGAGTTAGGACAAACTTTCACATATGATGGCGATAAGATAACTAATGTTGAACCAGGAAGAGATCAAGGTGATACAACAAAGATATTTAAGGATGGATTATCTGATACTGGACCTGGATTATATGCTTCTTGGGTATTTAAATTAAATTATGCTGGTGAGCTATCAGGAACATATCGTGTATTAGAAAAAATCCCTGAAGGTATGGATTTGGCGTATATACGTGTTAAATGGACCGGACCTAAACAGGATACTATTCAATCAAAAAAAATCACAAATCTTGGTTCTGAATGGACACCGAAACAAACAATAGATGCTCCAACAGATAATAAAGGGCGAAAAGAGACAACAACATATTATGTGAACGGAAATCAGGCTCTTATTGAATTGGGTGATTTTATATCTGGACAAATAAGAGATGATTATTCTGTAGATGTACAGGTGGTTTGTAAAGTAAAAGATTCCGATGTGTTACATGGAATAGAAAAAACATTTACAAATGAAGTTGAATTACAAACAGCAGATGGACAAAAGATGAATAATGCGACTTCATCCGCAACTTTGAAGGGACAGAATCTTGAAAAGTCGATGACGTCTAATCAACCGGCCAATGAAAAAGTAAAATTTACAATTAAGGCGAATCCTCTTGGACAGGAGATTCCTGTTAGTGAAGGGACAACATTAAAGCTTATAGATAAATTGAGTAATTCGTTGCTTTTAGATACGAAATCAATAAAGGCAGTTGATAAAAATGGTGTTGCAGTAGTTCTTAAACCTATATTAAAAGATGACAATACGCTAGAAATTGAGATACCAAATGATAAGGCAATCACAATTACTTATGAAGCAACAGTGAATGCACCACCAGGACAAAAGGTAGATTTTTCTAATGAAGCTTATTGGGAAGGATATAAACCTTCAACGGGTGTTAAGGTTGAAAAAAAAGAGTATTCATATGCTGCAGGTGGAACCGTATCTAGTGGTAATAATATCAAGTTGAATATTCTAAAAAAAGACCAATATAATTTATCCACTTCATTATCTGGTGCTAAATTTACAATGGTTGAATGTGAGCTTTTGAATGATGGCACAATTGAATCAAAAGATAACACCTTTAGTTGGTCTGGAACGACAGATAATAATGGAAATTTAAGTTTCGGTAGTGGTTCAGCAACTGATCATGTAATGCAATATAACACTATTTATAAAGTGACAGAAACAAAAGCACCAACTGGTTATGTTAATAGTAATCAAGAATTGTACATAATGGTACCAAGGGTTGAGTCTGGAAAAACTGATTATTCAGATTATGTTAAAAAATGCATTCAGGATGATCGAATAAAAGTGCAGTATCAAGAAACATATGTTTTAACTGTATTGAACCATAAGGGTGAGATTACTGTTGAAAAGAAGTTTAAAAACCCTGGTAATTACGATATGAATCCAGTAACAGGAACATATCATTTTGGTTTATATGAAAATAAAGACGGTACAGAGAAGCTACTTCAAACAATATCGATTCAATATGATGAAGGTTCAACAGATACCAAGAGTGAAAAGTTTATTAATCTAGATTTGGGTAAAACTTATTACGTTTATGAATTAGATGATCAAAACAATCCAATTAAAGATTCTGGTGTTCATGTCATTAATAGATTGGAATACATTACATCTTATAGTACTAATAATGCAGTACAAAACGGTGCGACGGTAACCGTGACAAATCAAAGCCGTGTTAAACAACTGCCTTCTACTGGTAGTTATGGAACTCTGATTTACAGAATATCAGGTGCAATGTTGGTTTTAGCAAGCTTGATAGTTCTGATGAATATAAATAAAAAGAATAATTTGAATGACAAATCAAAGAATAGGAGAAAGAAATGAAACTAATTAAAAAAATTGCTGCCATTATGTTTGCGTTCATGATGGTAGTGTCTATGAGTTGTAACGTAAAAGCAGATGATGCAACTACAGCAGTAACAGAAAAAGGAATAATTACAATAAATAAAGCTGTTAATGGACAAACTTATACTATTTATAAGCTTTTAGATTTAGAAAGTTATGATAAGCCAAATGATCATTATTCTTATAAACCAGCTACTGAATGGAAAAGTTTTTTTGAAACTGCAGAAGCAAAGAATTATATTACTGTCGACGATAACGGTTATGCAAATTGGGTAAAAGGAGCAGATCAAGTTGCGTTTGCACAAAAAGCATTATCTTATGCAACTACAAATAAGATTGGTAACAAAGGGACAGCACCAGCTTCCAATAACACAGTAACTTTTGATAATTTAGACTTAGGTTATTACTTGGTTGATTCTAATGTTGGAGCTCTTTGTAATTTGACTACTACAAATCCGACTGTTGAAATTCAAGAAAAGAATGGTGTACCTACAGTAGAAAAAAAAGTTAGCAACTCAAAAGCTGGAACTTTTGACACGTCAAGTACTGCCAGCATTGATGATACTGTTTATTTCCAAACTATAATTACTGCACAACCAGGAGCTCAAAACTATGTGCTACATGATAAAATGACAGAGGGATTAACTTTTGATAAAAATTCAGTAAATGTTAGTTTACATAAAAATGCAACAAATACTAATCAAGATCTTTCTATGACCACAGATTATAGTGTTGAAACAACTAATTTAGAAAGCACAGATCCAAAATGTACTTTCCATATTAACTTTACTAAAGAATTATGTGATCGCTTAGAGGCTAATGATACAATTACTGTAGCTTATTCTGCAACATTAAATGATAAGGCAGTAATTGGTAATAATGAAAATACAAACACAAATAAAACATTGCTAAGTTATGGTGACAGTCAAAAGACAACTGAAGTAACTACTAACACAAAAACATTTAAAATGGATGTGTTTAAGTATACTGAGAATAGAAATGATAAAACAAAAAAAGATGGTCTTGCTGGTGCAGTATTTACCTTAAGAAAAGAAGGGGAAACGAATACAATTAATTTTGTAAAAGAAAAAACAGACGAAAATAACGTTGATATTTATCGTGTTGCTAATACAGGTGATGCTAGTATTAAAACAAATAAATCAGGTAAATTTACAATTAAGGGTTTAGGTGCTGGTACTTACTATTTGACAGAGACTAAACAACCTGATGGATATAATAAATTAAAAAATCCAGTAACTGTAGTGATTGATGAGAATGGAGAAGTTACAGTAGGAGGAACAGAAGTTACTCAGGTTGAAGTCTTGAACAAGACAGGAACAGTACTACCAAGTACAGGTGGTACTGGTACTACAATGATCTATCTAGTAGGTGCTGTACTTGTATTGGGTTCTGGTGTTGTATTGGCTACAAAGAGAAGAGTTAAGAATAAATAGTAATTGATTTGATGATAGGGAGAGGGTTGTAATGATGAAAAAACATATGTCTACAATAATTGCGATACTTGTTTTTATTACAGGCCTTTCCTTATTGTTATATCCGACGGTAAGTAATTATTGGAATTCTAAACATCAAACGGCTGTTGTGGCTAATTATTCTAAAAAGATAGAGAAGATGGATGATAAGGATAAGCAGGCAGCGATAGATTCGGCTATTTCCTATAATAGTGGGTTGGTTTCTAATAGTGGTCGTTTTACTCCTAGTGATTCAGAACTTAGTTTATATAAGAGTCTATTAAATGCGGATGGTACAGGTATGATGGGATATATCACAATACCTGAGATTCGTTGTAAGTTGGCTATTTATCATAGTGTGGATGATTCTGTATTACAGGTGGGTGTTGGTCATTTAGAAGGGTCTTCGCTTCCTGTTGGTGGTAGTAGTACGCATTGTGTTATTTCTGGTCATAGAGGACTTCCGAGTGCTCGTTTGTTTACGGATATTGATCGTCTTGAAAAGGGGGATTTATTTTATCTGCATGTGTATGGCAAGGTTTTGGCGTATGAGGTGGATAAAATTTCGGTTGTAGAGCCTGAAGATTATGGTCCTTTAGAGATTGAAGAAGGTAAAGATCTTTGTACGTTACTTACGTGTACGCCGTATGGGATTAATACGCAGCGTTTGATGGTTCGTGGTCATCGTGTGGTGGATCGTTTGTATGATGAATCGAATATTACTTCAGATGCAGCTAGGGTGGATACTTTAGTGGTGGCTTCTTGTGTTGGTGTTGTATTATTGTTGGTTGGTATTATTGTTTCGAAGATATGGAGGTTAAGAGAACGTGAAAAAAATAATTCGTAGTGTATTGTGTATATTTCTTTTTGTTCTTGTATGTACTCCTGTTTTCGCAAGTGATTATTCGAGTTTAACAGTGACTTGTCCATCTTCAAATATAGATGTTCGCTTATATCGTGTGGCGGATGCGGATTATAATTTGGTGGGTGCTTTTAAATCCTATTCGGTTTCAAAGGATTGGAATATTCTTGGTGATTATATTGATCGTGACAATATTGAATGGGATGATGAAGTTAAGTCAGATTCAGATGGTAAGGCTTTATTTTCTCATTTAACTAAAGGTGTTTATTTAGTGAAGGCTTTAGATAATACGGATTATACAATGTCGGTTTCTGTTGTTTATGTGGATAAAGATTGTGATGTTGAATTAAAGTATGAGCCTAGAGTTGAAACGACTTCTTTGCGTGTTCAAAAAGTATGGAAGGATGACGACAAGAAAAATCGTCCAAGTTTTATTGGTGTAGATTTACTTGGGGATGGCAAGGTCGTAGATCATCAGGTATTAAGTGAAGAAAATCATTGGACATATGCTTGGAATGATTTGTCGGGTGATATGAGGTGGAGTTGTGTTGAGACAAGTGTTCCTTCTGGATATAGTGTAAGTTCTTATCGAGAAGGGGATCATATTGTGTTAAAGAATAGTTTGAATAAGGTTGTGGATTCTAAGAAATCGGAATCAAATCTTCCTTTGACAGGTCAATTGTGGTGGCCAGTACCTGTATTATTGTTTGTGGGACTTGGATGTATATGCGTAAGCAAGTTCTAAAGCATATTGGCTGTATCTGCATTGTACTGGCCTTGGGACTGGCTTTGTTTAATGTATATGATACATTTCGGGCTAGAAAGAGTGAAGAAGATATATTGGCTGCCTATAATTTGAAGAATGATTTGGATCCAGATATATGGATTGATCCAGATATGGATATGCTTGAAGTAGAACTGGATGGTTTATCTTGTATTGGAACGATTGAGATTCCTTCTTTGGACATTAAGCTTCCGGTTACGAGTGAGTTTACGTATGATTTGATGAAACTAGCGCCTTGTCGATATTCGGGTAGTGTATATAAGGGGAATATGGTGATTGCGGCACATAATTCTTGGTTTCATTTTGGAAGAATTCATAGTTTAGATCCGGGTAGTAAGGTTGTATTTACGGATGCACTTGGAAATCAGTTTGAATATCGTGTTGTTTTAATTGAAACTTTAACGCCAGATAGTGTTGAAGATATGATTTCTTCGGATTATCCTTTGACTTTATTTACGTGTACTTTGGATGCGAAAAATAGAGTAACAGTTCGATGTAAATAAAAAAGAGAAATCGATTTTGATTTCTCTTTTAATGTAATTTATCTTGTACGATTTTCTTTACCATTGGATAGGCAATAAGTGCAATCACAATTCCTGCAACTCCTTGGACTACGTTGGCTGGAATTTCACTTGCGGCTACGATCCAGCTTCCTTTTAATATGTATTTGGCAATGAAGTATCCAAATACCATAATGACAGATCCTAATACGTAGCTTGAGATTTGTTTCGGTTTAGAGTAGTTTTTCATAAGTAGGGATACTACGATAGCTTCTAGTCCTTTGATGATTAGGGTAAAGAAGAAGTAGTGGCCGTATCCTCCGGCTACATCGGCTAGTGCGCTTCCTAAGCCTCCAATCAAGAAGCTTTCAAATGGATTTAAAAAGCTTGCGAATAATAGGATGAATCCGTCTCCTAGATTGAAGTATCCGTCTAATGCGTTTGGTACTTTGATGAACATGGTTGCGACAAATACAAGTGCCATACCTAGTCCTGTTAGTACGATTTCGTATGTTTGTTTGTTTTTCATAATCTTTCCTTCTTTCTGTAACTTAGTGACTATTATACTTGTTTCTGTATATAAAAAAATATACAATTATAAAAAATAAATAGGGGACAGTTGCATGAAGAAATATCAAGTAATTTATGATTTGTATAAGGAGTCGATTCTTTCTGGGATCTTAAAGTATGGGGATCGTGTGGATTCGATTCGTGAATGTGTAAAGAAGATGAATGTGTCTAAGACTACGGTGGAAAATGCATATAATAAGTTGGTGTTGGATGGGTTTATTTCGAGTCAAGAAAAAGTGGGGTATGTGGTGAGTATGAATCCGGAGCGTATCTTACTGCATCAGGAAATCTTAGATTATTCTTCAAGTCATAAAGAAAAATCGTATGATTATGATTTTCGGATTCAGTCGGTTTCTTTTGATTCGTTTGAAACGACGATTTGGAAAAGATATATGAAGGGCGTTTTGAATGATAAGCGTTTGATGTCAAGTTATGGTTTAGCACAGGGTGAGTATGGATTAAGGCAGGCTCTATGTAAGTATGTGTATCAGAATCGGAATATTTTGTGTTTTCCTGAGCAGATGGTGATTGGTTCAAACTATCAGTCTTTGTTGTATATATTTTGTGGGATGTTGGATAAGTCAAAGGTGATTGGTTTAAGTATTTTAGTGGATGATCAGGCGAAGCAGGTGTTTTTGTCGTATGGTTTTCATGTTGAATATTTAAATCCAAATTCTTTTGTGGATGATATTCAAAGATTGAATGTGGATGTTGTCTATGTGAATACAACTTGTTTTACGTCTGATAGGCAGTCTATGAGTGAAAGAATTCGTGAGGAATTAGTTTCTTTAGAGAATGTTTTGATTCTTGAGGATGATTATAATGGGGAGCTTGTGTATGCTTCTAAGATCAAGACTTCGTTGTGTTCGAAAAGTAAGAATGTGATTTATTTTTCTTCGTTTTCAAGACTATTATTACCGAGTCTTCGTATTGGGTATATGATTTTAAATGAGGAGTATATGCGTAAGTATAGCGCTTCTTATTTTGGTCCAACGACGAGTAAAATTGAGCAGATGGCTTTTACGCAGTATATTGTGGATGGGTATTTGCAGAAGCATTTAAGAAAGCTTGTTCGTGAGTATAAGGAGAAGCATTTGTATTTAAAGAAGTTGATTGATACGTATATGGGTTGTTCGTATATTTTGGATGAGACGTATATGGCGTATTGGTTAAATTTAGATGTGGATGTATCGCGCTTTCGAGATTTGTGTGAATCGAATAGTGTCGCTATTAGTATTTTAAATGGGCGTATTGGATTGTCTTTTGCGAGTATGAGTAAAGAATTGATGTTAGATGGCGTGATTCGTCTTGCAGAAATATGGAAAGAGTGTTAAAATTTTATCGATTCGACAGTGAAGAAGATAAGTAGAATTAAAAGTTCTTGTGTATAGAGAGAGGGCGTTTGGTGAAAGCTCTTCGAGTCTTTTAGTTTGAAGCTACTTTGGAGTTGAAACGTAGTCGGCGTTAACGAGTGAATTGAGGGCATTTTTCGATTTTGAAAAATGAACTAGGATGGTACCGCGTAATTATACGTTCCTAGAAATAGGAGCGTTTTTTTATTGGAGGAAAGAAAAGATGAAACAATTAACTGGTAATCAGATTCGTCAGATGTTCTTGGATTATTTTAAATCTAAAGGGCATATGATTGAGCCGGGCGCAAGTTTGATTCCGCACAATGACCCAACATTATTGTGGATCAATGCGGGTGTTGCGGCTTTGAAAAAATATTTTGATGGTAGTGAAAAACCGGCTTCAAATCGTATTGCGAATGCGCAGAAATCAATTCGTACGAATGATATTGAAAATGTAGGTCGTACGGCTCGTCACCACACTTTCTTTGAAATGTTAGGAAACTTCTCAATTGGAGATTATTTCAAGGATGAGGCCATTCAGTTTGCGTGGGAATTTTTAACAAGCGAAGAATGGATGGGTATTGATAAGGACAGATTGTATGTGTCTGTATATACAGATGATGCGCGTGCTTATGAAGTATGGACTACAATTTGTGGTGTAGACCCTAGTCATATTTTAAAGACAGATGATAACTTCTGGGAAATTGGTAAGGGACCTGGTGGACCTGACAGTGAAATTTTCTTTGATCGTGGAGAAAAATATGATCCTGAGGGATTGGGAGAAAAATTATTCTTTGATGAAATGGAAAATGATCGTTATGTAGAAGTATGGAATGTTGTATTCTCTCAATATGATTGTGATCCAAGTATTGATCGTAAAGACTATAAGGAACTTCCTCAGAAGAACATTGATACAGGTATGGGTCTTGAGCGTTTGGTTGCCTTAGTTCAGGATGGAGAAACAAACTTCGATACAGATTTGTTCTTGCCTATTATTCGTGCAACTGAAGCTATGGCGAAACATCCTTATGAAGGTGAATATAAGATGGCTTACCGTGTTATTGCGGACCACGTTCGTACAGTGACTTTTGCGTTGAGTGATGGTGCTAACTTCTCAAATAGTGGTCGTGGTTATGTACTTCGTCGTGTACTTCGTCGTGCAGTTCGTTATGGTTTAAAATTAGGCTTGGATGAACCATTCTTATATAAACTAGTTCCTGTTGTTGCGGATTTAATGAAGGATTTCTATCCATACTTGCAGGAGCATGTTGCGTTCAACCAGAAGTTGATTAAGGTGGAAGAAGAAACTTTCAAGAAGACTTTAAAGGTTGGTCAGGCATTACTAGACGAAGAGATCAGCAAGGCTAAGGATGGTAAGCTTAGTGGTGAAGTTGTCTTCAAATTGTATGATACATATGGATTCCCATTTGAATTGACACAAGAAATTGCCGAAGAAAGTGGAATTACTGTAAGTCGTGATGAGTTTGATGCAGAAATGAACAAACAAAAAGAGCGTGCTCGTAATGCGCGTAATGTAAAGGATTCTTTTGCGTCTCAAAATGAAGAATTGATGAACTTCAATGAGCCAAGTGAATTTATTGGTTATGATCACTTATCTTGTGATGGTAAGATCATTGCGTTATTTAATGCTGAGGGTAAAATGGTTGATTCTTTAGAAGATGAAGGTATGATCATTTTAGATGAAACTTGTTTCTATGCCGAAAGTGGTGGACAGGTTGCTGATAAGGGAATGTTTACGGCTGATGGTGTAGAGGTTGAAGTATTAGATGTTCAAAAGACTCGTAATAAACAGCATATTCACACAGTTAAAATCAATAGTGGTGTATTAGAAAAGGGTATGTCTTTACATGGTGAAGTCAATGTCAAAGATCGTTTGGCAACTACCGCAAACCACTCTTGTACACACTTGTTGCAGTCGGCTTTAGTGAAGGTATTGGGTGATCATATTCACCAGGCTGGTTCTTATAATTGTCCTGAATATTTGCGTTTTGACTTTAATCACTATGAAAAGGTTACGGCTGAACAATTGGCTGAAGTTGAGCGTATTGTGAATGAATATATCAGTGCGGCATATCCAGTAACGAAAGAAGTAATGCCTATTGAAGAGGCTAAGAAGTCGGGTGCCACTGCATTATTTGATGAAAAGTATGGAGATACAGTTCGTGTTGTAACAATGGGTGATGTATCTAAGGAATTCTGTGCGGGATGTCATGTAGAAAATACAGCTCAGATTGGTCTATGCAAGATCATTAGTGAGGAAAGTATTGGTTCAGATTCTCGTCGTATTACGGCTAAGACTAAGTTTGCGGCTTACCAAGACTTTGCGTCTGAACATGCAATGTTAGAAAATATTGCGGATAGTGCTAAACAAAAGGGTATTAAGAATATTGATACAAAGGTTGAGGCTGCTTATAAGACAATGCATGATATGCAAAAGGAAATCGATAACTTGAAAAACCAAATCTTTACTTTGAAATCCAAAGAGTGGGCTACAGAGGCTAAAGATTTTGGAAAAGTCAATGTATTGATTAAATCTGTTTCTGGAATGGATGCAGGTGCATTGAAGGATATTGTTTCTAACTTAAAGGCTAGTGATGACAAGATGGTTGTATTCTTTGTGAACACAAATGGAGAAAAGGTTGTCTTTGTATCTGGTGCAGGTAAAGAGGCTGTTAAGGCTGGTGTACATGCGGGTCAATTGGTTAAGAAAGCCGCTCAAATCTGTTCTGGTAATGGTGGTGGAAAGCCAGATATGGCTCAAGCCGGTGGTAAGGATGCTTCTAAGGTTGATGAAGCTATCAATGCGATCACAAAAGAATTGAAAAGTTTATAAAAAGTTTAGGGTATACTAAGTGTATACCCTTATTATTTGGGTGTATGAAAAAGAAGAAGACTAAAAGTAAATATAGAATTCGTAAGAATGAATTAAGAAAATTTGAAAAGGAAAATAAACTCACAAAGAAAGAGAAGGAAAGACTTCATTGGTGGGTAGATGCAGGAAATAGTGCGTATGATTTACGGTGGTTGTATGAGTTGCGTGAGGAAGAAGAGCTTGATGAACTACTAAGTGGTTTAACAGATAAACAAAAGGATTATGTATATAGCTATTGCATGAATTGGAATCCGTTCGTCGATGAGCCTTATTTTGATTATGAAAGATTTGAAGAATTGGATTTAAAGAATTTACCGACTTTTGAAGAAGAGGAAGAACCAGAAATTGATTTGCCGTTTTAATAGATTTGACACAACTAACTAACCACCTTATAATTTTAGTATGTGAAATGAAAGGGTTTTATGTATGAATTTGGATGAACATTGGTATGTATTATTGACCATACGTTCTAAGGAAGAGGAAGTATGTAAATACTTGAATGAAAACGAGGGTATTTTTGCGTTTAGTCCTAAGATGGAGTTTTATCATAGGGTTTCTAAACAGATTCAATTGCGAACTTTATTCGGTGGATATGTATTTGTGGTGAGTAAATTGTCACAGGTGGATGTGGATCGTATTTTCAGAAAGTTTCCTTTGGAGAGTGTTTTTATTCATGAATTAAAATATAAAGAGGATATTTCGGCATTAACAGATGAAGAGATTCGTATTCTTACGATGTTGATGGATGAGGAAAAGATTCTTCGTATGTCTTATGGTGTATTGCTCAACAACAAGATTCATGTGACAAGAGGTCCACTTGTAAATATGGATGATTATATTATTAAGTATGATAAGCATAATCGTTTGGCTACGTTGAATCTTAATTTCTTGAATCAGATCTGGAAAGTGGGAGTCACCTTAATTGAATAGTGTGATAAAATGGATGTGTTGAGGACATGTCCATTTTTTATTATAGAGATATGTTTAATGTAAGGGTGGGGTGAAGTTGAAAGTACATGTAACAAATATTACGAATCAAGTATATTGGAGTGTTGCGAAAATGGCTCAAAATGAAGTGGTAAAAATATTAAGTCCATTAGATGCAGTAGAACTTCCAATATATTTATATGATAGTTCAAAGGAGCCTTGGAATGAAATGAGTGCTCGTTTTGATGGATTGATTTCTGGAATCACAGAAGGAGACATTGTCATTTTTCAGTTTCCAACATGGAATGCGATGGAATGGGATGATTCCTTGATTGATCGAATGAAATTATATCGAGCAAAAATTATTTTGTTTATTCATGATATTGTGCCACTTCAGTTTGAATCCAATTATTATTTAATGGATAAGTTTGTGAATATATGTAATAAATGTGATGTTTTAGTTGTTCCTTCAGAAAAAATGTATAGGTGTCTAGTGGAACATGGTGTTAAGAATGAGAAATATGTAGTTCAAAAGATGTGGGATTTTAAAAATGATATTCGTCTACATGATCCTACATTTGAAAGAAAACTATATTTTACGGGAGAAGCGTCTAGATTTCCTTTTGTGAAGAATTGGCATCAAGAAACACCTTTATATGTGTTTGGGAAAGAAGATATTACGGATTCTACAAATGTAAATTTTGGTGGTTGGTTAAATAAATATGAATTATTATTACAACTATCCAAAGGTGGTTTTGGCCTTGTTTGGGGTAATTCAGAAAATCCTGAGGATGAAAGGGACTATTATAAGATGAATTGTTCGTATAAGTTGGCTTCTTATTTATCTGCGGGTATACCGGTTATAATTCCAGATTATTTATCGAATGCAGATTTCATTAAAGAAAAAGAAATTGGCTTTGTGGTATCTAGCTTAGAAGAAGCGAGTCAAGTTGTTCAGAACTGTTCTGAAGAAGAATATAATCAAATGGTTTCTAATTTAAAACAAGTACAATATTTAATCAACAATGGCTATTTCACTAAGAAATTGTTTGTTGATGCGATTATGAAATTAGAGTGATTAGTTACTAAGATTATAACTATAGTTATAAAAGTGGTTATATAATTTAAGAGCATGTTTACAAAGGTGATTTTGCATATTAACATTTGTGTATTTAATGTTAAAAAATGGTTAGAAATCAATTATTTTACTTGAATAAATCAAGCATTCCGTTTACTATTAAACCTAGTAAGGGAAGAGTGCATTCTTTTTGTGTACTCTGCTTGATTTTTTTATTTTTAATTTGAAGGGCTTCGTATAAATTAAAAAGTTTAAGGAAGGAATGAGTGTATATGTCGAAAAAGAAAAAGAATATAAGAAGAAAAAAATCCAATAATCTACTTAAAGGGGTTGCTGCTGCCGGTGCTGTTGTAGGTGGCGGAACTATCTTTGCTGGTAACAATGCGGTTTATGCTGCTGAATTAGATGATGAGACACAAGCCAGTAATCTAAGTGAAGCTCAAGCTTCTACATCTGCATATATGTCTGAATCATTATCTCAAAGTGATTCGACTACTGTAGACTATGCAAGTATTGAAAATAGTACAAATGCTTCTGTATCAGCAAGTGCATATGATTCTACAGTTGAATCAGAAAAGAATTCAATTGTTGAAAGCAATTCAATTTCTGATTCTGTAAGTCTTAGTGAATCTCAATTAGCAAGTACTTCAGAAAGTGAATCAACTTCTGTATCTGTTAGTGATAGTGAATCATTAGTAAATTCTGAATCAGTAAAAAATGATGAGGTTTCATCAAATAAATTTGGAAATTTAATTACTGGTTTATTAAATGGTAATAAAAATGTATCGGCTGCAAATTATACAACGAATACTGTTGAAAAATCTACGATGCCTATTGCAGAAAGTGGAAGTGTTGATCCTGAAACAAGTATGAGTAATTATTTCAAGGAATCTGAATCTCTTTCTAATTCTTTAACTTCAACGTATGGAAAAAGCCTTGCGGGTGAAGTATTAAGTGATAAAGCTTATGTTATTAAGAGTAATGATGATTTAATCAAAGAAGGTGTTTTGGTTCAGAAAGGTGATAAATTCGTATATACGTATATTACTAGTAAGGGCGAAACAAAGACGATTGAACTTACTAAAAATAATGTGAAAATAGATAAAACAACAAAAATTGTAACTTCAATCAACTGGGATGGCTATTTTATTCAGCCTGATGGTACTATCGAGCCTACATATTCATTTACCGATTATAATGATCAATCCGGAAATAAAGTTTTTATGAATGTACAGGGCAAAGATGTTTATGTAGTTAGACAAGAAATAGATGGTAAAGAATATTGGGTTCCAGTAAAAGTAAATGGTAATTATGTTGAAGTACAAAATGGTGGAGAGAAGGTGAGAAACACCGATCTTAGTTTTTTTGATCCTAATTATGGTACACCTTATGTTCAAATAAAAATTGATGGAGAAAAATATTATTTGGACGGTGCAGAAATTGAAAACAATATATTCTTTGCATTGAGATGGGACGTGTCGAAAACTAAATATAATAAATTACATAGACGTACTGAATTTACTAGTGTTATATTAGATGAATCATACCAGAAACGTGCAATTGATGATATGAATGCTAGTAAAACTTCATATGCAGAAACAAATTCAGAAGTTTTAAGCGTATCTAATTCATATTCAGCTAGTAAATCAGCTTCAGAAAGTGCAAGTCAAAGTACAAGCGCTTCGGTATCAGCAAGCCAGAGTGCTTCAACAAGCGCATCAGTGAGTGCTAGTCAATCAGCAAGTACTTCAGCATCTGAATCAGCAAGTGCTTCTGCTTCAACTTCAGCTAGTAAATCAGCTTCAGAAAGTGCAAGTCAAAGTACAAGCGCTTCGGTA
>OLFX01001490.1_pt1 | contig 26139 bp, 32 predicted proteins | sample 1605091 | NCBI WGS metagenome assembly OLFX01 (sample SAMEA3888906, study PRJEB22519) | human gut metagenome | biome: human gut; feature: human-associated habitat; material: faeces | place: Denmark | collected 2012 | reverse complement strand
ACCCTGGAGTTCGTAGATGGCGCGCTCGTACTCCACAAAGTCGTACTTGGTGGCACCGCGAGAAAGCTCCAGCAGCAGCTCGTTGCTTCCATCAAAGTGTAGGTAGCGCGCGTAATCAAGGCCCAGGTCCATCAGCTTTGCATAGTTGACCTCAAAGCCCATCTGCAAGGGAAACCCCCCGGCGCGGCTCTGCAGCAACCTAAAGGCGTTCCACATCGCCGCATAATTAAAGTAGGGATCCCGGCAATGGGGCGTGCAAACAATACGGGTTATACCCGCCCTCTTTGCCGCCCGCAGCATGTCTAAGCTTTCATGCAAATCCCGAGCGCCATCATCGACGCCCGGGAGAATATGGCAATGTATATCGCGCACGGCCGCGTTAACGCTTAGCGAAGCGGCTGCCGCTGGGGCGCTTGGTGCGCGAAACGGGCTCAAGCTTTACCGGAGCGCTCAGCACGCCATCTGCCACGGGATCGGGCTGGCCCGCGCCGGACTTATGATGGGAACCGTCCTTGGAGTAATACGAGTAATAGTACTCGTTACCAATGTTCTCGCAGCAATTCATCACCGTGCCGATAATGTGAACCTCCGCCTTGCGAAGCTGGGCGACAGCGTCCACAACCTCCTTGCGCCTGGTGAAGTTCTCGCGAATAACAAATATAACGCCATCAACCAGCTGGCCAATCTCGGCAGCATCGACAAAGGCGCCCACCGGCGGCGTGTCGACAACCACGTAATTAAAGCGATTCTCGAGCTGGCTGATTAGGTCTGCAAAACGACGGGAGGCAATCAGGTCGGCCGGATTGGGAATATGGGGCTCGCAGTCAAGGAAAAACATACCGGGCTGATCGACCTCAACAAGCGCCTCATCAAGCGTTGCCTGCTCGGAAAGAACGGCGTAGATGCCGCCAGACGAGTGGACGCCAAGCATATTCGCCAGGCTACGACGACGCATATCGCACTCGACCAAAACCACGCTGGCACCACTCGACGCAATTGCTCGAGCCAAATTGCATGCCGTGGTCGATTTGCCCTCCTTAGGTTTGGACGAGGTGACCGCAAGGGTCTGGATGGGCTTATCTACGCTTGCAAAACGAATGTTGGCAAGCAGGGTTTTCATTGCATTCTGAACAGCGCGGCGATCGTTGCCAGCCCTCTTTTTCAACGCCATGGATTACCTACCGTCCTTAAGAACCGGGATACGGCCAATGACAGAGATGCCAAGGAGCTCCTCTGCATCCTCAGAGCTGCGGACGCGCGTGTTCAACATATCGATAAGGACGATAATCGCAACCGCGGCAAACAGCCCGGCCAAAAACGCAACGGCAACATACAAAGTACGGTTGGGGCCGCTGGGAGATGTTGGAGCGTCGGCGCGATCGATCACATTGACGCTCTGAGCCATCTGCACGTTTTGCGCAACCTCAGATACCTCTTCTGCGATAGCGTTCGCAACGCGGGCGACACCCTCGGCATCCTTGCCGGTAACGCTCAGCGTAATGACGCGCGACGTGGTCTCGCTCGAAACGGACACCTTATAGTCGCTCAGGCTCTTAAGACCCAGTTTTTTAGCGGAACCGTCCTGGACAACATCGCTCTGCAGCAACGTGGCGACGTCATTCGCCAACATCTGAGATGCGGAGAGGTCGGTATAGTTGGTGGATCCGCCAGCGGATGACTCGCGAGCAAGGATGTACATGCTCGTACTTGCCGTATAGGTGTTCTCCATCATGAAAAAGCTAACGACCGCCATGGCAACCGTACACACGATTGGCAACACAACGAGCAGCTTAATATGCTTCCGCAGAAGTTGGAATAACTCGAGCAGCGTCATAAAGAGCCGTTACCTTTCAAAAATGCCCCCGCACATAAATTGTTGTAACAAGAAGCTAATTGCTATTGCGACTAAGTTGACATTCTATCGCATTCACCGAAAGAATGTTGTTCTTTACGAAACCTTCGTTCCCATTGCTAAAAGCAAATTCGTCTAGCAGCGCATAATGCCAAGTGAAAGGGGGCGGCCTCGCTTTTTATGAACTAAAGCGAGGAGACTTTGAATGCCTGGGGGAACGTAACGGTAATGCACGTGCCCTCGCCCAACTTGCTCTCCACATTCAGCTCGGCATTATGGAACACGGCAGCGTGCTTCACGATAGCAAGCCCCAGACCAGTTCCTCCGCGCGCTTTCGAACGACTCTTATCCACGCGGTAGAAACGCTCGAAAATCTTCTCGCGCTCCTCCTCCGCGATGCCGATGCCCGTATCCGATACGCGAATATAGGGACGCTCGTCGCTATTGAGCCCGCAGGCCAAGAGAACGAAGCCGTCGGCCTTGTTGTAGCGAATCGCGTTGCTCGCCAAGTTGTAGACCAGCTCGTCCAGCAGGCGCGGCACGCCCTCGACCACCGCGGGGCAGGAGGAAACGGTCAGCAGTACCCCCTGCTTGGCGGCAACGCCCTCAAGTCTCTGATATACGGAGTCAAGCATGCGGGGCAGGTCCACCGGCTCTCGAGTGCCCAGCACGCTCGCAGCGGCGGCATCGGCACTATGCTCGGCCTCGTCCAAATTAGACAGGGTGAGGATATCGTTAACCAGCGAGGTGAGACGCCCCGCCTCCTTATAGATACGCATGGCGAAATCACGCTGGTCATCCTCACTTGCCACCATGCCGCTGCCAATAAGCTCCGCGTAGCCAGAGATTGCGGTAAGCGGGGTCTTGAGTTCGTGCGTAATATTGGCAGTAAACTCGCGACGCATGCGGTCGTTGTCAGCGAGCACGCGCATCTGGCGCTTGAGCTCCTGGCGCTGGTTCTCGATGCGCTCAAGCATGGGCACCATTTCCTGATAGGCATTTTCCATATTGCGCTTGGGATGATCGAGGTCGACCAGCTCCAGCGGGGCGATGATCGCCTTGGCCTCGCGGCTGGCGGCCGCCCATGCAAGCAGCGCCGCAACGGCGCCCAGGCACAAAAGCGGAATGAGGAGGGTGAAAAAGATGGAGAAATAACCCTCTTGTCGCTTAGAGAGGCGTATCACGCTGCCGTCGTCCAGGCGCACCGCGTTGTACAGCATGGTCTCGCCCATAGTAGAGCTGGAGCGCTCTGATATACCGTCGCCGTCCGCCAACGCCTCGGCGATCTCAGGGCGATCAGCGTGGTTCGCCATGTCGGAGGGGCTCTCGTCGCTATCGTACAACACGGTGCCGTCATCGGCGACCAGCGTGACGCGCGTATCGCCCAGCTCGATTTGGTCGAGGAGAACATGGTCGTCGCTTGCCTGGTTGAGCGCCGCCGCCACCACGTCGGTCTCTTCGCGCAGCTCCTTGTGAGTGGAGTCGGCAAGATTCCCCTGCAGATACAACGTGCCAGCGACGGTGAACACCACGATGACCGCGACGGCCATTATGAACAAGGTTGCGAAAACGCGTTGAGAAAGCGAATGGCGAGTGGTCACAATCAGCGCCCCGAGCTACTCTGCGCTGTCAGCTAGGCGATAACCGACGCCGCGCACCGTCTCGATGCAACCGGCGCGCTCGCCCAGCTTCTGACGGAGCGTCTGCACGTGGACATCAACGGTACGCGAACCGCCATCGAAGTCCCATCCCCACACGCTTTGCAGCAGGGCTTCACGGGAAAACACGACGCCCGGCTTGCGCATAAGGTATTCAAGAAGATCGAATTCGCGCAGGGTCAACTTGACCTCCTGCCCGTCGACCACAACCTGACGATGGCTGGGAGATAGCGAGATGCCACCCAGAGTCAGGATGTCGGAGGTCTTCTTGGTCATGCCCCCGCGACGGAGCAGCGCACGGCAACGGCTCGTAAGCTCCATCAGCGAGAAGGGCTTGGTGAGGTAATCATCAGCACCGCCATCCAAAGCCACAACCTTATCGAGCTCCGTGTCCTTTGCGGTCAGCATCATGATGGGAACCGTTGCGGTCTCCGAAGACGAGCGCAAGCGGCGAAGGATCTCGAGGCCGTCAGTGTCCGGCAGCATGATGTCGAGCAGCACGGCATCTGGCACGCGTTTTGCCACCGCCGCCTTGAACTCGCTGTCGCACGAGAACCCTTCCGCCTCGATACCCTGCTGGTGCAGGGCATATAGCGTCAAACCCCTGATGTTGTCATCGTCCTCAACGTAATAGATCATGCCGCTCGCCTCCCGCGGATATCGTGCGGCGCCGCAGACTCATCAAGGTCTCGGCACCCGTCAACTGCCCACACCTGTTATGCGACCAATCATACACCGTGCCGGACGCGCCGATAACAAGGCCGCGTGCATGTCATCAGAAGAAACTCCGCGATCGGTGCGAACTCGGTCGATTAGCCAAAGCGGCCGGTAAGGTAATCCTGAGTCCTGGTATCTCGCGGGTTGCGGAACAGCTCTCCGGTCTCAGCATGCTCAACCAACTCGCCCAACAAGAAAAACGCCACAGAATCGGAAATACGAGACGCCTGCTGCATGTTGTGCGTAACAACAACCAGGGTGTAATGCTCTTTAAGCTCCATTGCCAGCTGCTCGATCATAACCGTAGAGATGGGATCGAGAGCAGAGGTGGGCTCGTCCATAAGCAGGACCTCGGGCTTGACGGCGAGCGCGCGGGCGATGCACAGGCGCTGCTGTTGGCCGCCGGAAAGACCGAGTCCGGAGCTCTTGAGCTTATCCTTCACCTCGTCCCACAGCGCCGCGCGGCGCAGAGACTCCTCGACCAAGCCATCGAGCTCATCGCGATCCTTGATGCCAAGACCGCGAGGACCGTAGGCAACGTTATCGTAGATGCTCATGGGAAACGGATTGGGGCGCTGGAAAACCATGCCCACGCGCTGACGCAGGCGGGTTACGTTGTGGTCCGCGTAGACGTCCGCGCCGTCCAGCGTGATGGAGCCCTCGATACGGCAATCCTTAACGCTATCGTTCATTCGGTTGAAGCAGCGCAGCAGCGTGGACTTGCCGCAACCGGACGGACCGATAAACGACGTGATCTCACGATCGCGAATGGCTATATTGACGTCTTTGAGCGCATGGTGGTCGCCGTAGAACAGGTCCAGATGCTCCACGCCCAGGCGTACATCATGCTGAGGTTCGGGCGCCTTATCCGCATATACCGGAGACGCCACGGACTCCCCCATCTCAAACGCACGCGCCGACGCGACCGCGTCCGTCCACTCCTGCTCGTTGTTTTCCACTCGCTACCTCCTCATGAGCCTATTAGCTCATCAGATGGTACGTGGCGCACTTCATGCAGGTGAAAGGCAATTGTTAGGACATTGTAATGTCAACGAGAAAAGGGCCCGAAGGCCCCTTGCGTCTCGGGCAGAGGTGAACAAGAAGGCTGCGCGATGCCTGAACCCCCCCCGACTCGCAAGCCGTGTCAGCCAAGCTTGCGGGCGCGCACGCCCGCGACAGGTTCTCCTCGTCCACATCCACCTACGGCCACCTTGGAACTATTAGTCGGAATAGCCCGGTTAGCCTCGCGTGTATTGTCTCATTCCGGGAGCGTAATAGTAAAGACCGTATGCTCGGGAGTCGATATGCACTCAATAGCTCCACCATGGGCGTTTACGATTTCCTTCGCAATAGCCAAACCAAGGCCGGCGCCGCCGCGATTTGTCGCACGCGCGGCATCCAAGCGGTAGAACTTCTCAAAAATCACCTTGAGCTTGGGCGCGGGAATGGGGTCCCCCTGATTCTCAAAGCGTATGCGCACGCAGGCGGCGCCCGTCGCCGCATCTTGCTCTCGGTCCGCGCTCACCCGGATGGTCGAGCCCTCATAGCTATAAGCTATGGCGTTCTTCATGATGTTATTGAATACGCGCGCCATCTTGTCGCCATCGACCAACACGGTAAGCCCGGGCTCAACCTCAATAGAGGCGTCTTTTCGCTGGTCGGACAAGATGGGGTAGAACTCGTCCGCCACCTGGGCAAGCATGAGGCCCAGATCGACGTAGCCGCGCGTAAGAACAATATCGTGGAAATCGAAACGGGTGATGTCGAAGAACTCCTCGATAAGGGCATCCAGGCGATGCGCCTTGTCCAGTGCAACCCCTGTAAAGCGCACGCGCTGCTCCACGGGCAGATCGGGCGCCTCCTGCAGCAGCGACAGATAGCCCACCACGCTTGCCAGCGGCGTCTTGAGATCGTGGGCAAGATAAGTAACCAGGTCGTCCTTGCGACGCGCTTCATCGGTCAACGCCTGGGCGCTTTGGCGCTCGCGCTCGCGGACCCGGTTGATAGCGCCCTCGACCTCCAGATAGTCGCCATCCAAGTTATCCCAACTGTCACGGTGGTCCACAAGGCGATCGACCATGTGGCGAGCGATGGCACGGTCCGCATCTTCACGGCCGCGGTCGCGCCCAAAGTTGAACATAGCCCGTCCGGCAAAAAAGCTGCCGCAGACGGCAAGAGCCAAAAAGAAGCCGCAGAACATAAAGAAGTACTCGATGTTGAGGAACAGCGGACCGGCTGCCCGCGTCACAAGGGAACCTATGAACAGCATGGACAACCAAGCGATGCCGCCCATGGTAACGGTGCGGCGAACGTTGACGAAGCGCTCGATGAGCATGTATCCCACCACAAACGCCACCATCGCGATAAGGATGTTCTCAAAGCCGAGCAACTCGATAAGCAGCAGGCCCAGCACCACGCAAGAGACGATGCGGCTCTCGAACACGCGGCGTACTTTCTGGATGGCATCGTCCACCCGCTGGTCAACGCCGTCCCCCGCCCACGCGAAGTCCTGGGGCGGAGCCGCCGGCACCTGAGACTGCGCGGAGCCCGCGGCAAAAGATGGATTGGAGGCAGGTGTAGATGCCGTGGTTGCGTCGGCGCCAGCTTGACCGGGCGTGTTGGGACCGGGCGCATCCGAATCATTCGGACGACCCGTTATGGGATTGATGGGCGCGCAGTCCCCGTGCTTTTTAGCCATGGGATACCCCTATAGACATGGGAGCGCCGATGTGACGGGCACTCGGGCGTTTAATCTTGGTATCGAGTATATTGAGCGCCCGCGTCCATGTGTACAAAAGACTTGCTTAAGCTCGCGGTGCGCACAAAGCACGCTCCAAAGAGCCCAATCTTGTCACGCTACGTTGCAAGGTTTGGTGCAATCCATGATGCAATACTACGCGCGATTGCTTGCTATATAGTCTTTTACCTGCAGTTTTTCTATCCCTCGATGGTATAGCCGACGCCCCAGATATTCTTAATGAAACGCGGGTTCTGCGCGTCGTCGCCGATCTTCTCGCGCAGATGGCGGATATGCACCATCACCGTGTTGTTGGACGAGGACATGAATTCCTCGCCCCACACCGCTTGGAACAAGTCCGCGACCGGCACCACGCGCCCGCGGTTCTCGGCCAAATACAGCAAGATGGAATACTCGAGCGGCGTTAGGCGCACCGGTTTCTCGTCCACCATCACGCTACGCGAATCACGGTTGATGACAAGTCCGTTAAAGCCGATCTCAGAGGCCTCTTCCTCTGCCTGGCCGCGGGAACCGTACTTGGTGTAGCGGCGAAGCTGCGCCTTGACGCGGGCGACCAGCTCAAGCGGGCGGAAGGGCTTGACCACGTAATCGTCCGCGCCCAGCGAGAGGCCCTCGATCTTGTCGGTCTGCGAGTCACGCGCGGTCAGCATGATGACGGGATACGTGTGGTTGTTGCGGATGGTGCGCAGCAGCTCGAAGCCGTCGACGTCCGGCAGCATGATGTCCAGCACCGCCAGGTCGAACTCGTTTGTCAGGATCTCTCGCGCCGCGTCCGCTCCCGTGTAGGCAAGCGTTACCTGGTAGCCCTCGTTCTTTAAATAGATTCCAACCAGGTCGGTAATGGTCTTCTCGTCATCGACAACAAGGATATGCGCGTCCATGCGACCTCCCCTTAGGGCTATCCGTCTGGCGCCAACGCGACCCCCGATCAATCGCATGGCAGCAGGTATACTCATCTTTAGCCAGTCTACACTCATTTGCCCGCGGCGTCGCAACCGCACCGCCGGGTCACATTCTTTTAAGGTGGAAACCATGCTCAAACACAGCCAACCGCCGCATCGCCCCCGTAAGTTCCTCATTCGCGCCCTTGCCTCCGCCGCGACCCTTGCGCTTGCGGGAGCGCTGACGGCGCCATCTGCCTATGCGGACGTCCGCGACACGGATATCATCTGCGGCGCATCCTACGCGGAGCAAGCGCGCGCGGCGGAAGACCAACCCGATATTGTTGCCGCTGCAGCGATTGTTGTTGGCCAGGACGGAACAACCTATTTTGAGCGCGATGCCGACGCGGAAGTAAAGATCGCCTCGCTCACCAAGGTCATGACGGCCATCATCGCGCTTGAAAACGCCCAACCCGACGACACCGTAACCGTAGACCAACGCGCAGCCACCGTTGGCCAGTCGACCGCCGACCTTAAAGAGGGCGACAAGCTCCCCCTCTCCGAGGCGCTCAAGGGCCTTATGATGCCGTCTGGCAATGACGCCGCCATGGCGATCGCAGCGTCCGTGGGAGCGCTCATCGACCCGCAAAGCGATGACCCCTACCAGACTTTTATCGACGCCATGAACACCAAGGCGGCGGAGCTGGGCATGGACCACACGGTCTTCGCAAACCCCCATGGCCTGGACTTCGATGGCTGGGAGGGCGATTTCCACTCGACCGCGCGCGACGTGGCAACCATGTTTGCCCACGCGATGAAAAACGAGGCGTTCCGCTCGATTGTAGCGGACACCGATAACCACATCACCGTCATCAGCGCGGACGGGAGCGAGCGCGCTATAGAGCTTAAGCAGCGCAACGAGATATTGGGGCAGGATGGCAACATTGGCGGCAAGACCGGCGGCACCTACATCGCCCTTTCCAATTTTGTCGGCGCGTTCAACCGAGAGGCGGGCGGCGAGGTCTACACCGTTGTGCTGGGCAGCGAGACCAGCGACACCCGCTGGAACGACACCCGCACCCTGGCAAACTGGTACTACGACCACGTGGTTAACTACCCCGTTGCCAGCAGCCGCACGCAAGCCGTAACCGCCGAGGGCACGCCGCTTGTGGGCCGTGCCGCCCATGACGACTGGACGGACAAGACCGTCGACGTCACGCTTGCGGACCCCGAGCAGGCGGTCTCGCTGTTCAGCTTGGCAGGCGATGTGGAAGCAGCGCTCGACATCGACCGGGTGCAGGGCGACGTAAAGCGCGGCGACACCGTGGGCGAGCTGGTGCTGAGCCAGCAGGGCCGCGAGGTTACGCGCGCCGAGCTTGTCGCCGCCGAGAACCAATCTGCACCCCAAGGCATCGACTGGCTTATGGTCCAGCTCGACCGTTTGGTGCGAACCGTTTTGGGCGAGGACGCCACGGCTCAAAACCAGAAGCTTATAGAACCCGTCGACCCGCAGGATCTTGACGCCGTTGGCGCAACGTCGTCTAGGTAAGCAGGACCTCCCCCGCCCTCAAGCACCGACGCCGCGCCGCCAACATGCAGGTTTTCAACATTGGACCGCATCTTATTCTCCCTTCAAGCATCCTTTCGCACACGGGGCGAAAGGACGCGCGCTCGAACAGCAGAATCGACAATAGGTAGGAGAAGGGCCCGGACAGAGCCGCGCACGGCATGTCCGTCCAGGCCCTGACTTCTATTACGGGTATTTGATTTTCCGCCCGATCAGGTGGCACGTTTCCTGACAAAGGCGATACGGGCTCCCAACCATACGGCTTCGCATCCTAACGCGCCCAAGACAACTATGGGCGAGATGTGGACGAGGAGCCTATAGCAGCTCCGCGATCGAATCAACCAGCACATCGCACTCGGTTTGAGCGTAACCAAAACGGTCATCGCGCTTGCCCACCACGTAGATGCCCGCTCGATGCGCGGCGGTCATGCCCGCATCCGAATCCTCGATCGCGAAACAACCGGCCGCCTCCACCCCAAGCTTGTCCAAAACATGTAGATAGATCGCCGGGTTCGGCTTGCTCTCCTCGAACTCCTCACCCGACACCACGTAATCGAATGCGTCTTCAAGCCGGCATGCCCTAAGCACGTTATGAATGTCTGCAAGCGATGAAGACGATGCGAGGGCGCACGGAATTCCCCGCGAGCGCAACGACGCCAACAGCTCGCGCACCCCCTGGTTAAGGATCGAGGCGTAATCGATGGGGTTTCTCTCGTAGAACTCGTCCAAAAGCGCATCGATCTCTTGGTCCGTCGCCTGCTTGCCCGTTCCGTCTCGCCACCATCGCCTCAACAGACGCTGATAGGTATCGCTCGCCGCTCCGGCAAGCACGTTAACGTCATCTGTACCAATGTCAACGCCCTGCTCCCTAAAAAACATCAGGACGTGCTCGCGATAAACGGGCTCGGTATCCACCACGACGCCGTCCATATCGAAAACCGCCGCTTTGAAACGCGAGATATCGACCATGTTCATCCTCCTTTTTAGCGATTCGCCCTCAATGAAGCCTGAGCCGCCCGTAGGGCACCATGTGAAAAAATGAGGCGACGAGCCCGTTGCGGACCGTCGCCTCACGTCTGGGGGGGCTATATGCAGCGAATTGGGCAATAGCTCGAAGAGCGATTGCGGGCGACTGTCTTAGGCCAGAAAGCCAAAGTAGGCGCCGATGACTCCCAAGACCATGGTGCCCACGATGAGGATCGAGGGGTTGACCTTCTTGGAGAGCAGCCAATAGTACAGGCCGAACGCGCCGAGGCCGAGAATACCGGGCATGATGCCATCGAGAATGCTCTGCAGGGTCGCGGCGTCCTCGCCGCCGCCCAGCGGAATGGGCATGGTGGCCCAGAACATGCTGACCGTCATGGAACCGATGACCATCGCGCCGATGATGCCGATTCCCTTCATGACCTTCTCCATGAGGCCGGACTTAGTGGCCTGCTCAAGGAAGTTCACGCCCAGGTTATAACCCTTCTGAATGCCCCAAATGCGCAGCCAGAAACCCGGGATGTTGTAGATGGCCAAAAACGCGATGGGACCGAGCCAGCTGCCCGCCTGGCACAAGGAGATGCCGATGCCGGCAGCGAGCACGCGTAGGGTGGACAGGAATATGGCGTCGCCGATGCCGGAGAGCGGGCCCATAAGGGCAGCCTTGACCTCGTTGACGGACTCGGGCTCGGCCTCGCCGCTAGCGATGCGCTCTTCCATGGACAGCGCGATGCCGCCCACGAACGGAGCAAACTGCACCGTGATGTTGAAGAAGGCGAGATGGCGAACGAGCGCCTGGCGATAGCCTTCCGGGTTATCGTGGTAGATCTTCTTGAGCATCTTGGCCAGCATCAAGCAGAACGCGATGTTCATCTGCTTGTAGTAGGTCCAGGAGAACTCCATGCCCAGCGAGCCGATGTTCAAGGAGGTCTTGATAAGGTCGGACTTGGTGATCTTGTACTGATCGTCCGTTACGGGAGCGGCCTTGACCGCGGTCTCATTAGAAGTCATCGTCGTCATCCCCTTCTGCGGCAAGCGCGGGCTCAGCAGCTCCACCCATCTTCAGCAGGTCGAACTTCTCGATGGCGATGATAATCGCCAGGATAGCCACGCCAAGGACGGGAATACCGGCGTAGGAGGTAATCAGGAAGCCCAAGAAGAAGTAGGGCATAACCTGCTTGGTGAGCACCAAACGGCCGAGCATCGCGAAACCCATGGCGGGAAGGATATTGGCAGCGATGCCGAATCCGTCGATGGCAAACTGCGGGATCATGTCCAGCAGGCCCTTGACGGCGTCAACACCCAGGTAGAACGCGGTAGAGCACAGGATGAAGTACAGGACGCAGCCGAGCGCGTTGCCAAGCAGGAAGTGGATGGCGTAGATACCCTTGACGTTGCCCTGGGCGGCGAACTTATCCGCCATGTCAACAAAGAACGGATCGATAACGCGCATGATGTTCTTGAGCGACAGGGTGAGAACCGCGATGGGCATCGCCAGGGCGATGGCGGCCTCGGTGCTCTCGCCGAGAGAAATCGCGAAGGCGCAGGCAAGCACGCCGCCGACGGTCTCGTTGGGCGGTACATAGGCGCCGATCGAGATGGAGCCCATGAAGAGCAGCTCGAGGCTCGCGCCGATGGCAAGACCGGTCTGAAGATCGCCCAGAACCAGGCCCACCAACGGGCAGAGAACGATGGGTCGGAATGCATAGAGCGTACCCAGCTGCCAGTCGAATGCGCCAAAAGCGGCAATTAGACCGATGAGGATGGATTGCACAAGCATGTCTCCTCCAATCTACGATGATGATGAGGACTGTGTGTTAGATGAAAAGATGCGATATCTACAGGAACGTCTTGGCATCGATCTTGGTGTCGTCCGCGAGGGGACGGACCTCGACCTCGATGCCCTTGTCGACAAGCTCGCGCAGCATCTCGAACTCCTCGGGCTCCAGGAATACCTGGCGCGCGACCTCCTTGGTGGTGGGGCTCGCCTTGGTGTTGCCCAGGTTGATGCTCTTGATCTGCGGGCATCCCTCGACCAGCTGCTTCGCCTCGGCAATGGTCTGGACGCTGATAATCATGCGGTATTTGTCGGTAACGCCGCTGTTGATCGCCTCGATCGCATGCTCCATGTCCTTGATGACCAGCTTGCATCCCGCAGGCTTGCCCAGCTTGAGCGTGGTCTTCCAAACCGGGTCGTTCGCGATCTTATCGCCAACGCAGAACACGCAATCGGAGTGCAGGCCCTGCACCCAGGAAACGGCAACCTGACCGTGGAGCAGTCGATGGTCGACACGAAGTAGCAGAATCATTTTTCCCCCAAACGTTTCGTTTGTTTGTCGCTTGTTCTAACCGGATCGATTAGAACTCCTCCTCGTCGTCTTCGTCGCTAAGGAGGTCGTTGCAGAAGGTGACCCGCGTCTCGTCAGCGGTAACGATGCCCCTGATGAGCTGGGCGGTATCGCCGCCTTCCGGCATGAACAGGAGCTGAAGGAGCAGGGGCAGGTTGGTGTTGGTGATAAGGAACACGCCGCAGGTCCGCTGGATGAGCTTCAGGCACTCGTTGTTCACGCTTCCGCCCAAGATGTCCGTGCAGATGATGAGCTCGTCGCCCTCCGGCAGGGCTTCTACGCGAGATGCCAGCAAGGCCTCTGCATCGTCGTTGCCGTCGACGTACAGGCACAGCACCTCAACGTTCTCGTGTTCGCCCGAAAGCAGCTCGATGCACTCGCTGATGCCCTGGGCAAAATGGGTGTGGGTCGCAATAAGAAAGCGTCTCATGGTTTCACCTCCTTGGACGAAGGTCGAGGGTTCAAACTCGCACCGCACGCGGGTCGCGAGCGCTTACGCGACACGCGACCGGTGCGTTCTCGTCGACCTACTAGTAATCGAACTGGTGATAGTAGCGACGATACTTGAGGTTGTGCTTGGTGACCATCTCGTAGTGACGGGACAGGCGGTCGGTAATGCACACGGTGAGGATCCAAGGCGATACAATGACGCGGAAATCGGGGTCGAGACCGGGGATGGCGAACTCGGCGGTGTCGAAGATCACGTAGTCCTCGTCGCCGGTCACGCCGGAGCGCAGGAACGCCTCGACGCGGTTATCGAGCTCGCGGCACTCGTCCTCGCCCTTGAAAAGGATCACCGGCACGCCAGGCTCGACGAGTTCGAGGGTGCCATGGAAGAAGTCCGCAGAGGTGATGTAGCGGGTGCGCTTCCATTGCATCTCCTCAAGGATGCACATCGAAAAGAGGATTGTCTCGCCCCACAGGGCACCGGAACCGATGAACATGGTATAAGGTGCCAGCGCGTACTTACGAGCAATCTCCTCGGCGCGAGGCTCGAACCGCTTGCGGATGTCGATGAGATGCTCCCAAATATGCTCGGTCTGAGCGATGAACTCATCGAACTTAGGGAAGCAGCCGCGGCGGTTGAGAAGACGTAGTCCGAAGCAATCGGCAAGGTAATAGCTTCCCTCGCACCCAGAGGCACCATGGGACGCCGCCATCTCGACGCAGTTCTCGGCTCCGACGACCTTGCCGATTGGGCCCTCGGGCTTGGTCATCGCGTAGACACGGATATCCTGCTCCTTAAGCCTCTTGCAAGCCTCAAGCACTTCGGGAGTGGTGCCGGATTCCGAGGCTGTCAAGACGACGGATTTCTTGGTCATTCGCTTGTGACCGAGCACATTCCTCTCGGCGGCATGAATTAAATAGACCTCGAGATCTTTGTCGCCGAACTTGTTCATGAGGTACTCGAGCTGCATAAACTCATCCCAAGTGCCTCCTACACCCATGAGGAAGACGGCATCGTAGCCCTCATCAGCAACACGATCGGCCAGGGCGCTCATGCGCTTGCCGGTCTCGAAGAACCGGGCACCGCCAGCAAGGTAAGCCTCCTGATCGAAGTGCATGATCTCTACGATCTCGGTCTGCTTCATCTATCTCTCCTTCTCTTCAAAATACATGTAGATGAATTCTCATACCATTGGCAACTCACAGGTTAAAACTTTTTTCAGACCAATTGTCTTTTACAGCGTTTCTAGCGGCGAACGGTTGATAGTTTTCGCTTATTGGTATTGCTTTATCTATAGCTTGTATTTTTTGACCCTACAGATGCACTGACGTTTCCCCAGTCCTGTCGCACCGCGCAAACACATGAGCGCGGCCGCCATCCACAATGACGGCCGCGCTCGCGGTCACAAAGCAACACTATGTCGCAATCTGGTTAGAAGCGGTACACGTAACCGCCCATGTCCCCGCGATTCCACGCGCGGGCGTATTCCACCACCGTGCCGTCGCAGTCATAGCTCAGGCACTCAAGGAGTAGCGCAGGGCTACCAGCCTCAACGCCGAGCAGCTTGGCGTCACGCACGCTCAAAGCCTCGATATCAATCCTCTCTTGCGCAAGTTCGACGGCATGCCCATACATCTTGTACGTCTCATAAAGGCTGAACATCGAAAGATCGACCTCGTCCACGCCTGGAAAGAGAGCATAGGGCATGAGGGCGCGCTCGATTGAGACGGGCACCCCGTCCACCATGTTCAGGCGCCTCACCCCGTAGAGGATGTCATCGGGCTTCAAGCCAAACAGCGAAGCATAGTGCTTGCCCGCCTCGCGCTTGGCGCACGACAGGATACGCACCGTGGGCTCAGCGTGCGCGGAACGGACAGTCTCGCGAAATCCATCGGTGTCGTCCAGTCCCGAACCAATCCATGCCGGGGAAACGAATGCTCCCTTTCCCTGGGCGCGGCGGATAGTTCCGTTCTTAACCAAACTCTCAAGAGCCGTCCTCACAGTGAACCGAGTCGTTCCGAACTCTTCAGCTAACTCGTTTTCTGAAGGAATCGCGGTGCCAACACGATAGGTGCCATCCTCGATGCGCTTCTCGATGGCTCGCCGGACGGTCAAATATAACAGCTCATCGCGAGCAGTAATCACTCCATCAGCCATGCCGTTCCCACCTTCTCCTTGACGGCATCCGAGCCCGTATTGCTTCCAAAGCGATAGCGCTCTGGTATGAGCACAGCTTTACAATATTCCACCGGAACACCATCCGACATCATCTGGACACCGCGCTGGTAAAACGCAGGCTCTCCGACCTCACGGCCAAGAATAGCCGCCTCGTCCTCTCGCAAAGTGGTAATCGAGATCCGATCCGTACCGTGCTCAACGCGTATACCAAACGAGTCCTGGAGGATCTCATAGAGGCTTGAGTTTGAAAAGTCATACCGAACGATGCCCGGGCAGACTCCCTCGTTCACAAAGCTATGTTCGAGCGAGACGGGCACACCATCCGCGTATCTGACCCGCTGAAGCGAGAACACGGTGGAGCCAGGCTCTACACCGAGCTTGGCTGCAAGATCTAAATCAGCCACCAGCAATACGGCGTCGAGAACGCGAGAACTCGGCTCCATACCTGCGCGCCTAATCGAGTCAGAGAAGCTATAAACCTCTTGGAATATGTTAATGGGTTTGCGCGGACACACATAGGTGCCTGAACCCTGAATGCTCTCGAGCACATTACTCGATATCAAGACACTAATAGCCGAACGGAGAGCGGTCCTCGAGACGCCGAAGCTCTGGCACAGCTCGCGCTCGGGCGGAAGGCGGTCCCCCGCTTTGAGATGAGCGTTACGGATGTACCAAGCCAGGCCCTCAACGGCTCGGTCCTTTGGTGGCACCGGAGAGATGACGTCCATGGGACTGTCCTAACCTACGCATACAACTTTTAGAAACATGTTACCAAAGTTGCATGCCGCCCATTATGTGTTTATCGATATCAGCCCAACGAAGCCCGGAGCTACTCTATTTGTCGATGAGGATTAGACTCTGATCTAGCCGACAATCTCCAATGAGCTTTCAGAAATCTAGTGATTGCCCACAAGCCATCTCGCAGGTTAAGACTTCCGAAAACCGTCATCCTTATGCTCCTTGGACCATTAAAGTCCAAGGAGCATTACTTTTGCCAATCCAATTAAAAACCGGGCAACTGCGCTCGCCAACGCCTATAGCCGCCCGTATCCGAACCGGCACCAACTTGCCGACTCGATGCCCAACCGCGCATCCCATCCGTCATATTCACACGCCCCGACAACCAAATCCAATCTGGGTGCCCAAGCGTCTATGCCAAAGTCCCCATACATCCATCACGGCACCCAAACCTAAAATGGATGCCCGTTTGTACATTCGCAGAGCATTCGAAATACACCCGGGCACCCAAATTAAAACTGGGCGCCAAAACGGATACAGCGAGAGGGTCTTATATTCGCATGGGAACCCCATGCTAGTTTCGAAGCCCAAACGTACAAACTGTTGAAGAGGCCGAATGCCCGATCACGTATGTAGATGAAATTGTCTGCAGACACCAGTCGCTAAACACGGATATGGAGACGCGCCAGTAAAAGAAAAGACCCCGGAGGCCATACGCTCTCCGGGGTCTATAAAGTGCTCAAAGCCTAAAACTTAGAACTTGTGGCCGCACTTCTTGCAGATGCGCAGCTTGGTCTTGTGACCATCGAGCTCGCCGGCCTCGTGACCAACGCGAGTGCGCTGACCGCACTTGGGGCAAACGAGGTTGACGTTAGAAGCGTCGATCGCAGCCTCCTGCGAAACGATGCCACCCTGCTGGTTCTGCTGGTTGGGCTTAACGGCCTTCTTGACGATGGCGACGCCCTCGACAACGACCTTGTTCTCGGCGGGGAGGGCACGCAGGATAACGCCCTGCTTGCCGCGATCCTTACCAGAGAGAACCTGGACCTTATCGCCCTTCTTGATATACATATATCTCCCCTAACTACAGGGTCTCGGGAGCGAGCGAGACGATCTTCATGTACTTCTTATCACGAAGCTCGCGAGCGACGGGCCCGAAGATACGGGTACCGACGGGCGAACCATCGTTGTTGATGACAACGCAGGCGTTCTCATCAAAGCGAATGTAGGAGCCATCCTTGCGGCGGATCTCCTTAACGGTGCGAACGACGACGCACTTGACAACGTCCTTCTTCTTGACGTTGGCGCCAGGGGTAGCCTCCTGGACAGCACCGATGAACACATCGCCGATGCCTGCATAACGACGCTTGGAACCGCCAAGCACCTTGATGCAGCGAATCTTGCGAGCGCCGGAGTTGTCGGCGACGTTCAGCATGGTTTGCATCTGAATCATGGTAGATGTTCCTCCGAACTAAGAACCGAAGAGAGGTGCGCAGCCTTTATACGGCCCGTGGTATGCAAGCCAGGCATACGCACATCTTCGGAAACGTACAAGTCGTAAGAGCGACTGCTTATTTAGCGCGCTCGACGACCTCGATGAGGCGCCAACGCTTCATCTTGGACATAGGACGGGTCTCCATAACGCGGACGGTGTCGCCCACGCCAGCCGTGCACTCCTCGTCGTGAGCGTGCAGCTTCTTGGAGCTGGTCATCATCTTGCCGTACTTGGGGTGACGCTTGCGCTCGGTGATGGCGACAACAATGGTCTTGGCACCGGAGACGGAGGTAACGACACCCGTACGGACCTTACGCGAGTTACGCGAATCAGTCATGTTCTCTCCTTAGGTCCTACTCGGCGACAGCGGACTTCTCCGCTGCGATCTCGCGGGCGCGCTGCTCCGTGAGGACGCGAGCGATGTCCTTCTTCACGGTGTTGACGCGAGCGGTGTTGTCCAGCTGGCTGGTGGCCATCTGGAAACGAAGGTTAAAGAGCTCGGCGCGCATTTCCTTCAGCTTCTCAACGAGCTGAGCGTCCGAGAGCTCACGAATCTCTGCGGGCTTCATTAGTTCTCCTCCTTGGCGGCGGCGGCGTCCTCAGCAGCCCACTTGGCCTCGAGAGCGGCCTCCTCAGCCATCTCCTTCTCGATGCGCTGCTCAGCGTTCTTAGCAGCAACAATCTTGGTCTTGATGGGAAGCTTGTGCTGTGCAAGACGCAGAGCCTCGCGAGCGACCTCCTCGGGCACGCCCTTGACCTCGAACATGATGCGGCCGGGCTTGACGACGGCCACCCACTCCTCGGGGTTACCCTTACCAGAACCCATGCGAGTCTCAGCAGGCTTCTTGGTGATGGGCTTATCGGGGAAGATCGTGATGTAGACACGACCGCCACGCTTCATATAGCGGGTCATGGCGATACGAGCGGCCTCGATCTGACGGTTGGTGATCCAATGACGCTCGAGAGCCTGAATACCGAAATCACCAAAATGGAGCTGGGTGTTGCCCTTGGCCTGGCCCTTCATGGAGCCACGCTGCACCTTACGGTGAAGAATACGCTTAGGAGCAAGCACTACTGACCCCTCCTCTCGTTATTGCGACGACGAGGACGGGAAGAGCCCTCGAGAGCCGGGTTGGGAACAGGCTGGCCGGGAAGCTTCTCGCCCAGGTAGATCCAGACCTTGACACCGCAGGAACCCATGGTTGTGTGAGCGGTGGAGGTGCCATAGTCGATCTTGGCGCGCAGGGTGTGCAGAGGCACGCGACCCTCGCGGTACCACTCGCGACGACCCATCTCAGCGCCGCCCAGACGACCGGAGCACTGGATACGGATGCCCTTGGCGCCAGCCTTCATAGCGGACTGAACGGCCTTGCGCATGGCACGACGGAAGGCAACGCGGCCCTCGAGCTGCTCTGCGATGGACTGGGCGACCAGGTTGGCGTCCAGCTCGGGACGCTTGATCTCGATAACGTCGACGGACAGCTGGCCCTTGGCCACGCCGGCGACCTTCTCGAGCTCGGTGCGGAGGGTATCGATCTCGGCACCCTTCTTACCGATGACAACGCCGGGGCGAGCGGTGAGGATGATGACCTTCACCTTGTCGCCAGCGCGCTCGATCTCGACGCGGGAGACAGCTGCGCGGGAAAGACGCTTCTCAAGGTACTTGCGGATCTCAAGATCGTTACCGAGGGTCTTAGCGTAATCCTTCTCTGCGAACCAGCGGGAGCGCCAGTTCTCGGTGATGCCAAGACGGAAACCAGTGGGGTAAACTTTCTGACCCATGACGCTTATGCCTCCTTTCGGGGAGCGACGATGATGGTGATGTGGCTGGTGCGCTTGAGGATGCGGGAAGCGGAGCCCTTAGCGCGGGGGCGAATGCGCTTCAGGGTCGGACCCTCGTCGACATAAGCGGCCTTGATGACCAGGTTGTCGGCGCGCATGCCGTTGTTGTTCTCAGCGTTGGCGACAGCGGAACGCAGAACCTTCTCCACGTCGACAGCAACGTGACGATCGCAGAAATGCAGGATGTCGAAAGCCGCAGCGACGTTCTTGCCGCGGATCAAATCGACCACAAGACGAGCCTTGCCGGGGGAAACGCGCACGTACTTGGCGGTAGCGCGAACCTCGCGAGTCTCGGTATCGGTAGACTTAGTTGCCATTTACGTAGAACCCCCTACTTGGCCTTGTGACCACGGAACGTACGAGTCGGTGCGAACTCGCCCAGCTTATGACCAACCATGGACTCGGTGACGTACACCGGAACATGCTTGCGACCGTCGTGGACGGCGATGGTGTGACCAACCATCTGGGGGAAGATGGTGGACGCGCGGGACCAGGTCTTGACGACGTCCTTCTTGCCTGCCTCGTTCATCGCGGTGATACGCGAGAGGAGGCGAGTCTCCACGAACGGGCCCTTTTTGAGACTTCTGCTCATAAGTGCTTTCTCCTAAAACTCGGTATCCGAAATTACTTCTTACGGCGACGAATGATGTGCTGGTTCGAGACCTTCTTCTTCTTGCGCGTACGAAGGCCCTTCGTCGGCTTACCCCAAGGAGTAACAGAGGGACGACCAGAGGTGTGGTTCTTGCCCTCGCCACCGCCGTGCGGGTGGTCAACCGGGTTCATGACAGTACCGCGGACGGTCGGACGAACGCCCATGTTGCGCTTACGACCGGCCTTGCCGATGACGATGTTGGAGTGCTCGGCGTTGCCGACCTCGCCAACGGTCGCGCGGCAGGTCACGAGGATGCGGCGCATCTCAGAGGAAGGCATACGGACGATGGCGTACTTGCCCTCCTTACCCATGAGCTGGCAAGCGGTACCAGCGGAACGGGCGATAGCAGCGCCCTTGCCAGGCTGGAACTCGATCGCATGGATCAGGGTACCAACGGGGATCTCGGAAAGCGGCATGGCGTTGCCGGGCTTGATGTCGGCGCCAGCGCCGGACACTACGGTATCGCCAACCTTGAGGCCCTTGGGAGCCAGGATGTAGCGCTTCTCGCCGTCCACGTAGTGGAGCAGAGCGATGCGAGCAGAGCGGTTAGGATCGTACTCGATCGTGGCAACCTTGGCGGGCACGCCGTCCTTGTTGCGCTTGAAGTCGATGCGACGATACTGACGCTTGTGGCCGCCGCCCTGGTGACGGACGGTGATGTGGCCATGATTGTTACGGCCAGCCTTCTTGGACAGGGGCTCGAGAAGAGACTTCTCGGGAGTGGTGCAGGTGATCTCGGCAAAGTCCGAAATCGTCTGCCAGCGCCTGCCTGCGCTGGTCGGCTTAAGATGCTTTACAGCCATTAATCTATCCCTTTCATATCAATCCGCTCGCCACCGCAAGCTGGGATCGCGGGTGCGGTGACACCGGATTTACCACGGTATCGGGCGTATCTACTTTTAAATCCCGATACACCATTCTCACGCCTCCCTTTCGGGAGGCCTGAGCATTAAAGAACCTGCGCTTAGGCCTGGTTGCCGAAGACCTCGATGCTGTCGCCCTCAGCCAGGGTGACGATGGCCTTCTTCCAGGAGCGGGTCTTGCCGGTGACATAGCGAACGCGCTTGTTCTTCGGCTTGACGGTCAGGGTGTTGACGCGGGTGACCTTGACGTTGAAGATCTCCTCAACAGCGTCCTTGATCTGATACTTGTTGGCGTCCTTAGCAACCTCGAACGTGTACTTGTTCTGCTCCATGTTGGAGAAAGCACGCTCGGAGACGACCGGACGGATGATCACGGAATGTGCGTCCATTAGGCGAGTACCTCCCCGAAGTGGGTCGCGACGTCAGCGGGCATCAGCAGGGCGCCGTTGTTAACGAGGTCATAGGTGTTGGCCTCGTTGGGCGTGATGATGAACGTCTTGGGAATGTTGCGGAAAGACAGGTAGGCATTGATGTCGTCCTCGCGCACGATGATCGTGAGGCGCTTGCCCTCAAGGCCGAGAGCCTTGAGCATAGCCACAGCGGCCTTGGTGGACGGCTTCTCAAAGCCATAATTGTCAACGAGAACGAGCTCGTTGTCGCGAACCTTAGCGGAAAGCGCGGAACGCATAGCGAGCTTGACCTCTTTGTTGTTCATACGCTTGGCGTAGGAGCGGGGCTTCGGAGCGAAGACCACGCCGCCGTGACGCCACTGCGGGGAACGGGTCGAACCCTGACGGGCACGGCCGGTACCCTTCTGACGCCAAGGCTTCTTGCCGCCGCCGGAGACCTCGGAACGGGTCTTGGCGGACTGGGTGCCCTGACGCCAGCAGGCCTGCTGGCAGGTAACGATGTGGTGCATAACGTGGAGGTTCGGCTCGATGCCGTAAACCTCAGCAGCGAGCTCGGCCTCGGCGACCTTGGTGCCCTCGCTGTTCTTTACATCAAACTTAGACATGTGGGTGTTCTCCTTGGTATGACTCTGGGCTTAAAAAGGGTTTTGGGCCCTTAAGCCATACGGATGGCGACCAGACCATTCTTGGCACCGGGCACAGCGCCCTTGACCAGAATGAGGTTCTGCTCGGCATCGATGCGGACAACGGAAAGGTTCTTGACAGTCACGCGCTCATTGCCCATGTGGCCAGCCATCTTGACGCCCTTGAGAACGCGGGCGGGATAGGCGCACTGGCCGATGGAACCGGAGTGACGGTGGAAGTGAGAACCATGGGTCATCGGACCACGACGCTGACCCCAGCGCTTGATGCGGCCCTGGAAGCCCTTGCCCTTGGACGTACCGATGACGTCGACCTTGGCGGTGTTCTCGAAATCAGCAACGGTAACGACGTCGCCCACCTTGTGCTCCTCGCCGTTCTCGACGCGGACCTCACGAAGGTAACGGACGGGCTCGACGCCAGCCTTAGCAAAGTGACCAGCCATGGGCTTGGTAACGTGCCTGGACTTGATGTCGCCAAAGCCGATCTGAACGGCGTTGTAGCCGTCGGTCGCCTCAGTTTTAACCTGCGAGACGGTGCAGGGGCCAGCCTGGATGACCGTGACGGGAACGATGTTGTCGTTCTCGTCCCAAACCTGGGTCATGCCAATCTTGCGGCCGAGAATCATGTTGATCATGCAAGATCTCCAACTCTCGGTGGTCTTGGGACACTGCGAACACCCCTTGTGTTCGCCCCTAGAGGACCACTACCAACTACGGTGCACGCCGGTTTGCATTCGCCTACCTGCTCTTTACCACGCAACCCTGATGTGGCTCAAACTTGCAGACAGAATCCTCCCTCAACGGGCACAGCTTGATTAGTATACACGTGCCCGCGCGTTTCCATAGCAGTTCATAAAGTCTTCACCTTGTCTGAACTGCAGCTTTACTGCGTCAAAGCGCTCCTCGCCTCTCGACAGAAGCAGGGAGCGCTCTTTTTTTCTTGACAATGTTGGCCTGCCTATGCTTTGACCTCATAGACTTCACCTTTATGGCGCCATATTGCAGAGTCGATAAACGGATAACAGCCCGTATTTTTCGCCTAAAGCTTTTGGTTCACAATCACAGTGTTGCTGAACGTCTCCGCTCGCGGATCGAACGCAAACTTGAGTACGCAACAATTGCCCAACGGCTGATCTTGGTCGCATTGGGCAAGATGCTCCCATGCCAGCTTGAACTGCAGGGTTGCAGACCCGTGCGAAACAGCCAACACATTGCATTGGTCTTCGCCACTTGCTTCTGCCGTAGCAACGGCATCACGCATCAACTGCATAAGCGCCCCGACCATGCGCGCTCTCAATTCGACGCTGCCCTCGCCCCCGTACGGCACGACTTCTTCGCGCGGATCCCACACGTTCAATGGAACATCGTCCACAGAGCCTTCTTCTAGGGAACCGTAGCTACGCTCAATAATGCCCGGACATTCCTGGACAAGCGGAACTTTGTGCCGGCCGTCACGGTACAGGCAGTCGCGGACCACATACGCGGTGTCCATCGCGCGCTTGAGCGGCGAGCTGTAGATGGCGCTAAATGCGACGTCTTGCGAAGCCATCCAGGCGCCCGCGCTCTTAGCCTGCAAGATACCCGCTGAGGTAAGCGGTGAATCGCAGCGGCCCTGCACCAATCTCTGAAGGTTGTAAAGCGTTTGCCCGTGACGGAGCAGGTATAGCGTATACAAGTGCGTTCTCCTTAGAACTTGGCGGCCTTTTCTAGATTGAGACGCGATCTTTCATGAAGCGCGCTACTGGCACGCGCTCACGTAATCATCGTCCACAGTAATCTTGGCAACAGCCTGCGGATATTCCTTAACTACACGGCGCGCGAGCTCAGACCTTAGCTCGTCTGAGGAGAGCTGCATGTCTTCTGGGCGCAGGCAATCGAAAATAACGTTGGTATGCGTTGGACCGGGCACCGTGCGCAAGTCATGGATCGAGAGGCGCGGGTCGATTTCTTTTGCGATCGCATCGATACGGTTGCGCATATCTGTCACCGCGGGGTCATCGGTCACGATGGGATCGTAATGCAGGGTTACGATAAGACCGTCGTCGTCCTTAAATGCTTGCTCGATGTTATCGAGGACGTCATGGCTGTCCATGGGGTTGGTCTCGGCGGCCATCTCCACGTGCGCGCTAGCGAATTGACGACCGGGACCATAGTCATGGACCATGAGATCATGGGTGCCCAGCACGCCGGGATAGCTCATGATTTTCGACCTGATGTGCGCCACAAGCTTGGGGTCCGGCGCCGAGCCAAGCAGCGGATCGACCGTGTCGCGAAGAAGCTCTACGCCGCTCCATGCGATATATGCCCCAACAGCGAGGCCAGCCCATGCATCGAGCTGGAGCGAGGTAACGCGTGCAACCACTGCTGAAAGAAGGACCGCACCGGTAGCGATGCAGTCGTTTGTTGAGTCTTGAGCGGTAGCAATAAGGGTTTCCGAGTCGATTTTGTTACCCAAAGAGCGGTTGAACGCAGCCATCCAGCACTTAACGAGGATAGACAGGGTTAGAACCGCCACCAACGCCAATGAGAATTCAACCTGCGTAGGATTGACGATCTTATCGATAGACGACTTGATAAGCTCAACTGCCACCAGCAGCACCAGGACGGCGACCGCAAGGCCCGACAAGTACTCATAACGACCATGGCCGTAGGGATGCTCGGGGTCCGCCGGGCGACTTGCAAGCTTGAAGCCCAGCACGCTCACGATGTTCGAAGAGGCGTCGGACAGGTTGTTGAGGGCGTCGGCGACGATTGAAACTGACCCGCTCATTACGCCCACGGCGGCTTTTGCCGCGCACAGCAGAACATTTGCCACGATACACACCATGCCCGCCAGCGCGCCCACCCGTGCTCGGTCTCCTCTTGCGCGCTTAATAATCCATTCGCCCATATGCATCCCCCACTCTTGCTTAGACATAACTTTCGATTGTATTCCTCTTTGCGCACCGCAGCGCAACGCATCGACCATCTGTTGCGGATTCACACGGTGGCGTCGCGACGCTTTACGGGATGCCCGGCAATGCAGCCATACAATGGAACCGGCGGCCTTGGATGTGCGAGCGCAAAGGCAGGCGCGCTTGTACGTTGCGGCCCCCAGCTTGCCCCCGGAAGCCGGAGCGTGCGATAGGGCATCATTCCTGCGCCCGCCTGGGACCCCAGCGGGGTTTTGGGTGGCGCGGCGTGCATGCATACGCTCCTGGCTATACGAACGGGCACCAATTCCTGATTAGGGGACCCTTGCGTACATGGCGACAAAACGATTTTGTCCGTTTGGCCACCCGGCTTCAAGCTGGGTGCCCCAACGGGCTTTAGCCCAGGACTGAACATACGCAAGGGCACCCATACCGTCGATGGGTTCCCACCCGTAGCTATTAAGCCACCGCAAAGATACGAGTGGGCACCAAACATGAAATTAGATTCCCATCCGTAACTATGGAGCTGGCACCATTGGTCCGTACGGCACCCAATTAGAAACTGGGGACCCAAACGGACAGCATCATTGCGCTCATGAAAAACCGATCTTAAGAAATCGAAGCCAAGCCCCTTCGAACGGCGCTGGAACATGAAGACTTTGATTCATTGAGAATCACGCGATGCGCACCGGATACCGATAACCAGGCAATCTAATCCGTTTACCGAATGATTAAACAGAACTTTGAAAACGAGAGAGCCGCCTACCAGCAGAAGAAAGATTACGTCGATATCAACCGATTATCCAGGCAATACGCATGTGCAAGCATAGTAGCCCACACTAACGCAAGGCAGCTTTGATAGGAGGGCGGTATGCCGCGTTCGCTTGAGACCACACTTATAAGAAAGATTGCTGATGCATTCTCGAGCGGAAAGCTCTACACCCCCAAAACAGACTCCGAGCGCCGAGGGTTGAAGCGGCGCGTTCTCAAAGGGACGGTAGCGACACCCTATAAGGGCCTCTACGCACTTACGGAGCAATGGGTGGACATGGAGAAGCCGCAGCAATACAAGATGATCATCAAAACGCTCGCAGAGCTATATCCCAACTGGGTTTTCTGCTCATTTTCAGCCGCCGTGCTGCACGGTCTCGAAGTTCCCTTTACAGAGATGAATCTGGTTCACATCGCCGCGACT